>Ga0307992_1001157_pt1 | contig 15812 bp, 9 predicted proteins | sample EllFjometagen133_FD_203162 | JGI IMG/M metagenome (GOLD analysis project Ga0307992, IMG submission 203162) | Marine microbial communities from Ellis Fjord, Antarctic Ocean - #133 | ecosystem: Environmental > Aquatic > Marine > Unclassified | place: Southern Ocean | collected 2014-10-08
ATTTACACCATCAATTACTTTTACAAAGTTAAGTTCATTATTTCTTCCGAAGTCGAAACCAATTGCTCCACCTTGTTTCTCAGTATCACCATAATTAGTACCTTCTAGATACAGAGGAGCACCATAATAAGAACGTAAGGAGACAGCACCATGTTTGTCTTCAGAAGAACCACCAGTTGTGAAACTAAGTCCATCAAGACCGAAACCTAGAGTATTAGCAGAGCCAGTAGTCCATGTAGAACCTTCTCCACCTTTCCAATAAAGTTTAGACGCTTGTGTTACTGAGCCAGTATCTAAACCAGCACCAAACATAATTCCATATGTTTCTGTTTCATATCCAGTTTCAACATCAAAATCATTAGCAAGAGTTGCAGTAAAGACTAGATTCCCTCTCATTGCATTTGCACTATTACCAACAATGTCTTCTTCCATATATCCACCACGATGTAGATATTGAGGATGAGGATTTACAGGAGAGTAAGATTCAGTAAACTTCCATCTGTCAACAGTAGTTGCAAAATAAGAACTAATCTCTCCAGAATATCTATTCTCTAAATTATCATGAGAGAGTGGCATATTATAAGAAAGAGTAGGAGAATTTGCTAACCCTATATGTTCATTGTTTCTCATCACTTGCATTAAATAAGAAACAGATTCTGCAAGACTAGTTCCTGAAGTGATGATTCTATATCCAGTAGCAACTGTTAACCAGTTGATAGGAGTTTTTAATGTGATAGTCGTTGCACTTGCCCATTGGAACTCTATTTGATTCATGATTCTAGGAGTAACTCCTTCTTCATAAAGCATTAGATAACCTTCAGGGATTACATCAGTAGGTGATAGACCAGCAGAGATAAGAGATTGTGGCAAACGATACAAAGGAGCTGCGCTAAGTGGAGCCCAAGTAGAGTCAGCAGTATGTGTATTTGTGAGTGTTCTTTCCCCGTGAGCAGGAATAAAAGTATTCCCTGTACGAGGATCTACAGTAGCAGCAGGAAGAGTTAATGTATAGAAAGAGTATCCACCTGCATCTGCTCCTTGAACGACAGTACAGAGGTTAGTGCTTTCTTCCCATGTAGGAATAACATTATGAGTTCCCCAAGGAACACCAGGACCAAATAGATTTATATCAGAAATGGTTAATGTAATAGCAGTCGTTGGAACTTTATAAGCATAGATAATACCTTTAAATAAATCTACATAAAAGTCACCATCTCCATTAACACGCTCTATACTTGAAACTTTAGTAGCAAGAACACTACCTGTATCTCCTGCAATGCTAACTTTTGTATTCCAGTTCAAAGCTGCTACATCGCTATGAGTGCTTGTCTCTGAAATAGTTCCTGATGCAACAACTAGAGGATACCCTAAGACCCATGTATTTCTATAGGCAGCAAGAGTAACTGTTACGGAACTAGTAGTTTGGTTCCAGTCTCTTCCTCCAGGAGATACATGATCTGATGGTCCGAGAAGTCTAGCAAGGCTAGCTTGTCCTAGCTTTTCAGGACTAAGAAGATATGCTCTAGATTGATAGTCCCAAGGATCCCCAACAGCTTGTGTGATTCTTGAGAAAGCACTATTAGTACTCTTTACGAATGCAGTTAACTTTTGGGCTGTTGGTTGCTCGCCCTTTTGGAAATCAAAGACTGAAGGAAAAACGTCTTGCATCTGGTCTTTACTCATGATGTCTCCTAATTATACAATGGTGAAGCCAAAGCTTATAGTTCTATCTGGTGCTGAGGCAAAGTCACCTGTTAGGCCAGTGCCGCCAACTAGATCAATAATATCATATGGTCCAGAATGTGGGTTTACAGTAATAAAGGTCGCACCGTCAAGACCAGCAGCAACATTATCATCGTCTCCAAGAACCTTCCATCCAAATGGAACAAGAAGATCTAGAGTGTTTACATATTCTCCGAGTAAGTAATCAGGGAGAGAAACTCTTGCCCTAATAGTATTACTAGAGATATCTCTATTATAGTATGGACCCCAACAAGATGCTTGAAAGCCTAGGATTCTAGAAGAGACAAGCCAGTACCCGCCAGGATCTGTAATGGCTGCACCAAGGTCAGGGATAGCAGCATTAGGATAAATAGCTCTCCATCGTCCAGGGTATGTAGCGTCTGTCGAAGGTATCTTCTCAAGGAGTGTTGGCCGAAGAGGAACATAAGCTCCTGCAACTCCTGTAACTGGATTAATTGCAGTTGCATCATATTCATAGATAACAACTTTTCTACCAGCAATAGGAACTAAACTTTCTGCAGGAGCAACCCAATCGACCCAACCATTCTCAATGATTAGTTCTGTAGTCCACTTCTCAATAGAATCTGTATCTACAACCCAGTTAGGTTGTTCTCCTGCTGAAATTAGATCAGCAACATAGTCATCTATACTATCGTATCCTTGTAGGATATCGTCTTTAATAATTTTATAGATATAGAGTTCGTCTTCTTTGCCTTCAAGACCAGTCTCATTCATCTTGATAATGACATCTTTATGAGTGCCAGTATAAGAGGCATGATTACTTGCTCGAATATCAATAGTATAGAAGCCTATATCATCAGAAGATACAGGAGGCTGATAAGTTGTATAAGCTTTTCCAGAGCCATCTGTAACAGAGATAGTAGAAGCACTACCATTAAGATATCCTAATGTATCAGGAGACATCTTAAAGTCTACTTCAATATTAGGGACAGGAAGTCCACTTGCACTTGTTACCGTAGCTTTTAAAAGAGCATAGTCTGAGCCTACAGTAATAGGACCATATTCAGTTGGAGATGTACCAAGGATTCTACTCTTATCAATAGCAAGAGTAATGTTTGCAGCTTCAATCTCAGAATGAGAGATGCATACAAAGCCTTGATTTACTGATTGAGTTACAGGATTTACATCTGCTTCTTCTGCAATAATGATAGTATCTTTGTCAGCTTCTTCATACTCTATTCTTAGAGTGCTTGTATAAGCAGCAACGATATGTGTACCTACTGAAGGTACTCCACCATCAGATGCAGAACCGAAGTATACAATTCCTAGATCACTATCTAAGAAGTATTTATTCTTTGTTGCCCAATCTGTTTGAATTAGATCCCACCAGGAATCTACTTTGACCCATTCAGTCCAAGTAGTGCTATCAGCAATATAAACATGGAAAGAAGAGTCTGAGAGAACAGGGAAATAAGGAAGATAAAATACTTGATAAGGTCTTCCTGTTGATAGTCCTAAGTATCCAGCAGCAGATAAGTCACCATATACAGCAGGTACAACTCCATGGTCAACCGTATAGTCATTGTTAAACCATAGTCGTGTTAGACCATCAATCGTTTGTCCATCAACAAAGAACTCTTTCTTAGTTGTATCTACATTTGTCCAAGTAACAGAACCTAAATCAGAGACAGTAGTTAGTTCTTCTCCACCAGAATATGTACCTGTAAATCTGTACTTCTGTTGTACTCTTATATTATAGAGAGATTCTTTTACGCTATTCCTTTTAAAGGTAGCAGCAAGAATAGGAGAGCTAAAATCTGGAGTCTTATCTAATTCGATATAGTTTCTACTGTCACGGTTGTTAGCCGTATCAATATATTGGATCCTACTATTGTCACCATAGTAAAAATAGTCAGTATGGTATCTAAAGTAAGTACCATGAGTAATCTCTGGATACCAATGACGTTCGCCATTATTAAAAATTTCTTCAAAGTCTCTAAGATAAAGATCTCCAAGACTGACAGCACCAACACCAGAACGGAAGTAAGTAGATTCAGAAACACCTTGGATAGAAGAGTCAGAGAGACGAGGAAGAGAAGGTAGCTTTAAATCAAAAGGGCTACACCATCTCTTAATATCATATCGCCATCCATCAGGAGTATCTGTTGGGTGTTCAAAACCTACATAAGGTTTCATACTAGTTTCACGAATAACAAATTGTTTCGTAGTTACTTGAATATTTGGTCTTGCTATTGCCATTTACTCTCCCCAAAAAACTTCAGTTTCACTGAATAGCTGATGGTAGATTTCAGAACCTTCTTTATTAGGAAGTGCATTTATGCTTTCACCAGAGTCAAGAACCTTTTGTTCAAAGAGTTCTCCTTGGAAATCATCGTCCTGAAGAGTATAAATCTTTATTGGGCTTGAGTCTACTTCATAAGGAAATAGAGCAGAATGATAAGAGACAGCAAAGTATCCACTAGGGATATTGTAATGGTAAATACGACCATTAATACTATCAATCATGTATTCTCCGTCAGCCGCAGGAGTACTTAAAACTTCTTCTTTAAAAACATTTGTTTCATTGAAGACTACACTCTCATCTACTATAAGCTCTGAAGACAAATAAGTAATTGGTCCTGTTGAGATTGGATCATTAGAAACAACAAGAGTAGTGTTGCCCTCAAGCAAACAAGTAGAATGCATATTAGGTCTAATGCCTGAATAGATACTTGCAGAGAAGTAAGAGGATGTATTTATTTCGGCAACAAGATCATCTAAAAAGTATCCAGTATCTGTAGGCTTATAGATAGCAATAGTATCATCAATCTCAGCTGTGCCATCAGGACGGTACTCTAGGATTACTAGCAATTGGTTCCCCAGCACTATTAAGAAGAAGTTCTATCTTTATCGTCTTCTCTCTAAGAAATCCTAAGTCACGGCTAAGGCCGTTAATGACTCCTTCGTAAGTGCCTCCACTAGGATGAACCTCTACATCCATTATTCTCTTCTTGAAATCAATATTAGATTCACCTTCAAGACGAGGAAGGCCAATAAGATCAGAAGCTAGATCAAAATGATTAACTATATTCTGAGTAGTTTGAACTCCTTCAAATTCTACTTGAGGATTGATATAGAAAGAGAAACCTATAAAGTTTACATTGTTAGCCATTATACTGTCACCCTAATTTTTGAATACAGTTCATTACACCAGACTCTTTTGTTTTGATAATCGACAATAAAATAGTCATGGAAAACATCTAGCTTATGAACCGAGCTGTATTTCTTTAACCAAACTTGTTGATCTGAATCAAATCCAATAGCTTCAGGAATAGTCAACGCTGCTGGAAGAGCAAGTTGTATCTCTGGAGTAATAGCAGGAAGATAGAATAAGAATTGAGACTTTAGTATGCTTGACACACGAGTAGTCTGGTCGATGTATTGAGCTTCAAGAGTAACAACGTATTCCCCATTCTTAGAGAATGTAAATGGAATATGTAGTTCTGTCCAAAGACCATCGTACCAAGTGGCATTGTCAATCCATGCAGCTACTGTTGTTGACCATAAAGAACCATCAACACCAACATAAAACTCTAAACCATCAGGATCTAACAAATGGAACCTAACATTTGAAGGAGGATCAAGAATAGCATTGTTTCTTGTACTAAGAATAATCTCTTCTCCTCTTGTTAATAACCATTTGTCTGCATATAAATCAAACTTAGAATCAGGACTCTCACTAGAAGCATTACGCATGTCAGGAGAAGGAAGTGAATAATCATACACATACAAGTAGCTATCGTCAATAGCGTAAAGATAACGGGAGTTTAGCTTAAGTGCGAAGTCAGTGATTGTAACAGGAAGATTAGATTCATCTAAGAGTTCTATCTCAGAGACAATTTCTTTATCATCTATTCCTGCTCTAACCATGTCTAGATCGCTTACTGTATAGCTTTCACTAATGAAAGTAGAACCGAAAGCTTGAGTTCCTAATCGAAGGAACAAAGGTCTTTCTCCACCTTTAGTAGGAACGCATATATTTTGGGTATCAACCAATCCATCTCGTGCCCAAGGGAATGTCTCAATAGTAATTAAAGCATCTTCATCCACATAGCTAATCATTACGGATGTAACAGAGTTCCACTCATTAATTGTTTTAAATGTACCATTACGTCTAATAGGAACTGCTTCTTTAACTTCTGTCCCTTTGCGAGTCACACCAGTAATGTAACACTTTGGATAATAGATATAGTCTGTACTTTCCATTGACCAAGTTTCATTACCAGATATTGTAATATACAAATGGCCTTCAACAACGATAGTACCTGGAGATACTGTCCCAAGATTTGCAACTGTACCTGTTGGAATGACTTCAGAATAAACATGAGCTGTACCGTTCTCTTCTATACGAGAAGCAATAGAGTCATAAGACATTGTTTCAATATTATTCTTTTCTGCTTGAGTTATTTCATATTCAGATCCACTTATAGTTCCATAGACTTGAGGAGGAGTATAATTGGATTCACCAGCAGAGTTCTCAGTAGAATCAAAGTCCATCGTACTTGGAAGATCTAAGAAGTGTAATTGATCTAGTTCACTTACATCAGCAGTAGAAACAAACATATTATAACGTTCTTTCGTTAGCTGTTGAACTGTCTCTTGGATATAGTTGCCCAAAGGATTTATAATCTGTTGGCCTACAGAGTTAGGAACCTTTCGAATGTAAGACCACCCAGGAGCACGATTAACAATTCTCTGTGTCATCCATGCTCTAGCATATCGTCTACTTGGATATGTTCCTAATGCCATTACGCACTACTCCCTGTCATGAACTGAATACCTCTATGTGAACCAGAAGTCTCTAAAATAACTCGTTCATTATATAAAGGAATAATTTTATTACCAATTACTCTATTTCTTACTGTTCCTGTTCCTCCTGCTCCGATTCTATGTGCATAAACTTCTTCAAACTGATTGGCTCTATTACTACCAACACTTAATGAATAAGGAGAGACTTGGAGTAACAATTGAATTAAATCTGAGAACTCAACTTCATCGCCAATATTGGTATTGTTTAAATAGATTTCAAGAACATTCCTCATGTCCCTATAGCCTTTAGCTATGATGGCTTGAGTAGCTCTAGGATGCCAAGAGACAGCTGCCATGAATTCCATGCCAATAGGATTCGCTGCTAATACAAAAGGTCTAATGCCATGAGCAGTAACGGTCTTACAGCTAGTAGCAACCTCTTGAAGCAAACGAGGGCTAGTGGTAGGAGTAAGGCTTTTAACGTACAGAGAGTAGGTTCCTGGGCCTTGCTCACACATCACATCTTTAACATCTGAGACACCAGGAACACTTAATGCTGCCAAACGAACAGCAGCAAAGATTGCAAGGTTTCTTGCTTCAAAGGTTTGAGACAAACGATATCTATAAGACTCATCTGTTTCTCTGTCTTCACCACTTGAAATAGAATATCTATTTCTACATCTCAGTAGGCTTTGACTTGATAACAGATAAGCTTCTAGAGAGTGTTTGTTTAATACAGATCTAGGAACATCAGAGTTCCTGCCTTCAAGGAGAGCAATAACTGGAGCATACACAAATGATTGTGCAGCGGAACCAACAACAGAAGAAGTAGTCTTGTATTTGATTACTGGTTGAGATTCTATCCCAGGAGTAATGACACTACCTTCATTCGGTACAGTTTGTACTGTTGTTCCAGCTGGAACTGTAAGATCTGACCCACTATTAATATCTCCGAAAGTACCAGAAGAGACATAGAACATAACGTTATCATCTTCAGCACTTGCATGTGTTGGCTCATTACGAGGGTTGTTAAGCATGTCTCCAAAGAGATCTAGGAACTTTCCATCTGCATGCTTAATGAAAGCTTGCATTAGGTTAAGGTCAAAGAGTGAATGTTGATGTGCTTGCTCTTGAGAGACAGTATCTAAAATAAATCTAGCTTTAGATCCTGGAGATAGTTGTGTTATATTTGTATCTCTGCTCAAAAGATTAAGACTATTGGAAACAATGTCTTCTTGGGTTCTTTGGAAAAATGCCATATTATCTAACTCCTACTGAACAAAATATGCGTGGTTCTCTGAATAGTCATAGAGAAGATTAAACAGAAGTGTATCACTTCCTGCATTCCTAGCTGTTGGAAGAACAGTAATAGAAATACGTACCATTATCTTATCAATTTCAATTGGAACACATCTAACGTTTACGTCAGCATTCTGAACTAAACCACTACGAGTTAAAGAAGAAATGATTCTTACTTTAATAGATTCAGCAGTTTGTTTATTATTTGGTTCACCAACGAAGTCTGACAGGTTGGCTCCTAAGCCAGGATATATACTCCAATCTCCTTGCTCAGACATTACCCTTGTTCTTATTTCTTGATACAAAGATCTAAGTGGATCTTCATAAGTATCCATAATGTCTCCATCATGACTTAAAGAAAGATCACCTTTAGAAGTCCAAGCTAAGTCTGTATTGTCATATATATAAGGCATACTACACAGCCATTCCTATTAATGTAGCTATTAAAGCAGTCTGAGCAGCTACGCTTGCTAGTTGCTTAAGAGGAGGATCCATCTTATACATTGGAGATGGCGTTGCCATAGTAGATGGAAGCATCCCCATTATAGCACCTTGGAAGGTAAAAAGACCTCCAACTCTAATTTGATCTGGACCAACAGCAAAACTTAATGGTCCTGTAAGGGTCGTACCCTTCTCATTAATTAAAATTCCATGTTCATCATTAACAGTTGCACGAACAGAATTCTCTCCAATTACAATACCTGAGTTCGATGTAGCAGTTGCTTTCATCGTTTTAGGATCAGCCATTTCTTTCTCCTTTACATCCCCGCTCCTGGACTAGCAATCGCTGTTCCAGAAGATGTTACAATATTAGCTTCATTCGCTTCAGTGAATCTACCACCTTCAAGTAGAGTTGCTTTTCTTGTTATCATAGCAACACCACTACTTGCGCTTGTCCCTCTGTAGAAAATAATACATTCCCAACCGGAACTACCTGTTAATAATAAGTTTTTAGCAGTCCCATAAGAAGCAGCTAAGGCTGTAGGCTCTCCAATTAATGGAATATAACCAGTTCTACCAACTACATCGCCTTTAGAGTTTAACAGATCCATCTTAAATATATACTGCTTCTCGTCTATAGATTCAATAATAATTGCTCTTGCTGTCTTAAATCTATCAATATCAATATGATCAGTTTTGCTAACTATATTATTTAGTCTTTTACCAAGAGTACTATGTCCAGCAAACTTTTCAGCCATCTTATTTTACTCCTCCTGTTTCACCAGGACCAAAGATATTATAAATACCAAGTTTTGTATGAAGCATTTTGTTCTGTACTGCTTCTCCAATATCAAATTTACGCCAAGAAGTACCAAGGTCATCCCAGTACTGAGTCCATTTACCAAAGGCACATAAGTATAGAGATACTCTATTAGGACCAAATGAATTACTAATGAATGGTTTGCCGCCAAAAGTAAGAGGTGTTGCAATAACAGGAGCACCTTCTTGACTCCAAGTCATAAATTTAACACCAGCAGCCTGACCTAATGTTATAAGACCTTTAAGAGCTACTTGACTACCTGACATACCCAAGTCTTCCCATAAAACAGTACTAGCTGTAGCTCCAACATCCATTACACTAGCAGTATAATAGTCATTAACTTCTAAGCATAGGTCAGGAGTGATTACAGATACGAACCCACTGTTTCTATTGAAGATATGAGTAACTGATCGAACTTCTATTGGTCCTGTCATATTGATAGAGTTATCATTAAGGTAACAAATATCATAAGGTTTAAGCTTCTCATTGCCAATTATACAAAGTTCACCTTGATAAGCATTTCTCATTGTTCTAGCAAAGATACCTTGTGCATACCTTTTCGCCATATCAACAGTAACACAAGAAGGGAATTCACCTCTGTAAGAACGGATACTTGATTCTGGAATATTCTCATCAAGTTTTACTGCTAACAGTCCTGCATCTCCACGTCGGAGATCATTTACATGTTCTTCAATATCGTCACCATCTGGATCGTCAATATCTCCTTCATCTTCTGTATAATAGATTTCAACTTCATTGAATGTGCCATCGACAGAAGTACGTATCTCATTCTTTAAGATATGATGATCTCCATCTAAATAAATGTAATTTCTAAAAGGAACATATCTACCAAAGAGTTCTCCAAGAGCATAGCCAGCATCAAATCTACCGCCGATAAGAATATCATTATAGAATGCCATTCCTAGCTTAGGTGATTTCTTAACCATCTCCATTAGTTCTCGAAGGAGTCCAGCTTGAAGTAGTTTAGATCCTTGAGATCTCATCTTGACAATTTCATTATGAGAACTATTACTTAACTCAATTTCAAGAGCTGTTGGTGGTCTAGACCAATAGTGTTGCATCTTAGAACCAAAGAACATTGTCATTCTAGCATCATGTCCATAAGGAACTGCAAGAGAAACATATCCAGGGTGACGAAGCTCATGCTCTTTAAAGATCTCCCAAGGAGTTTGTTTTAATGGCCGATAGATACAAGCATTATTCCAAAATCTCATCCAAGTTGTTGAATAGACTTCTGGAGGAGGAGCATAAATATTATCATCTTGCTGATAGTTTAAGAACCGATAACGATTAAACGTAGACTCTAAATGTCTAGTAGACCATTCAGAAATTAAATTAGAAGGACTCAATCCTGCTAGTAAGTTTTGCCCAGTGCCGCCAGTCCAAGAATGTCTCATAGCTGCTGGGTTGTCTTGATTGAATCTACTTTGTCTACCAAAGTTAGCAATAGAATCTTGGATCAATGCACCAGATAGTATTTGTTGAGAGGAGAAGAAGACAGGTCCATCTTCTAAAGGACCAAGTTCTACTGATTCAAGTTCAGCACCATAGCCTTGACATGCAATCTCAAGAATCTTACCGTTCTCAGAAACAGAGACTTCTACAATTTGCCCAAGGAAAACAGTTTCAAGATTAGCAGGGTTGCTTGAGTAACCTAATCGTATTTGAGTTTTAACTCCATCTTGAAGAATCATCTTCTCAAAAGGATGTTCTTTCTCAGTGTCAGCAAAGATTCCTTGTCTTTCTACTGCAATACGTTTGTTCAAGTCTCTGTCAGATTCTCCGAATCGTTTTCTTAAAAGCTTTCCACCAACATTAGTCATTCTAATAATTGCCATATCTCCAGCAATTTCTCTTGAACGAGTAATCTTAATTTCTTGGATAGCAGAGTAACTATAGAAATCATCGAAGGCACGAAGTATAGTCTTCTCTATAATCTCATTCTCATTACTATCATCTTCAATAAAATAGATTTTAAAAGTAGGGAATGCTCGTCTCATTGATAAATCATTTCTCTTATTAGTAAGAGAGGATCTAGCAACAGTTTGAGCTATCATCTTATTAGTATTTTCTTCAGCTACCTTTGAATAATGATGTTCATATTTCTTTGCCGCAATTGCCAATCCAGCACCTTTGGCAGCATCTACATTGTCTACTGTTGATTGAATACCCCATTGAGCACCGAGGGCTACTGAAGCAGCAACACCTAATGGTCCCAAGAAAGCCAAACCAAGCATAGCAAGTGGAGCGAATCCACTATCTATAATAGAATCACCAACTGCAAGAGGCACTTGCCAAGCACTTTCTATTGCACTGTCTATTGAAGAGATTGTAGATGATTCTTCTCTTAGACTTCCAAAAGCAACTGCATTGTCTGATGTAGAAGCAAGGATGTTTGAATCAGGCATACTTTGTAGAAGACGACTGTCTTTGAATCCAGAAGTAAAAAGGTTTTCATAACCACTTTGTTGTATTTTATTCTGTGCTGCTGTTACGCCTTTTGCTACTTGTTTACTAGCAACAGAAGAGATCTTTCCACTATTCATTTCATCAATAGGACCATAGATTGGATTAGGACCAAATAGAAGAGTTTTCTCTGCATCTCCATACATAGCTTTTATTAAATTAGAGTTATCTTCTTCAGTTACAGGAGTTAACCATTGACGATTATCACGGATATAAGGAGAAAGAGAAACAATCTTCTTTAAGAAATTAAATTGTTGATCTTCTGTTACTGCTCCTACATTGTTCTTAGCTTCTTCTTTTGTTATAGGTGCTCCAGTATGAGCAGATACAGTTTGAAGCCATTTCTTTTGGCCTTCAATGCTTTGATCCATATCTTCATATCTGTGGTAGATAGGCTCCCATGACTTACAGCCGTCAACATAAAAGTTATAAGCCTTAGAGTACTCTCTTTCTCCTTCTGATCTATTATGTTCAGAAGCTCTGTTCTCTAATATTCGAGGTAAGTTTTTAGAAAGATAAGATCCACCTAAAAAACATTTCTCCATATAATTAGCAACAGATTTTACTTCTTCTTCTACATGTCTCTCTAAGAACATCTCCATATTAGTAGGATCTGTAAGACTAGAGATAGCAGGATCTTCATGTGAATCGTCATAAATATAAAATTCAGGAGTTACACGAAGTGAAGAGTTCGGTATAAAAGGTAGATTAAGATCTAAATAACATGAGGAAATATCTTCAGTGACATTGCCAATAACTTCTTCGATAGTATTAGGGAAGTATACTTCCATCACAGCTTCATCAGATAGATGTTTTTTCCATTCAGGGACAAGAAGACTCATTCTCTCAAGGAAAATATTAAAAGTATTCCATCCCATATCTCTTGTCTTAGTACCGGCTAGCTTAAACACCTGAAGATCTGTCTCTTCTACTTCTGCTCTTGCCTTGCCACCTTGCCAATAGTAAGCAAAATCTTGTTTATCTTTAAAGCTTCTTGTAGCTTCTGGTATTGCTCGAATTCTTAGTTCTTCTACTCTCTCTTCTTCTGTAAGCCATGCAAGAGGATTGTTACCTCCACGATCTTTATCAGCGTAGGTACTATGTAATTCATTAGGATGAACTCCATTCTTACTACCTTTAAAGATATTGCCAGCACCCCAATCTGCATAGATGTCTTTCCATGTTTTAGAAGCTGAGGCTTGTAAGTGGAGAGGAGTCATCTCTGGCTCTAGGTCTTTACATATTAGATATGCTTCAGCTATTAATTCGGCTACCCAAAGAGGAGTGTCTTTAACAGTCTCAAATGGTCTTGGACCTGAAGGAACTAGTTTGACTTTTGTAGAGTCAGGAGAAATAGTATTAAGATTACCTTTCTTAGTAGAGTGGACATACTTAAGAATTGAACGAATAATTCTTTTCTTTGCATTTAAAGGTGTTGTAAACTTCTGTTCGAATTTCTCTTCAGTAAAGTCTTGAGCAATAAATTCTACAACCAATTGATGTTTGTCTACACCTTCAGGAGAACTTGTCTCTTCTATATTAGAAATAATAACAGCTTGAATACCAGACAAAGCTAAGATATTGTTTTGTTCACTTGCACCAAGATAGAGATCATGAGTGTTAATAGATCCAGCACCTTGAATGATTGAACTCCATTCTCTTGATGTCTCTCTTGCTTTCGAGAACAACTCTTTAAGAATATTGGCAGATACCTTTCCTTCTTCACCGGCAAAAGTAAATACCATTTGACCGGATTTGTTCCCAGCACCAAGGAACTGATAACTATAATGAGCTTGATTTACTAATTTCATTGGAGCAATTCGATGCCCAAAGGATAAAGAGATAGCAGAACAAACTAAGTTAGGAAGAACAGAACGTGATCTTTGTAAATTTATATCACTAGAAATATCAACACGTAAGTCTTTATAAAAAACATTCCTTACCTTAGGATCTTTATAGTAATAGTGTAAACCTTTAGCTCCATTACTATCAATCCAAGCTTGTCTTACTTTTGTATTCGCAGCATTCCTAGCTCTTTCTTTCTCGTATAGTTCTTTCTCACGAGCTTCTTGCTCTTTAAGATCCATTTCTTCTCTCTGTATCCTTGCTAATCTTTCTGGTTCTGTTTCTTTCTTCTTTGCTACTTTCTTAGCTTTCTTCTTGTCTACTCTTTTTGCTTTAGCACTTTTAGAAGCTGCTATCTTTTCATCTTGTATTTGTCTTTCTTTATCTTGTTGTGCTGCTTGTACCTTTACATTTTCTAAATCGCTATCTGATTCTCCTACAGCAGTAGCCAGATCATCAGGACCATAGTTTAGTCCTCCTCTGCCAGCAGAGCCTTTGATGTATTTCTTATCTGAACCATTCTTTTGCCAAATTGGATCAAACTTTTTAATAGTATTAAAGTGGACGAATCTATAAGGAGCATCATACCAGCCTGTAAAGACATAAGGAACTGTTTTCAAGAAAGCCCAAAGTTGATCTTTATGAACTCCTGGAACAAGAATATCAAAAGCTCTTCCGAAAGGATGATGACTACCTTTGACATTAGTCCCGCCTGGAGGACGGATAGCAGAAAGGATTTGAATTGTCTTTCCTGGGAATCTGTCAGCAATCTTTTGAAAAATAATGACACAAGCTGGATCAATATGAAATTTACCTTGGTAATGTTCCTGTAATGGTTGAACAACATCATCCATCTCTTTAATAGCATTTGGATGTACAAGACCACTCTCATCGACAAGAGTGACATGTTTGTCTAGTTTTCTTGCGAGATGATGGAACTTAACTGGTGCTCTATGTCCAGCTTTTACTTTATACTTTCCTCTGTATTCAGCATTAGATGTATTCTCATTGTAAGTATCTGTAGAAGCAGCGGCACCAGTAGCTCTAGTATTCGTTGCAGTCGTAGCAGGCTTTCTTGCTTCTTCTCTTTCTTTAACAACATCTGACCAGAGGTCTGCTCGGTAAATATCAGGAATAGGTTTAAAACCAGACCCTAATGTATCACTAAGAGTTGTATTACTATCTGCGAATTCAGAACCTGGAGGAATTATGTATTCATATTTTCTAAGTTCAAATCCAACATAGTCTGAACCTGATTCACTAATAGGTCTTTCATCTTTCTCTAAATGATCGGCGAAGAACATCCATGCATCAGACTCTGAAGGCATATCTATTGCTACATTAGTCTTCTTATGTTCAGCAATATGCATCATTCCATCACGAATATCATTTCGTATTGCTAACGCTACCTTCGAGATAGTATGGTCAGAAGCTTCATGCCCCGAAAGGTCAAGAAGATTAATCTCTTGAGTAAGTTCTAAGTTCTTATTACTTGGTCTCTCTTTCGTATATCCAGAGAAGAGAGTGTTGTACCAATAATGTTTACTAAAAGGTTTGTAATTAAAATAGTGGAACTGTAGGTTTAGAGTAATTACACCTACTGTCTCAGCAGTACTACGCATATTAGCAGCTTCAAGAACGAAGATAGTTGTTTCACTCTTAGAGACTCCTAGTTTCTTCTTTACGTTGTTGCTATAAATAAAGGTATAAGGATTGTTTTTGAGTTGTGCCATCAAACGTCTAAGCTTGTATTGTTGTACTGGGCCAGGAGGAAAGATTAGATTAAGATTTAATACGAAATCTTGATGTCCTTCTGACTCGACAACAGGTGCTTTTGAACGTAATGTCTCTCCAACAAATACATCAGTAGCAGAATTTATTGATATAGAAGCAGTAGGAACGTCATGTAAATATATGTCATTAATGATTAATAAATCATCAGGGAAAACATCAAACTTATTTGCTGATTCAAATACTTCATCGGCAGCTTTAGTCCCAAGAATAAACTCTAAAGCAAGATCATCCCTAGTAGTTGATGTTTGTGAAAGACTTGGATCTGATTCGCCTTGATCAAAATCATTAGCTATTCGAGCTTCTCCCCAATCACTTACTTCTATTGAGTCAGGAGTACTTTGATTTAGACGAGTATCCTCAAATTCACTAGTAAAGTATTCTTTATTAGCCATTATCTATAGCCTCTCATGGATTTTATTTGCAAGTGATCTAGAATCAAGAAGCGATCTGTCGTCCCTAGTTCTAATATTAACTTGTCCTCCTGATGACATCATTCGTGCGCTGTGCATGAAATCTCTAGAAGAAGAGTCTAAATCATTGACACGCATCCTTATATTAGCATGAGTGGTCCTTGATCCGCTACCTATATCATAAGTTCTTGGTGAAGCATTCA
>Ga0307992_1001158_pt1 | contig 15807 bp, 13 predicted proteins | sample EllFjometagen133_FD_203162 | JGI IMG/M metagenome (GOLD analysis project Ga0307992, IMG submission 203162) | Marine microbial communities from Ellis Fjord, Antarctic Ocean - #133 | ecosystem: Environmental > Aquatic > Marine > Unclassified | place: Southern Ocean | collected 2014-10-08
CTTTTTTAATATCTTGTCAAGCGTTATAAGATATAGACTAGAAATTACTTCATTAAATCCACTAATTCCCCTAAATTCTTGATTTTTAGCAGTTTTAGCTTACCAGACTTATATTCAACTTCAGCTGGTACAATTGTGCTCTTAAAGCCTAATTTTTCCGCTTCTTTAAGCCTGTGTTCAAGCCGAAGGACTGGTCGAAGCTCAGCTCCCAGACCAACTTCACCAATTATTACCATGCCGGAAGCTAAAGATTTATTCAAATAGGAGGAAATAATGGCCGCACAGACAGCCAGGTCAAGTGCTGGATCATTAATCTTTAGGCCACCAACTACATTTAAAATAATATCGCGAGTAACTAGGTTAATCTGACTACGCTTGGCAATCACTGCACTTAAAACCTGCAAGCGATTAATATCTAAACCGCTAGCTTTGCGTTGTGGATAGCCAAAGACTGTCTGGGTAACCAAAGCTTGAATATTAACTAAAAATGGTCGACTGCCTTCTAAGACGCAACCGATAACAGAGCCGGGTATAGCTGTTGCGCCGGAACCTAAGAAAACGGAGCTAGGATCTTTAGCTTCAATAAAACCAGCGCCGGTCATCTCTAAAACACCCAACTCATTAACCGAACCGAAACGATTTTTACTAGTTCGTAATAGGCAATAATTACTACCCGGCTCATTTTCTAGGGATAAAACGGTATCTACAATATGTTCAAGTGATTTGGGGCCAGCCACTTGGCCATCTTTAGTAATATGCCCAATTAAAAGCACACTAATACCGTACTCTTTAGCAATTTCTAAAAACTTAACTGCCACCGCTCTAATCTGACTGAGACTACCAGCTTCCGAAGGAATAAACGAAGAATAAACAGTTTGAATGGAATCAACTACCACCAAGCTTGGTTTCATCTTAATGGCCGCTCCGGCAATTTTTTCCACACTGGTTTCACCAACAAAACGCAAGCGCTTTAAATCACATTTCAGCCTTTCTAAGCGTGTTTTTATTTGAATGGCTGATTCTTCCCCGCTAACATACAAAACCTCGCCTTGAGCGCTTAAAGTGTCCGCCAATTGAGCTGCTAAAGTACTCTTGCCAATACCCGGCTCACCGCTTAGAAGCAATAATGAGCCCGGTAATAAACCACCACCTAAAACTCGATCAATTTCCTCCCAGCCACTTTTAACTCTAATTTCTGGACCAGCCTTTAAGGAACGCAAATCCAGGACAGTCGCATCACCAACTTTTTTAGCTGCTTCTTTTTTTTCACTCTGAGTATCAATAATACTTTCATCTAATGTCCCCCAAGAACCACACTCCAAACAACGCCCACTCCATTTAGGAAATTGGGCGTCGCAGTGCGAACAAACATATATCTTCTTAATTGCCATATTTATTTAAGCCAATAAGCGCCATCGATTAACCACTGACCAGATTCTTTTACAAACGTAAGACGTAGATTTTGTTGATAACTACTTTCGCCACCATCAAGTGTTGTTTCCTCTCTTTGGGTACCAACAATAACTTCAGCACTACCCTGAGCATCATTAAAACTGACAATTTCTGTACTAACCGCTTTGGTGGTAACACCATAATAACTACCGCTGTATGGATTTTCACGACGCATCTTTTCTACATAAATAACAGCCCAATCACGCATTGAAACAGTCATAAAGATATTTAAATCTTCAAAATTACTATAATTTGACTGATTAGAATAAGAACCTAAACGTTCAGCAAAAGCGACCGCTAATTTAGCCACATCATTATCGTTAATTTCATGCTCTAGTTCTTGCGTAATATCATACTGCTGATAATTACGCGGGCGATCACCCGGAGTGGTACTGCTGGTTTCAGTCACCACAGGCAATTGTACTGTTAACGTATTATCAAGCGCCGGAGTCTCAATTATAGCTACCCGATCAGATCTAAAGATAAAATAGATAATTGCCACAATAATTAACAAACCAACAACAACGATGAAAATTCCTAATTTTTTATTATTATTCATATATTTTTAAACTAAGTTTGTTCTTGAGCTAAGCTTTCATCAAATTCTTTTTTCGCTTCTTCTATTTCCAATAATTGCCGCGGATCAGAGGTAATTAATTGATCTTCGGCGTAAGACGCTACCACTTTTATAGCTACGTGCTTATTGCCGGCAAAGAAAATACCCTCGCCGACGCCACATTCTAGCAATAGATATTTTTCCCCTTCAGTCAGAAGGAAAGTTTTCTGTACTAAATCAATAGCGGCCGGAGATTGTTTTAATAATATCTGCAAAGAAGAGTTGGTTACAATCGCCTTACCATAAGGAGAAGATAAAAAATCGTTTACATCCTGAGTAATAGTAGTCACACCTAAATAATACTTACGACAACGTTTAACCAGAGCAAAAATAAACTTGGCACTATCTTCATTCTGCATCATCCACCAAGCTTCATCAATTACTAAAATACGTTTTTTCATTTCACTGCGAACAATGTTCCAAATATAATTAACAATGGTGTAAATTGCCAACGGTCGCAGTTCATCTTCAAGATCACGCACTGAAAAACATACCAGCTGATTATTCATCTCTACATTAGTGGCACTATTTAATAAGCCGGAAAAAGTTCCTTCCGTATATTTCTTTAAACGCAGAGCTAAGTCGGCTCCACCCTCCATGCCATCGAGCACTTGTTCAAAGTCGGTCATCACCGGCGGCTCAATTGTCGATAAATCAGAATCCGGAGTAATATCTTTCTTGGCATAAGTTTCCAATAAAGCTCTATCTACAATTGAATCCTCATCATAATTTAATTTACCCAACATTAAACGCACCAAACCTTTTAGAGTAATAACGGCACTACGAATAATATCTTTAGCCTTCGCTTCCCCACCGATAGCCCGAGGCAGGTCAAAAGGATTAATTTTATTTTCAGAAGCTAGGGATATATTAACATAAGTACCACCAACCGCCTCAGATAAGTGCTTATACTCATATTCCGGATCAATTACAATTACCTCTGAGCCCAACATCAAAGAACGTAGAATTTCCAATTTAATTGCATACGACTTACCAGCACCAGAAGTGGCAAATACAACCGAATTAGCATTTTGCAAGGAAAAACGATCAAATAAAATCAAACTATTATTATGACGATTAATACCATACAAAATACCACGATCGCTTGTTAACTCACTGGAAATAAAAGGAAAAGACGAAGCAATGGGCGAGGAATTCATATTAAAAGTAATATAAAGCTCATCATTGCCCAAAGGTAGGGTGGAATTAAAACCTTGTTCTGCTTGAAAATAAACCCGACGAGAATAAACCAAACGTGAACCAAAGATATCTTCCACTTGATCAGACATGCGATCTAATTCTTCTAGATTATCGGCATATAAAGTAACATAAAGTGAAAATTGAAAAAACTTTTCCGTTCCCTGAGTTAAGGCATCACGCAAATACTCAATATCACGCAAAGCGGTTTCACGTAAAGGATCACGAGCAGCGCCTTTCTCAGCATCAGAAATAATCTGTGCCTCTAGAGCACCCACCTTATTTTTTAATTGCTTTAAAATAACCGCACTTTTAACCGGATAGAAAAACATGGAAACATCAAAAGTGAGATTTAAATTAATAATTGGTGCAAACCAACCGACACTAATATAACGCGGGTAAGCGATAATAAACATAGTGCGAACAAACTTAGAGCCAAGGCTTAAATAATTAGGATGAACTTGTAAACTGGCCGGCGAAATAATATCACGTACGGTTAAAACACCACGGCGAAAAGCCTTCTCTTCCTCAATTATCTCCCGAGTCATTTCCGGATCAGCTTCAATCGACTTTTCCTTAGGTTTAGAAGATAAACTAATAGGAGTATTGAGAGTTATTTTTTGTTTGTCATCATCTCTATTAAAATTAATCATAGGAAAGATTAGTTAGTAGTGTCTACTCTTAATTTTTTTAAATCAACCAAATTCTGATTTTTGGCTGTTTCTGGATTATAGGTTTTATAATATAATTCTATCAAACTCTGAGTGTCCAAACGGGCTGTACTTACCCCCATTGACTCCATACCACCAATAACACTATCAAGACGGCGATTAAGCATTTCCTTATAGCGATTAAAACTTTTGTCTTTTAATTTAATGGAGGTGGCCGGTTTTAAAGCCTCCCCTAAAAGAGAGAAAAAGCCTTTGTGTTTATCACTTAAGGGATCATAGGGCACAACCACAAAAAACCGCTTATTCATGATTTTGCCCAAAGAAGTTAGTTCTTTGATATATTCAATGTATTCTGAAGTTTGTACTTTCAATAATTTGTTTATCTGTTGTTTTTCTTTCTCCTGTAAATAAGTAATATAATTATCAATATCTAATTCACGTGATTGAATAACAATCTCTAACATGAAGTTAAGATTATTTAAAAACATCACATAAGAATTAATCACAGCATTCTGTTCGTCCTCACTCTTCAAAGCAAAATTAATACTTGAAACCAATAAAACTGCTCGTAAAGTACCATCCTTCATAATAACAACGTTATCTTTAATCTCAGCAATATCCAAGTATTGCTGGGTAGACACGTTGATTTTGTTACGCACGAGGCTATTTTTTTCAGACATAAAATTAAATTTGTTCACTGTCATCACCACGATAACGTCCTTTGGTATCAACCACCAAAGCTAAATCAGCTAAATGTGAAGATTTAAATACTTCTTTAACCGGGACCTGCTTATCTTCTTTAACTATTACCACTTCATTCGGACGATCAACAAAGCCTAGGAGATGATTCCAAACACGGAGATTAGGGCGGCGCCAAGTCTGAATTAAATTCAAAACAAAAAAATGAAAAGGACGTCCGTTAATTTTTAAAAAGGCAAAAGTACCGGCGATAGCAAAAACAATAATACCAATAGTTAAGAACAAAGCAAAATCAAAAATCTTATAGCTAATACCAATAATCGTAGCTGCCCCCAGAAAAATCAAAAACTGTCTGGTCGTAATTGGACCAATAATCTTACTCTCAACATCAATAAATTGTGGAACGGTAAACTGTTGCATATTAGAACATTAATTGATTATTCATAGCGACAATTGCCTCAAGCTCTTCCATACTTAAACTCTCTTTTTTATCCGCTCGTCGCTTAGTCACCGCCGCTTTTAAAGTCATGCCGCTAACTATCGCCTCCTGAGCTAAACGTACATATAAACGATTAATCGGACTTTGTCGCCATGCCTTTACACCCTCAACCATGCGATCATAACCATCCTTTTCTAATAAATGAATTTTATTAACAATCTTAATGGTAATTTCTTTAGGAGTAGAACCAAGACGGCGAAAATTTACTAAATCCAAATAACGCAATTCTTCCAATGGCCCCATTACTTTTGGTCGTACTTTCACATCCTCTATACGTGTGCGAGAATCGCTACTGGCAGCTGGACGAGAAGTTTTAGTAGACGCTTGCACAGCCGCTTTAACCGCTTCTTCTAAATGATTACTGGATAAAGAGTCGGCCTTATTTTTTGCAGCCAATGTAGCCGAGCCTTTTTCTTTAAATAGCTTGGCCCACAAACCAGATAATTCTGAAGGAGTTTTTTTAAAATTAGTACTAGTAGCAGCTGCTGGCTTTAAAGTTTCAACATGTTTAGCCTTTAATTTAGTGTCTTTCTCAACTTTAAGCTTGGCGTTGGTGGCGGCAGCAAATTTAGCTGCTTTTTCTTCATCAGCCCCATTGGTCTCACTACTTATAACCGATACTGGAATTGCAGGTGAGGGGGAAACAGGTGGAGCAGCTACAGTCGGTACTTTAGGCTCAGATTTAGATACCGGTATCAGTGGTTTAATATTTTTCTCAGACTGAGTCTTAGTCTGAACCACAGGCTTCTGAACAACTTCTTTTTCAGGGGTATTATCTTTTTCCTCCTGTAACAGAAGCGTTGGTTTAGGGGCAGCAATTTCTAATTCCTCTTCGGCTGCCTCAATCTCATGTTTAGGGTCCAATACATTCTGCTTAAACTTATTAGCAAGCACAGGTGGAGTTTTTACTTGCCCACCGGCAATAGCTTTTTTTAAATTATAAGATGCTCCTTCCTGCTGATTAATTAAATTACTAAGTTCGGCTGAGGCTTTTGGCACCGCCGTTGATAATACCTGAGCTTTAACAGGTGTATTAAAAACATGCAATAAACGATCGGCCGTAGCTGCATCCAATCCTAATCCACCCTGAGCAATATTACGTTCTAAAGCAGCTCTGGTATCAATTTTTGTTCTCACCCCCTTGCGATAAGTTAAAAGAATCTGACGACAACGATTCATCAAGTCAGAACTGGGTAAAATAATCGCGTTTTCCTTCATTAACTGCACCAATTCCTTATCTTCTGGACTTAAAGGATTTACTATCTTTAAACCCAGATAAGTTGCAACCGAAAAAAATAACTTTTCTTGCAGTTCCTGATTTAGAGACTGAGCCTGCTCCGAGCTCAAAGACATTTTCGTAATCAGATGAGCAGTTAAATCTTTCATTAACACCTGTTTAACCATTATCTGCATGACCAACATAGCCAAGTTAACTTGGTATTTTTTTTCTAAAGACGACAAAACATCCATCGCCGCCGGTGAGGATACCTTTTCCTTTAATTCTTTAGGTAATTTATTAAATTGTTGCAGATAATCGAACATTCAAGCGGGAAAAAATCAAAATATATAAATTAAAAAATCTATTACGGACATTGTCTTCATTTTAGCATATTTTTCCTAAAATTGGAAAGCGATAAAAGACTGAAAAAAATCTAAAAAACAATCAAAAACCGTTCCAAAAGAAGCGGTTGATAAAGTAAGGTATATTTATGGCTAAAGAGTTGTAATCGGACGGCTTTGGGTAATATAAAAGCTCTTTCCAGCATAAGCCCATTCAATATCACAAGGAAATTTATAGTGTTTTTCAATGCCAGCACAAATTTTTGCTAAAGCAACTATCTGCCGTCCGGTAAGCTTCTGTTTAGACTGCAAGTTTTTAGCAACCGGAGTCCATTTTGTGCCCTTACGTAAGCATTTAATAATTTGCCTCTCCTGATTAGCAATATTAATATCCAATAAAGAAAAATCAGTTTTATCTAAAACATAAGCATCCGGAGTAATGGAGCCAGAGACAATCGCTTCGCCTAAACCATAACCAGCCTCAATAATCATTTGCCTTTTATCTTGGGTGACCGGATGAACGGTAAAAGCAATACCGGAGATCTCAGAATCAATCATTTTTTGTACCACCACCGCTACGCTAACCTTTGTTTTTAACATCTTTTTTTCATGGCGATAAAAGATCGCACGAGGAGTAAACAAGGAAGACCAGCAAAGCTTAACATTTTTTAATAAAGTCTTCTCTGTCGTATTCAAATAAGTTTCTAGCTCACCCGCCCAGGAGGCAGTTAACGAATCTTCAGCCGTTGCACTGGAACGAACCGCCACAAAAGGCGCTTTTAACTTCTTAAAATCAGCCATTATTTCCTTAGCTAAATCAGCCGGCATTGGTGACTGTAAAATCAGACTACGCATTTCCACCGAAACTCCATCAACTGAATTTATATCTTTATAATTAACTTTTTTCAAAAGAGCTGATAATTCTTGCATTAAGTCAGTTTCGCTTAAAAAGCGATCAAAAGCTTCTGCTAAAATAACAAAACCAGACGGAACCGGGATCTTGGCCTGTGTCATCTCACCCAAAGAAGCCCCTTTGCCACCGGCAATGGCTACATCTTTTTTGCCAATTTGAGAAAATAGTTTAGTTAACATAAAATTAATTATTTTTTATAATATTTTTTCTAGAATCTCATAAATAAAAATACTAATAAATCTATCTTAATATTTCAAAAAATTCTCTTCAATATTATCACGATTCACTAGTTCTACTGTACTATTCTTATAACTTAAAAACTCTTTAGGTTTAGGTGCTCTGCCCTTGCTCCACTTGAATTCATAACCAGAAAGACGATCATCATATTCTTCAACATAATCAATTTCTTTCTTGTCTTGAGTGCGCCAAAAATATTTTTGACAATAAATATTCTGAACTTGTAATTTCTTCAAACGCTCGCTCACACAAAAATTTTCCCAAAGAAAACCTAAGTCATCACGGACGGACAATACATTATAGCGACTGATAATACTATTTCTGATACCAAGGTCAATAAAAAATATCTTCTGCTTTTTAGAAATTTCTTTACGATGATTATGACTATAGGCACGTAAACGAAAAATTATAAATGATTTTTCCAAAATATCTAAATAATTTATAACTGTATCCCGGCTACACTGCAATTTATTAGCCAATTCATTCATAGAAACTTCTTGCCCAATCTGTAAAGCTAAAAGCTGCAATAAAGAGATGAGAAGATTCGGTTTTTTGATACGATCAAAAATTAAAATATCTTTATAAAGATATTTAGAACTTAAATTATCTAACAATTGTCGAGCATCATCTTGACCACTTTGTATTATTTCCGGATAAGCACCATAAACCAAAAATTTTTCTAAAATACTATTAATTGATTGTGCAGGAAAAATATCTTTTATTTCCCGCCAGGAAAAAGGATAAAGTGTAAATTCTAAAGCACGCCCAGTTAAAGGCTCACTGATTTCATTTGCCAAATCAAAAGATGACGAACCAGTTGCAATAATCTGCAAATCAGGATAAGTATCAATTAATAATTTTAAAATTAAACCAATATTTTGAACTTTTTGAGCTTCATCTAAAACAAAAAATTTTCCCTTGCCTAAAAAATTACGCAAAGCCAAAGGGTCTTCTACTTCCAGGGCCTGTTTGACGCCAATAATTTCACAATTAAAATAAGCCGCTTCATCAGCATATTTCTTTAATAACTCTTTTACTAAAGTCGTTTTACCAACTTGACGAGCACCATAAAGAATAATAATTTTTCCTTTAAATAACCAACTTTCTATATTTGCCTGGATATCACGTTTTATAATTTTTTTATTCATATTTTCACTATTATTAGCTGTAACAGCAATTTTACTATATAATATTGCTGTTTGAACTACTATAATAGTAGCATATTTTGATTTTTTGTCAAATATCAGTTAACATTAAACTTGTTTTATATTTTTCCGGATAATGGGATTGAAGACGTTTTATTTTTGTTTTTAGACCTGAGGCCCCTATTTCTTCGCTCAACTTTTCTTCATCAACTAACTGATCATAACCAAGCGCAATAATATCCGGTTTATACCTCTTAATAACAGCCAAACGATTCCCCTTGAATCCTAAAACCGCCTCACCTTCTGTGCTTTGATTCTTTAATTGTTTACCAACCTCATCTTTCCTTTTTATTTCTGTTTGTTTAGCCTGCCTATTCTTAATCTTCCACACATTAACATCACGAGCCACCACCACAATCAAATAATCGCCCAAAGCGGCTGCTTGTTGTAAATAAGCGGCATGCCCAGGATGAAAAAGATCAAAGGTGCCAAAAGCTAAAACAGTTTTCATAATTAATCAGAAAAAAACGCGGCTAAAAACCGCGTTTACTCTTATTTTTTTAAATAAGCTTGTAAGATTTTAATCTTATCAGTTTGTTCCCAGGGAAATTCTGGTCTACCAAAATGTCCGTAGGCAGCTGTTTGTAAATATATAGGTTTCTTTAAAGATAATTTTTCAATAATTGCCTTTGGCCTAAAATCGAAATTCTCTTTTACCACTTCTAGAATTTTTTCTTCAGCAATCTTATTAGTGCCAAAGGTTTCGATGTATATACCCACTGGCTCAGCCACACCGATGGCATAGGCAATTTGTAATTCACACTTATCCGCTAAACCAGCCGCAACAATGTTTTTAGCAACATAGCGTGCCATATAAGCACCACTGCGATCAACTTTAGAAGCATCCTTGCCTGAAAAGCAACCACCACCATGACGAGCGAAACCACCATAGGTATCAACAATAATTTTGCGTCCAGTTAAGCCGGTATCGGCAGCCGGACCACCAATGGTAAACTTGCCGGTGGAGTTAATAAAAACCTTAGTCTGCTCATCCAATAGATCACCTAAAATCGGTTTAATTACCTTCTCTAAAATATCAGCCCGCACTTGTTCTAAACTTATTTCTGGTTGATGACAAGCCGCAATAACCACCGTTTCAACCCGTTGAGCTTTATTATTATTATATTCAACCGTCACCTGACTTTTTCCATCCGGACGTAAATATGCTAATTCCCCGTTCTTACGAACTTCAGCCAAGCGATTGGTTAAATGATGAGCCAAAGTGATTGGCAGGGGCATAAATTCTGATGTTTCATTATCAGCATAACCATACATCAAACCTTGATCACCAGCCCCTTGATCTAAGCGTTCACCCAAACCCTCATTAATCCCTTGAGAAATTTCTGGACTTTGTTTATGAAGAGCCGACATAATACCCACACCGTCACAATCAAAACCGGAATCAGGCGAATTATAGCCGATATCTTTTAAAATTCTTCTAACAATTGAATCAATATTTACATAATTTTTAGTACTAACCTCACCACCAACAACAACCAAGCCATTGGTACAAAAACATTCAATTGCTGCCCGGCTATCTGGGTCAGTTGCTAACATTTCATCTAAAATACCATCACTAATTTGATCACAAATCTTATCAGGATGTCCTTCGGTTACCGATTCAGAAGTTATTAATTTTATATTATTTTCAGACATAATCTCTATAGCTAAGTTGTAAATAATTACAATATATATTGTAAAAAGTTACAACGATTAATGCAAGTCTTAGGTTCCCGCTTCCCAAGAATTTAAGTAATTTTTTTGCTCAGCAGTTAACTTATCAATAGACATACCCATGGATTTTAACTTAATACGAGCAATCTTATTTTCAATTGTTTCGGATATTTCATACACCCCCGCTTGTAATCTACCCTTCTTAACAGCCGCTAAAGCACCTAAAGCCTGAGTGGCAAAGCTCATATCCATTACACTGGCAGGATGTCCTTCGGCTGCCGCTAGGTTAATTAAACGTCCCTCAGCCAAGATATATATTTTCTTTCCTTGAAATAGATATTCATCTACCTGAGGGCGAACCGAACGCACTTTAGTGGCCATTTTCTTTAACGCTTTTAAATTTATTTCCACGTCAAAGTGACCGGAATTACAAAGCATCGCTCCATCTTTCATCAACTTAAAATGTTCTTTATCAATCACATGCAAATCTCCAGTCAGAGTACAAATTAGATCAGCTACTTTGGCTGCCTCCTTCATCGGCATTACCGCAAAACCATCCATCGCTGCCTCCAGAGCTTTAATTTCATCCACTTCGGTTATGATCACTTTAGCACCTAAACCACGAGCACGATTGGCAAAACCACGACCACACCAACCATAACCAGCTGCAACAATTGTCTTGCCAGCAATCAACATATTAGTTGCCCGAATAATACCGTCAAGCGTAGATTGGCCAGTACCATAGCGATTATCAAACATATGCTTAGTTTTGGCATCATTAACAGCTACCACCGGCAACAATAATTTACCTGATTTATCCAAAGCCCGCAAACGAATAACCCCGGTAGTTGTCTCTTCTAAACTAGCAATAATCTCACCAGCCTGTTTTTTATAACCCTGATGAAGTAAAGATACTAAGTCCGCTCCATCATCAAGGGTTATTTGGGGATGAGTATCTAGAGCTGCTTTCAAATGACGATAATAGACAGTTCGGCTTTCACCGTAACGAGCAAAAACAGAAATTTGATAATATTTTACCAAAGCCGCTGCCACTTCATCTTGAGTTGACAAAGGATTAGAAGCAACCAAAAGAACTTCTGCTCCGGCGGATTTAAAAACACGCATTAAATTAGCCGTTTCTGCCGTTACATGCAAACAGGCAGCAATTTTAATACCCCTAAGCGGCTTATTTTTTAACACTTCTTTATTAATACTAGCTAAAACAGGCATATCCCGTTCTGCCCATTCAATCTTCTTCTTACCAGCCTCAGCTAACTTTATATCAGTGATATCGTATTTATTTTTCATATTCTCATTATTTTAATCAGATAAACTCTATTCGTCAAATTAATTTTAAACTAATATTAAAATTATCTTTAAGACGTCTTTTAATTATATTTAAAGTAAATTTATGATTTTGTGTACCTTTTTTCTCAACCGCATAGACCGCCACTGTTGAAGCTAGATAGGCCGCCTGCTTTAAATCTAAATTTAAAGATAAACCCTTAATCAAACCAGCCCGATAGGCATCACCAGCGCCAGTAGGATCAATGGCTTTGTCAGTATTTACAGCCGGAATCAAAATATGCTCACCCTGCTCCACTATTTCCGAACCCTGAGAACCCTTGGTAATAATCAAGCTTCTGTTAGGAATGATTAAATCAACCGATTTCAGTTTTAAAGTTTTTTTGATAATTTCAATCTCATAATCATTACCAATTACTATTTCAGCGTCAGTAATCATTATTTCTAATTCTTCATGACTAAAATTAACCACCTGCTGGCCTGGATCAAATATATACTTTAGTTTCCTTCTCTTGGCCCACTTCTGTGCGGCTATCATCCTTTTTTTACCATCTGGAGAAATTATTAAATATGAGATTTTAGTTTTATCAAGAACTTTAAATTTAGCTAAAACCTCAGACCCGGGATAGAAGCCAGCAATCTGATTATCAGCCGCATCGGTGATAATAAAAGCAGCGGCACAGCTATTCTTTCTATCAACTTTAACTGCCCTTAAATCAATATCCAGACCAGATAAATGCCGCTTGTAACTTAAAAAATCGGCACCAACAGCCGTTAAAATAGACGAGCGCTCTTCTAGGAGCGCTAAATTATAGGCGATATTACCAGCGGTGCCACCAAAACCTGGTGTTAAACGATTAAGAACAAAACTGAGACTAAGATCATGGATTTTTCCAGGAAGAATATGAGCCGAGAAACGTCCAGGAAAATTCATTACTACATCAAAAGCAATTGATCCGGCAACCGCCACCACTGCCTTATTTTTTTGGTTTATCATTATTTTTCTGTTTACGTAAACGAGCAATTTCTTGTTTAATAGCTTTATATTCTAAAGAAGCGGAGGAATAATTTTTTAAAGCTGAAGATAAAACTGCCAAAGGAGTATTAACTATTTTATCATCGACAGGTTCTGATAATAAACTACTATCATCAGTATTAATAAACAAATCTTGATTATCATCAATTTTATTATTTTTTGTATCAGCCATTACTTCATCAATAATATGTTCAAGATTTTGATCTATTTTTCTAGGTATACCTCCGTCAATAATACTAATCTTATTATTAGGTAATACAGCTACAAAACTTTCTTCTAAGCCACCACTCTCACTAGAAGATATTTTTAATTTTTCAAAAAAAGAAAATAATATCTTAATTTTTACTTGATCTTTATCACTCAAATCCTTAGTATTAACATCATTAACTAAATATTGATTAAAAGCCAAAGTATCAACTCTATCAATACCTAATTTAGTATAATAATCTTTCAACCAATTCGAAATACGTGGCTCCTGCATAATAGAACCAATTTTAATTTTATTCTCACCAATTTTATAATCATTTTTCAAAAGACTATCTCTAAGCTTCTTTTTAAATTTGTCTCTCAGCTCTAAACTATCCACCACCTTTAAATAATCTTTTACTTTTTCATAAACATCAAACAAGGGCTCTTCAAAAACCAACTGAAAATTATTTTCCATTAATTCTAAAATATCAAATTCATCTAATTCTGCCAAACAAACAAACTCGGCCTTAGCTATATAAGTTTGGTAGATATTATATAATCTAGGAGCTTTAGTTTTTAATTCTGGACTGCGTTCATTAATATTATTAATGGTATTTATTAATTCTTTAGCTTCAACTATTAAATCCTGTTCAAAAATCATCCTAGATAAAATATCTAATTTTTGTAACAACTCTGGATTTTGTAAATTATCAATTATAGACATAAATTATGTAATAAATCTAGTCCTCTTTAATTCAGCTATTATACTAGCTGCATCTAAAGGTTTCTTCTCAGAATTATTTCCGATAGAATTTAAACTATCCGTACTTATCTTCATTTCTTTAAGTTTTTTTGTAATATGAGGCAAATTTAAATTAAAAGCAATATTTTGATTTATTCTCTTTTCCTGCCTCTTAAAAGTATCATTTTGATCAAGCATTTTAACCAAAACTTTACCTAAATTTGAAAGCTGAAATACACCATCTGCATCTTCACCGCCATAGGCCAAGCGATTAAGCTGAATAACAACTTTCTGCGGATCCATCTTGGCTACTTCAGCAGAAGCAGCAAGCACATGTTTTTCATCATCCCACATATCCTTACCATTTTCATCCTTAGTAACCTTACCAGAAGCATCAGTTCTCTTCGTAACCAAACTCTCTAGCTTACCCTGTGCATTAACACCCACTGTTCTTGCCATTTCCCAATGACCAACTCTTTCTTCTGACTCAGATATATCGCTTTGGAGTTGTAAAATCTCCTGACCACCCAAACCAGCATTAAATCCTTTCTTTTCCCCCTTATTATTCTTATCATTATTCAAGAAAGAAACCATACCAGTAGCGTCAGATTTATAACCCTTGACTTTCAAAAGTTCATTAAAATTGGCATCGTTAGAAAGTTTTTCAACAAGGGCAATTTGATCAAACTTATTCTTTCTTCTACCAGCATCCTCTAATAGCTGTATTAATACCTCCGAATTAGTCTCATCAGCAAATTTAGTTTTACGCTCATTAATAATTTTACGATATTCGCCGCGACTCTCAAGAGCCTTAGGAGCAGCAACCCGAGACAATCCTTCTTTGGTTTCATCAATAGAACTTTCTTTTTTTGATATTTCATCACTATACTTATTATATTCAACATCATCCTTGGTGCGATCATCCAATTTCTTTTGTCTATCATTAACATTTTGCGTAGCATCATCTTTTTGTTTTTCTAATATATTTAACTTTTCACTATCACCAGCCTGTAAATCTCCAGAATTAATACGTACATTAACATCATCAATCTCTTTATAAATTTTAGATATCTTTTCCTTTTCATCGTCAATACTCGTCTGTTCAGTAGTATGATCTTCAGTAGTAATATATTGATCTCTATCCTTTGTTAATTTTTCTAACTCCTCTTGTTCCTCCTTTAATTTCTTGCTTCTCTTCTTACGCTTAATTGGACGCGAAGTCATTTCTCTCAATCCGTGAGCTACTCCTTTCAATCCTAAAAATCCGCTTGTATAATTATCTGCCCAATCCGTTCCAGCAGCAACACCCCCTAAAACAGCTCTGATTCCCCCCCTGTCTAAATTTTTAACTCCTTGGGTTCTAATGTCATCATTATCATCCTTTTTAGTTTTATTGTAGCCCGCCTTAATCGACTCAACTATGGAAGCAGGTCTAAAATCAAATTTAGCACCTTTCATTGTCTTACGAGCAAGCATGTTGTCACCACTGACAACCTTGCCCGCCCACTTCTTACCAAATTTAGTTGTAGCAGCTCCCATGGATGAAAGCTGACTCATACCTTTTCCAGCTACGGAACCAGCAGCACCACCGATTTGTTGAGAAATCTTCAAACCACCAATTAACATCCCAATACCAATCACGAACTTAATCAAAACACCAGGAGTTGAAGCTTCTGTGACCATGGTAGGTTTTGTCATAGTACTAGTAGCAGTACTGATAGAATTAGCAAAAGAGGTTGATTCCTCCGTTGAATTCGCCGACCCTACTACATCCGTAGCAATATCGGGATGCGAACCGGTTTGTAGGGCAGC
>Ga0307992_1001161_pt1 | contig 15788 bp, 15 predicted proteins | sample EllFjometagen133_FD_203162 | JGI IMG/M metagenome (GOLD analysis project Ga0307992, IMG submission 203162) | Marine microbial communities from Ellis Fjord, Antarctic Ocean - #133 | ecosystem: Environmental > Aquatic > Marine > Unclassified | place: Southern Ocean | collected 2014-10-08
TAGGTGTAACAGGTGTAACCGTGGATAACATGGTGACAACAAATGGGGATAACGATTGTTATTTCATCACAGTGGTGAACCCACCACAACCGATACTAGAATATCAACCAACCAACGTACTTGAGGGAATTACATTCGTAAATGAGACATTAAATGTCCCTGAAGGGTCAAATCAATTCCTCTTATCGTCATCACCTATTGGTGGTAAAGTACAACTAACGATTAATGGGTTAAATGTTAGTAGTGTAGATTACACTGTCGACCCAACCGAGAGTAAATTAATTACAGTTAACACAACGTTAGAATCGAGAGATGTGGTGTCAGCAGCTTATAATATGTCGAATGACACAACTAATGGTGTTATAGATAATGTTAGGTTAGAGTTCATCTCTGTCACTGGTGTGACTAGTGGGGTAACGAGTAGTGTGTCAGCTACCACTTATGAAAACATTGTTAACTTTAATAATGTTAGTAATAGATTGGAAATTTATCTATTAGATAAAATCGATAGTGGAATACAACCTAGATTAACGATTAACGGTGTTAATCTAACATATAATGTGGATTTCTTTAAATCGAATATTGTACAAAATAAATTAATATTAAATGAAGGTTCGGTTATTAAAGTCGGGGACGTAATATCGATATATTATTATTATAGTGGTAATAATAACCCAGGTGACTTAGGTGTATTGAAGACTGATAAACCTTTGATAAAGTGGGAATCACAACAGAATATATTAAGAACGCTATTCTCATACGGTACATTCACTTTAGAGGTGACGGATAGGACTGATGTATCATTCAGTAACATACTTTATACGGGTAACACTGTTTATAATAACACGACCACGTCGTATACTTTAGGCACTGAACAGATAACAACAACATCTATTAAGGATTACATATACCGTATTAAATTCGTAAAGAATTTTGTGACAGATAACCCTAAAAATGTCTACACGACAGAAACATATAGTGATGTCGGTTCATTTAGGTTAGATTGGTCGTATATTAAAAATACAAACTTTTAATGAGTAAATCAATAAGAATAAGAACAACACCTGGAGAGAGTAAAAACATCCAAATAAAGGTTGAACAAGATTTCGACGTTTTAGAGATAATGAGTCTTAAGATAAGTCAGCAAGACTTATATACTTCTTTTTGTGCTGATTATGGTGTTGTTGTTGGTAGGGTAATATCTAATGGTGGGTTCGGTGTTCCGAATTCAAAGGTGTCGATATTCGTACCGATAAGTAGTGAAGATGAAAAAAATCTACTAATTAAGGATTTATACCCATTTAAATCGGTGGTATCAAAAGATAAAAACAATGTTAGATATAACCTATTATTAAGTAAGGCAACTTGTGAATTAAATGTGGCTGTAGGGACTTTCCCAACGAAGGAGGAAGTACTTAATAATGAGATAATGATTGAGGTGTTTGAGAAGTATTACAAATACACAACTAAAACTAATGATTCTGGGGATTATATGATATTCGGTGTCCCAACAGGTCAACAAACCGTACACATGGACGTTGATTTAAGTGACGCTGGACCATTTAGTGTTAGACCACATGATTTTATTGCTAATGGTTACAGTGAGAAATTATTTAATAGTGGTACGGAATTTAAGAAATCAGAGAATTTAGATATCTTACCACAAATTAAAAGTGGTGATAAGGGTGTGGATGTTATCCCATTTTGGGGTGATGTTGAACAGTGTATAGTTGGTATAACTAGAGTGGACTTTAACACAAACTTTACGTTTGAGCCCATGAGTACCCTAATGGGTTCAATATTCACAGATAATGGTAAAAACTCTCTGAATAAGAGATGTAACCCAACTAACGACATGGGGGAACATAGTGAGTTAACGACTGGACCTGGACAACTCGAGTGTATCCGTGTTAATGAATACACATATAGTGAACCAACACCCACCAAGGGGATTAATGTTATGCCACTTTCATTAGAGAAATTCACTTTACCTCAAGGAATAAAACCAATCGATGAGAATGGTACCTTTGTTGTGACAGTACCATTAAACCTAGACCATGTAATTACGGATGAATTCGGTAATTCAGTACCATCACTAGACCCTACGAAGGGTGTGGCGACTAAAGGTATGTATAGGTTCAAAATGAAGTTTTTAGAACCACCAGCAGCACCGAAACGAAGAACAGCACAATTAATATTCCCATCACTTAATAGAAATGTTGGTGGGACAAAGATAAACCCTAATACACCACCTAATACACCTGGACATAATAATTCTACGGAAAATGTTAGGTGGTCAGACGATATAAACGTGTGGAAGGACACATCATCGAACTTAATACCGTCGATATATAAAGATTTTCATGAATTTGAGTTTAATCAGGTGTATAGTATCAGTCAATATATGACTAAATATAGGAAAGGTGGTTCAAAGTGGAGTTTCCTAGGACTTAAAGGTGTTAATGAATCGATATTTAACCCATTCCCATTCACCACAATGATGAGGGGGTCTAGTATAATGTATGGTCTTTTGAAACCATTAATGGTACTCATGGTTTTTTTAATTAAACATTTCATCGTCCTCGCTAACTTCACTATTAGGTTTTGTTTTAAAATCACGTTACCATTAGGGATTGGTACAATATTAGACGTATCCATACGCATAAGACCATTTGGTTTTCTAAGAAATCTCCCACCCATAACACTGAGTTGTGAGTCGAATGATAGTTCACCATTTGTTGTTGGGTTTGATTGTAATGGGGGATTACCAGAAAACTGTACTGATGGTTGTCCCGCTGTATGTGTTAGGTTTCAAATTCTAGTACCACATGCTGGACCAACCGATACCGTTGATGGTAATGGGTTGTTTATGTTCCATTGTCCCGACTACGATAATGTTGATAGTTGGTTATGTTGTGCTTTATACGACTTAGCTGTTGATAGGGGTGTGGTTAAATATGTATTCACTGACGCTTGGTTAACGGGTACAGCTTACTTACCACAATTCAAATACAAGTCAAGGGTTAAAGGTGATGATACTGAGAAGGATAAGTTTTGTGGACCAGGTGGTGAAAAATTGGGGAGTGATAACTACAAAAACCAAAAATGTTGTGGTAGAGGTGGTGGTGGTTACTCCGACTGTAGTAAATGTATTGTCAGAGGTTCGAACCCCGTTGGTGTGGATACGGTAACGTATAATAACTCGAACGATTACCATAGGAATAACTACAACACAGGTGCTTGGGATATCGATGATATGGTGTATTGTCCTGAATCATACCCAATGAAAATTGTGAATCTAGGTAGGATGGACGCTTGTCCTGATGTTATTGATAGGGTTGATAGATGTATTGTTGCACAAGATTGTACAACGGAGTTATTTAGTAACGCATCATGTTCGACACCTGTCATAGATTCAACAGGTGTCCAAAATTGTTTAACGGGTACACATTTCGAAAGTGGGTATGACACAACACAATGGGTTAACGATATGGGAACGTCAACGTACCAAAACCCAGCTATGGTCGTGTTAAAGATGATGCAACCATGTCGTGAGGGTATTGACGGTCTATTTACAGAACAAAGGAATGGGTGTGACAAAGGTGAGGTTGATGATTATGTTTACAGAACATTAAGATTAGTTTCTAGGTTATACACTGATATAATAATTGGACCAAAACCAACGAACTCGGACTTAGACCAATTCGAAGGGTTTGATTACGACACACAACAAACACCTAGATTTAACCCAACAGACCCATCGGGTGGGTACTCAGTAACACCAACAACAACTGATGTTGGAAATGGTGATTTATACTTAGGGGCAAGTTCACCTGGTAATTCATTAGCTGACATACCATACTTTTATTTTGGGATAATAAATGGTAGTACTGCGATAGATAAGCTGAGAAAAGACTATTTGGTTGAAAAATAAAATAAAATACGAAAGATAATAATATTTATAATAAAATAAGAAAGAAGTGAGTTATATAAATAAAAACGGAAATATAGTTATAAGTGCTAGAATGACTGATAAAGGTAGAGAAAAACTATCAATCGGACAACTAAACTTTAACACATTCAAACTAGGTGATTCCGAAGTGGATTACAGTACACTAGGTTTAACCTATGATGTTACATTAGAGAACGTACTTAGGGCTAAAGCGTGGCAACCTAAAGCTAAAACTTGGTTACTACCAACCGTTAATAGTATAAACGGTTCAGTTGGTATACCACCTTTAACACCACTTGAGGTTGGTTCCATTATTGACTCACCTGAGGTTGGGTTCTTTGGTTCTGGTTCAACGATTAACACCACTGATGGTTATACATTAAATGAGGCCACTATTAATGTTAGTGATTTAGATGGTACCACATTGGTATCAATCACAACAGGGTCAACCACCACATCATACGAACCAACTGTTGGTGATGTGATGATGGTTAAGTATAGTAACCCTGATTTAACAACACCTCAGGTACAACACGAGGTTGATTTAACAACCCCAGTACCATATCTATTCTATAAAATACAGGCAACAACAGGTTCTTTAAGTGGTAACACACTACAAATCACAACCGACAGAAACCTACCAAACTTTAGTTCATACGTTGGTGTGAATGCTTGTGATGTAATTTTCTACCCGAACAACTCGAGTAGTGAGGATTTCACAACAGGTATATATAGTAATGGTACTGTTTGGAACATGAACAATGTTTGGTCTAATAATATGGCTGGGATTCAACCTGGTTACGAAGCTTTCGGAACATATGGTTCAGAAAGTTATGTAGGTACTAAAGAATTCTTCGGATACACATCTAACCTTACTGGTAGTTGTGAGACGAATAAAGCAATCAGTATCTTACACTATTCGAACACTGAGGATTGTGATAGACAATCAGAGTTAATGTATGGTCAAAGACTTTATGTTGAATTAGACTTAGCACAAACACCTGTATTAAAAATGCCGACATTAATGTGGCACAGAAGTTCAGGTAGTACAATAGGACAAACGTTTAGTGGTACTGGTACTGAGAAATACGTCCAACAATACGGTGTTGATACAGATATTAGATATTTCGATTTAGCTGATGAACAAGGTTATAATGTAGGGCGAATATTCCCCGACCAACACTTATTCACTATTGATGATGATGAGTTAGTTGCTGGAATGTCATACAAATCTAATAGAAACTGGACATTACCTAAACTTAATTTAGGTCTTAAAACATCTAACGATGGTTTAGTTAACAATACACATGATTTACATGTAACATACCTATTCAATAATACATCGTCAGGTTTTACAGCTGGTTTACACAGTCAATACCAAACATGTCTTAGAATTGATGAGGTTGTGGATGTTAATGGTAATAGTTGTGGTGACGGTCAAACAAAAGATGTGGAAGTAACATTCCCATTAGCTCAATTACCATTTATGAAAGTAAGTGGTGGTACAGGGTGGTATACAGATGAATTCATTGTATTAGTACAAAGAGTTACTGTGGGTACAATGCCTACATCAGGTAATTGGTACGCAATCGATTTCACACCATCAGTTGATAATCACATTGTGGGTGAAAAACTTGACCCATCGAACTTAGAATCAACAACATTTGTTATAACTAAATCACTATATGATACGGCGATAACTAACGGTGATAAATACGATATACACGACTACATAAACATTCCAACGACAGCTGAAATTAACACATTACAGTTTGGTGATGAGAGATTCTTTTTTGGTAACGTTTGTTCATCTGGGATAACTAACAAGTATAGAACTAAGTTCAACTTTACAATACCACCAGCCGAATGGAATACAACAAATAACCCAACATGGGTTAATAGTGGACAAAACCCACACATTAGTGAGGTTATAATCCAAGATACGGATGGTAATGTTGTTGCTGTTGGTAAAGAAACATTACCGATAGAAAAAACAACGAACACAACAATAATAATTGAAATAGCTTTTGATATGTAATATGGCTTACGTAGAAACAGATAACATAAAATTCGTACTTACCACTTATGGTAAAGAACAGGGTCTCAAACGTGGACTTCTAAACGTTATGAAGTATTTTACCGTAAGCGATGATGGTGTGATATATACGATGAACGTGCAACCCGATAACTTTTTAGATGTTAACGGTTCACATGGAACATCAACTAACGTATCAATTTGTAATAAAAATATAATAGAATAAAATGGCAAAGTCACAAATCTCATTAACAACCCACGGTGTTGAAACAATCTACCGAAACGGTGTTGGAAAAACATTTAAAAATTTCAGTGTAACTGACGATGGAAATCGTTATGACATTAATGTTGGACCTGATTTAGAAAAGAAATTAACTGGTGGTTTTAGAACATTGGTTACAGTTGCTTCTAGTTGTGAAATGGCAACAACGAAACCAATTAATAAAACAAAACCAACGAGTGAAGAACTTAAAAACGAAACACTTAAATTAGAGTGGGAGATTGGTAGATTGGATTGTGGTGGTGTTTCATATACCGAAAACAACCCAATTATTAACGTAAATCTAAAAACGTGGTTTAACTACTTAACGAATACAATCACAAACTATAACTACGACAATCGTTTAATGTTAACACTAACGGATAATGTACAGGCGAACCAACGAGAGTTAAATTCCTCTACATATCTTTATGAAACTAAAAACACTGTGGATGATTTAAATATTAACTACGCTTTCGATACTAACAAATCGATGGATGGTTATGTTGGTATGAACGCTTTTTTAATGAGTATCACTAATGGTGTTAAAACATTAATCAATAACACGGACACTAGATTTACATCACCATTTGTATTTGTGGCTGACACAGATGAAAACCAAAAGGGGAAAAGTACTAACCTTATGTTAAGTATGACACCTAAGTCTTGGGGGTACGTTGTTAAATTGACTGGTGATAAAGATAGTACGTTCCGTATGTCAGACTATTTAACAATAACTGAGTTGGAGAGTATGTCGGAACAAGAAATTAATGAAAAGTTTAGAGCTGTTTACCCAGCTTGTATTACTGATGGTAGTACTAGGAACACTAGTTTGTTTGTGTTGGGTGATACATCACGTACATACGCTAAGGGTGTTGACCTATTACCAACATACACACATAGAATGTTCAATTCAGATGGGTTAAGTTTAATGGCTAAACTAATACAGATTAGTGAGAATTATATACAAACTAACTTTGTTGAGAGTACAGTAACACCTGGTTTATTCGAACAAGTGATAAACCTTAAGATTAGTAACACAAACATCCACGGTGATATTTACGATGATAATTCAATCGATGGTGGTAACATACAAGTTAAATTACAATGGCAAAGTAGTGGTGTAGACAACGATTACGATAACGCAGTTATTTGGGGATAAGATATGGCAGATTCAAAAACAACAATAAATTATAGTATCAAAGGTGGTATTCTACCTGTGATAGAAACAACGATTAATTACAGTAGAAGAATTGCTGATGGTTATGAGGGTGTTTTACCTGGATTAGTGGATGACCACTTAATCTCAGTGACGAGTAAGGGTTTCTATGTAAAGGAATTCGATGATAGTACTATAACTAATGACACAATACAACTTAATGGGTTGAATAATCTATGGTTAAACACCAACACTAAAAAATTAATGATATAATGAATTTAAATCCGATAGACGCAAACGCGGTTCAAATTAAAACAACTAGTGAAACATCAGAATTGTTTTACATGGTTGAAGGTACTGAAATCCCATGGGTTCAAGTACAATCGAAGATAGGGGCAACATTTTACGACGATGTTAATAGTCATAGTTGGACTAACTTTGGTATCTACTCTGAGTCAGATATAACTAAGTTTGGGGTACAATACTCTAAAGGTGGGTTATCAGATACAATGTTAGGTGATTTATTCGAGGCCTATAACACTACGGGGTTATTAGTAACCAGTTTAGACGCTTCAGTATTTAGAGCATCACTATCACCGAATATGAGGATGGAATTACCAATAAGTGGTGGTACTGGTTCATTATCGGGGTTAACAAGTGTAACACTGTATACAGCATTCGTTGAACAGAATAACTCTAAGTCGTCAGACGGTAGTGGACCTTGTTCAACGTGGGTGGTTGACTCATTGGAAAGTGAATCGAACCCATCAAGTACGTATCAAGCTGGAATTGGTTACGCTAATGACGGTGTTAATAACCCAGGACCAAATACTAATGGTATGTATGAAAGTGGTGTTATGTATTTATTTTCTGAGAGTGTTTATTTCTCAGGAAATACGGGTACAACTTGGAGTGATGGTTGGTCTGGGACATCTAGATATACATTTGGTGGTAGTCCATTAGCGACATTTAGTGGACCCGATATGAATCAAGCTGTTGGTATGATACAATTAGACACGGGTGTGGTTTCAATATTTAACCCCGATATCGTTTCTTCTTTTAATACTGGTGTTGCTACAGGTGGTACAATCACATCAGGGTTAACATTCTCAACGAGTGATTGTAATATAGTCCTTAGGGATAGGGATACAAGTACTGGTGTTGAAATTAATACAATATTAAAACCTGAGGAGTACACAAAAAGTTTTAACTCATCTTTATTGGATGCTAAAGAACGAGGTAAGACCTGTGATGGACAAGTTAGTATAACTAAAATATGTTTCTATGATGAATATGGTCAGTTGACAGCAACTGGTGGTTTAGATGAGGCAATAGTTAAACGTACACAAGACTTCATTTCTGTACAATCCACAGTAACTTTAGATGGTGGAATACAAGACCCTGTTTACTTAACGGATGGTAGACAAACATGGTCACCAGGTATTTCATAATAAAAAAAAAGAAAAAGTTTTAAAACATGGGAAAAATACTCGGATTAGATGTTAGTACGAAAACTATCGGTATAGCTCTATTTGATGATGGTGGTAAATTATGGGAGTTAACTCACATTACACCGATAATTAAACCAAAATTAGATAACAAATTAGAGGAACAATTTAGGAAAGTGGACGCGTTTGAGAAATTACTGACACGTTACATTGAATTAGACATCGATAGGGTTATCATAGAGGAACCACTTCTAAACTCTAATAACATATATACTGTAGCTACATTACTTAGATTCAACGGGATGATATCTAAGGTGGTTGAGGAGGTATTAAACATAGTACCTGAATTCATATCATCGAATGACGCTAGACGTTATGCGTTCCCTGAATTAGTTGCTGTAAGAACACACAACAAGAAAGGTGAACCATACCCACCAAAAACTTTAGTTAATAAGAAACCCGTATTATTCGGGGCTTATGACTCTAAAGCTGATAAGAAAATGATTGTGTGGGAGAAAATCGCACAGTTGGAACCAGCAATCGTTTGGGAATACACAAGAAACAACACACTTAAAAAAGAGAATTTTGACATGACAGATGCTTACGCTTGTGTCTTGGCTGTACTTAATCGAGATAAAATCGAGAAGGAGATGCCAATGATAGGTAAGATGAAGTAAGTCTTTAAATAACCATCTTAATTCTCTATCATTAATTACATGGAGAATGACTCACTTTTATTAACACTTGTTAACGAAGTTTTAGGTAGACCAAATAAGTCTAACAAACATCGTGGACAACATGAATATGACTGCCCAATCTGTGGTGGTCATTCTAAGTTTGCTGTTAACACTAAATTAGGTGTGTATAAGTGTTGGGTGTGTAGTGAGAGTGATAACACTTATGGTTCCATTAAGAAATTACTATCAACTATTGGTGGTCCAGGTATATGGGATAAAGCTAAGAAATTGGGTATCAGTTTCAAGATTGATAAGTCTAGGGTGGTCCATCTTAATACTGAGGTGGTTGAACTCCCAAAAGGGTTTACCCGATTCGAGGATGGAAACCCTAAATCGATGGTTTGGAAAGTGGGGTGGAGTTACTTAACTAAACAAAGGAAACTAACTGAGGATATCATATTTAAACATCAAATGGGGTATACAACAAATAAACCCGAATCTTATGATGAGAACTTCACTAACCGTGTAATTATACCATCATACGATAACGATGGTGAGTTGAATTACTTCACGGCACGTAGTTGGTTACCTTACTCTAAAATGAGGTATAAGAACCCTGATGTACCAAGGGAATCAATAATCTTTAATGAACACTTAATTAATTGGGATGGAACAGTCTACATTGTGGAGGGACCATTAGACCACGTTGTTGTTCACAATTCAATCCCACTCCAAGGTAAAGATATCCATGATAAACTTATAGGTACAATCATGAAACGATGTACAGGTCATGTAGTTATTCTATTGGATGGTGAGGATAAAGTTTGGAAAACAGCTAAGAGGATTTACTCTAAGATTAACATCGGTAGGATGTATGGTAGGGTGAAAATAATAAAACTTCATGACGGATTGGATATAGGTGAGGTACAAGAGAAGTATGGTAGGAAAGGTGTGGTTGAAGCGTTAAGAACATTTTTCACAATAAAAGAAAGTAGGATATAAGTTATGAAAGGATTTAATAAACGATACCTAAATGAGGAATCAATTAGGGTTATCTATAAAGGTGGTTATGGGAAATTAGAAAGGTTCATCAGGGAACCTGACGCACTCATCGTTGAAGATGAATTTACACAGAAAATAGTTAACCTCGTTATTGAGGGTAACTCTAAAATACGAATTAAAATATTAATGAAATGATGGGTATAGGTAATTACATCCCAGGTAGGGGTAGAGAAAAGGAATTAGAAAATAGGGTGAAAAAGTTAGAGGAGTTAGTTGAGGGACTCATCAAGATAAAGAACCCATCATTCCAAGAATTCAAGTTCATAAAGGAAAAAGAAATAATTCGTAGTAGACCTGTACCACCAATGAATAGGTACCTTAATTTTTAATAATATGGACAAAGAGTTATTAAAGTTATCACAGGAGATTCGAGACGTAATCACTGAGAAACAAAAGGAATTAGAACTTACGTTTGTTGAGGACACACACACTTACTACATTAAAAATAAGTTAGGTGAGTTAACAACAAATTTTCCATCCGTATCAACGGTTGTGGGTCAATTCTATACACCATTCCCCGACCAAGAGAAATCTTTACAGATGTCACAAGGTGATTTATTGGAACAAGATGAACTCCTCCTTAAGTGGAGAGCTACAGCTGATTATGCCAATAGTGTTGGTTCCAGGGTTCATTACCTTTTGGAGATGAAACTATTGGAAATGTATGGGTCATATAAGGAGGTGAGGGTACCTATATTCGATTGTGATGAGTTACAAACCAGTAATGGTAATATCATGATAGAAAGTGGTTTAAGGTTCATACAGATGATGCATGACCGTGGTGCTGTACTACTTGATACTGAGATGGTGTTGGGTAGTATGGGGTTAGAATACACAGGACAACCCGATAAGGTGTGGTTGATGAGGGATAAACAAGGTAATTTGGGTTTCGCAGTAACCGATTGGAAAACAAATAAACCAAAAAACTTTGAAGTTCACCACTACACAGGTGATATGTTACCACCATTCAAGGACTATAAAGACACAGCCTTATCACATTACATGATTCAGTTACCATTGTATGCTAGATTGTTATTGGACATGTTAAAAGACACTAAATTCAGTGACCTAAAGTTTCTAGGTTGTGTGATTGTACACTTAGAGGTTGATGGTAACATGACAGAATACAGAATACCCAAGAAATTTACTGATATAGTTTTAACGATGGACCCACTACCAAATATTAAACATGTTAAGGAACATAAGAAAATTCAGGAGTATATTGAGTTAGAGAGGTTACGTAAGTTGGATGAAATGATTCATGGTTATGATGGTGATTGATATTTATATAATATGGGAAACCTTATTAAACAAATATTAAAAGAAGACATGATTTCTAAGATAGATGATTGGGAACAAAATCTAAATGACATGGGTGAGGGTGATTTATTCTCCACGTTAATTAGTGTGGACGATGAAAACGGTGATAAGTTATACCTTTTCGTTGGGTTTAAGACCACAAGGGGTGATATTGTTGAATATTCATACTCCTTCATATTAGTTGATAAAGACAACAAACCATTGAGTGGGTACGAGGTTGATAGGTCGATTGTTAGAAAATTCTTACCCAGGGATTTAGTTGGTAAAGGTGACATCCTACCAATAATTAAATCCATCACAAGAAAATTATTAGACAACACCCTACCAATAGAAATTCACAGAAGAACATCGGAAAAGTTAAAAGATTCATCACTAAAGAGGTATGAAGTTATTACCAACATAATGGTAACTGAATATGGTTATGAATTAATTAAAACCTATGTGGATGATGAGGGTTACACTATATGGGTTTTAAAGAGGGGTGGTGGGACAGAAAACATGAAAGAGGTGTACCATATTAACACACATGATGAAAACGTTGTTAATATGGTACACCCCTATGGATTCGTTGATTTCAGTAAATTAAAAGGTTAGGTTAATTCTTATCCAACCAATTAACAATAAAGTAATATTGGTTAGGTACATGATTTTCGTAATCACCTGATGCGTACCTATGTCCATCACAGTTAACGAAGTTAACAAATAGTTCATCTATACCCCGACAACGTAAATAATCATTACACATAAGGTAGAAATAGGATTGGGTACCATCAAACGTATTATCGAACCACTTAACGGTCCCACTATCATTCTCACCGACATTAAATGGGTTATTCTTGGGTGACCGACCTTTTAACCCCATACCTGATTCCCATTGACATTGAGCCAAACATAATTCCACGGGTAATAGGATACCTGTCGAGTCATAAGCGTTCTCTGCGGCTAAAGCCAACATCTCACCTTTAATAGGTGTACCCTCGAAATTCTTACCACTTAAATATTTATTGGCTTTATTAGTGTAGTCGGTGAAAACCGAGTCCCTCCACTCATTAGACCCAATAACATCTTGTTTACACACATTAATGTTTTCCACCTCACGAACAGTAACCGTAGTAGCTTCACTAACCAAGATACCAGTACCGATACCAAGAAACAGGGCCACGATAAATATGATTACCTGTTGGTATGTGAATTTCCACCCAGGGACCCTCTTTTCGATAGTTGGTACCACAATTTTAGTGAATGACATTGTTTCTTCATCCCACTTATAATTTTCTTCATTGTACATATATTTTTCTCCCATAATACAAATGTAAACAAAAAAGAGTTAGTTTAGGTACTCTTTTTAATTATTCACACATTAATTTCACTAAAGAAAAAACACTAAAAGTCAAGGAATTGATTTATTTTTGTTATATTTGTGACTACACTCACTAAAATAATCCGATATGAATAAGATATACATTTACACAAACGAAACATACCGAGAAAAGAACTGGTATAAAATAGGGGAAACATCTCGATTAGTAGATGATAGGATTAAAGAACAAGACACAACATCTAACCCCGAACCATTACTTAAGGTTGGTGAGTTTGTGTCGATATTAAGTGACACAGAGATTCACAAAATATTACTATCCATGGGTTTCCTAAAAACTCGTGACGATGCGAATAGGGAGTGGTTTAAGGGTTTTAATAGTACTGATGAGGTTATTAGTGTTATTAATGAAATTATTTCTAAATCGGGTGAGGACACAAGACCAACATATGAGCCAAGGTTTTACCAATACGTTGTTAAGGAGATGTTTTTGGATAAACTGAATATTATTAAGAATGATAAATACATTGACTTCGCTTTAGAGTTGGCACCGAGATTCGGTAAAACAATATGGTCAATCGATTTAATAAAATCACTATACGACGATTATGGGTATAGGGTATGTGTACTCCCAACATACTTCCTATCATCATTAACATCATTTAAAAAAGAATTTAATCAATTTAATGGTTATAGTGAGGAAATGGTCTATATCACGACTGATGATGATATAGACGCCGTTATTAAGGAGAATTACGGTAAAAAAATGATTATAATTGAATCATCACTACACATGAACAACCATAATGATAAATTAAAGTCCATCATTGATTTACCCTCTGAGGATAAAGTTTGTTTCATGGATGAGGCTGACTTTGGGACACATAGGGAAAAAAGTCAGGACTTCATTAGAGATATTGGGGCTAAATTAAATGTTTATATGACGGGGACAGCTATTGAAAAAGTTACGAACCCGTTAGAAAATCTAGGTGATAACGTTATCCGTTGGTCTTACACCGATATGTTATTAGTTAAGAGTGGTGAACACCCATTACAAAAATACTTAGTCTAAAATTTGGGTATTAGTTGATAAATCACTAAATTAGTCGTATGGAAAATTATATAGATAAAATTAAACGTAAATATACATTACAGGAATCTAAAGACTCTGTTAAAAATATAGTTAAGCCAACCTTTCTTAGGTTGTCATTAGGTGGTGTTATCGAAAAATTCGATTCCGTTAGTGACGACTATAAAACCGATTGGTCTAAATTATTCTTTAGTGTTAATAAAAATAAGAACATATTAAAAAACCTAATTAAGGGTTTATTTGGGACATACGGTGGTTCTGTTGAATATTTAATTGATTTAGATACAACCGAAATGTCACCCAAGGACGTAACAATGGTTTTTGCTGGTACAAGAGATAAAAAACAACAAAATGCCTTAGTTAAAGTTTTTAAAGAATCGTTAGGTAAGGAATACATTGTTGAATTATTTAATGGTGATGAAACCACTAATCGTGAGGCTGAGGAATTAGCTAAGGGTGTTGTCGCTAACGCTAAAAGAGAAGGTAAAAAAGTTGTTTTCATTAGTAAAAACATGGCATCAAGAAGTTTCTCGATATCAGAAATAGATACAGTTTTATTAATGTTCGATAGAGGTTCATTCGCAACAATCAGTCAAAAAATATCTAGGGTACTAACACCAGGTAAGACATACCACGGTGATGAAAAAACGGACGCTTATGTAATATCGTTATCGTTAGACCCAAACAGGGAAGAGGTTAACCCCATAGATGAGTATATTGTTTATGAGTCGGAAAAGGTGGACACAAATGAGTTATCTGATGGTATTAAACGTGTATTACAATCAGTTAACATTTTCACAAATGGTGATGGTGTGATAACACCTATTATTATGGATGAGTACGCTGATAAATTAATCAGTTCAAGTTCATTAATTAAATTAGGTAAATCATCAACCAACCCTGATACGATAATCCAAGATGGTGAGTTAGTGGAATTAATGAGTGGTATTGTGGTTAGTGACACTAATAGTGATGACGGTACCACAATAGAGGGTATTGATTCAACCAGTGTTAATAAAACTAAGGGTGAGGAGAAAACCGAGAAAGAAAAGAAAAAAGAAGAGGATAAAGAAAAGAAACAAGAACAAAATATCCGTCAGAAAATAAAAGAACAATTAGAGAGTATTGTTGATAATATTGTTGAAATATCTGAGATAAATAACTGTAAGTCTAATGACATTATCGAAACACTAGACATGATTAAAGAGAAGGGTCTTGAAGAGGAGGTCGTTTTTGAAGTGGATATGGGTTGTGAATCGATTAAAAAAGTGATTTTATTAGGTGGTGTATCACATAAATTACTTAATACTATAATAACTTCGTATAATAATTACGAAAATTCTTTGGTATCTGACGATTTATTAGTAAATTAGTAACATGAGTAAATTAAATACATATAAAAATTGGACACCCAACCCAAGTAAAGGTGAGGTATATATCAGTAAACGATTAGTTAAACGAATGGTTG
>Ga0307992_1001162_pt1 | contig 15776 bp, 12 predicted proteins | sample EllFjometagen133_FD_203162 | JGI IMG/M metagenome (GOLD analysis project Ga0307992, IMG submission 203162) | Marine microbial communities from Ellis Fjord, Antarctic Ocean - #133 | ecosystem: Environmental > Aquatic > Marine > Unclassified | place: Southern Ocean | collected 2014-10-08
TATTTCACCTTGAACTTTAGCATCATAATCTCTTAATTTACTATTAATTAAATCTAAATAATTACTAACCGTATATGGTTTCTTATCTTTATGGTCTTGATTCACTTCTAATGAGGAAGAATTTATTATATTGTTTCCTTTAATTAAATTTAATATATCTTTACCATACTTAGCAAATTTTTTATCTTTAATCCCTTTTATTTCAAGTAATTCTTTCTTATTCTGAGGCATTATTTTAATAATGTCTTCTATGGTTTTATTCTGTAAAATACGAAAGACAGGAATACCTTCATTTTGAGCCTTTGTATTTCTCCAATCTCTTAATCTTTCAAATAATTCATTGTTCATAAATTCATTATATCTCTTCAACCCATTCAAAACAAGCAAAAAAACCACCTTTAAGTGATTTTTATCGGTGTTCCCCCGAGAGACAATTTTCGAACTTATTTATGGAAAATAAAAAAAGACCATTTAGGATTTATCCAAGGCTAATTGGTCTTAATAAAGCCTTTAATTAAATAATTATTTCTTTGTACATTCAAACTTCTCATAAATCGGATTCCTGATACAAATAGCGATTTGTCCTGTATTCCGATATGGACGCCCCTCTGTATCAAATACATCATTTAGGATGATACTCTCACCAGAGTAGGATACGACACGACCTGTAAATGATTTTTTACAATCGCTATGCACCACTGTTACCATACGATTAATCCATCCTTCAAACATGACAACCCTCCTTGTGTGTGATATAAACATCTCTTAAACTAAAGACAGAATAGCACAAGAATACTATTCTGTCAATATGAGTTTCCAACTTATGATGTTTTTGGTAACTAGAATGTATACTTCTTGAGTTCAACGAACTTACCGTTTTCCCTTGCCTTATTCACTGTATTTTGAACACCTTCACTATCGTTGACTTGAAAAGCATACAATTCATTTGATAAGTCCATTACCTTCGTGTTTCGTTCGTAATAAGTATCCTTATCAACGATTGTATTCTTTTCATTCTCAATAAGAGCTGAAGGGTTAGTTTTTTTCAAAGCCATTAGTTGAGTAATCAGTTCCTCAGCCTGTTGATGAGTTATCACACCCTCATCTGCTCTTTTCCGATAATGAGCCGAAAAAAGCTCCAAAGTAACAGGCAGACAAACCTTTATTTGCTTTGCCTCTGGATTGACTTTCAAAGCTTCGTCCGTAGCAAAGTAGTCTACATTTAAAGCTCCACCCGTCACAATGCCATCGCCACGCTTAATTATCTCTCGAACAGCTTGGCGAACATCGTTTTCAACTTCTTCATTTGTTTTTCGCCAGCTTCCGCTGATAGCTACCCATTTCATATTTTACATCCTCCACATTTAATATTTTTATATATTCTACTAAAAGGATTCTGACTTCTTTTATTATTAATAATAATTTTAAAAATAACTTTAATTAATGTTTTGTAAAAACTTTACCTTGAATAATTTTATTAGCCGGTTTTCCATGAATCATTCTCTGCCTAGCAAAGAGTTCTCTACATTGAGGACATTTTAAATCTCCTTTTGTAAAATCTTTAATGATTTTATCCTGATAGCATTTAATCAGATGCCCTGAGCCGGTTTTGGAATATTTATAAAGTAATGTTTGACAATTAGCACAATAAATTTTAATTATATGCCCTTTAGTATTCTTCATTATTTCAAATCCCCTCTAAATCTTTTATTTCTTTCCTAAAAAGGTTCCTGACCCCTTTTTATGTAAAATATTCTTTTATTTTGTTCGTAGTTTTATTTTATTAAAATTACTTAATCAACTACCTTTGTTCTTTCCCAATCTGTAGGAATCATATTTAATATCTTTTTATTATCAAAATCAATTTCAAAAACCATATCTTTTAATTTCCATCCTCGTTTAATACCGGCTTGTTCAAATTTATCTTTTAATTCATTCATTTGTTTTTCTGCTTGGCTTTTTAAGTCTTCTATATCTTCATTCGTATATCCTTTTTCTCTTAATTTCAAAGCGTCTTTTTCAGACCAACGAATGCCATGTATTTTTTCTACAATAATAAGATAAATTCCTTTGTCTTCTATTTTTGCGATTGGAGTTGCTACAGGGAGATTCTTTTCTTTTATTTTTTTCATGATATTAAACTCATAAAATGGATCTCCTGATTCTTTTATTTTCCCTTTTTCGATATTAACTCTTTTCCCTATCGTATATAATTCTTCATTCTTATGATTTATCCAAACAGGCATGTCTTTTACTGCCGTTGGGTCTTCTCTAACTTTCCCTGTTTCATCTTTTTTTATTTCTCCTTGTTTTATATTAATTCCTTCACGCTCAAAATATTCCACTGGATTATTTAAAAAATCCTCTGGAATAAAATCCTGATAATTTTCTTCAATTTCTATTTTAGACTTTAATTCTTGTTCTTGATTAGGTATTTCAAATAACATATTTTTTACCCTTTATTTTCTTATATTATTCCTTTCTTTCCTTGAAGCTTAAAAAGCAATGGAAGAATCTGTTCTTTTTTCTCGTTATCCAAATCCTTAAGCGTTAACATAAAAACTGAATATGCAAATGCTCTACACATATTGAATGAAAACCTTATCATTCCCTTATATTCTTTAAACTGATTATTATATAGAGTTGAAGAATATTGTTCTGACGCGCCGGGCCCACCATGTACAAAAGAAGAAAGTTCTGAGTATTCAGGAATAATTATAGATATCCAATTTCCGCCTGGTGCATTATTATCCGCGAGATATTTAGCAATATTTTTATATTCAAATTTTTTAATATTATTGGTTATATCTTTTTTATTAAGTTTATTCAGTTTAGGATCATACTTGCATAAAGTATCCCAAACATCTAAATTCTTTGTCTCCGCATTAAGAATTATGGATACTTGTTTAATAGAATTGCCATATTTAAGATCTTCGCCAATTCTACCAAGACTATTATATTCAATACCTACATCATCGTTTTTTTCTTTTGTATATCTTATCCAAATATAAGTTCCCTTTAACCAATGCTCTAAAAATATCCGATAAAGTGCTTTCATACTATAAATATTATTTTCTTCAGAAAGATCAATGAGAGCATTTTTTAAAGTAGACAAATGAGTATGAAAAGCAAGTAAAGCAAGGAATGTTTTTTTATGAGAACAGTCTCGCATAAATTCAGAAAAAATAGGCATTATTTTTTTAATTGTTTTAAAATAATCATCATTTTTTTCTCGTATCCCATCAAGCCAATCAACAAATTTTAAATGTTCTTTCTCGTATTCTTTAAATCTATTTTGTATTTTTTCTTCAAAATTCATAAAAATTACAATCTTAAATTTATTAACTCTTTTTTCATTTTTTCCAAAACTTTCGCAAATGAAAAGGTAAAACTAAAAAATGTATTAAAATATTGTGCCGTTTCGGCTGTTGTTACGCCATTAATAAATGCAAAATCTCTATAATTTGATCTTATTCGCATGTAATAAGAAAAATCAAATATAGAAAATGTGAACGATTCTATATGCTGTTGATATTTTGTTTTATCTGCTTGTTTTTTTAAATTTATATTGTTTTTTTGTTTCCAGTCTTCTATTTTATATTTAGCAATCTTACGAATAGCCATTTTATACATATCATTATTATTAGTAAGACTACTTAGATTGGCACCACTTTTAACAATATGTGTAAGAATAGATTGATCAAAAACTTGATTAAGGATAGGTTCGGAAAATTGTATTTCTTTCCCATTAAGCTTTCTTGTAAATTCATTAACACAACTAGAATGTCCTAAACGAAATATGCTTTTTTGGACTTTAAATATGTATTCAATGGTAAGTAAAATATTAAAAATTAAATAATAGGACTTGATTGGAAGCCATGAAGTTGATGCATAAGAATAATCTTCATCAATCTGAACTATTTTATATTCATCATTAAGGGATTTTTTAGTAAGACCGATTAAATTTTTCTTTTCATTCATATTAGGAATTGCGACTTTTCTTAATGAGCCAGTATATTGAAGATTTGTATTCTTCATTAAACCACATAAACATTTTATATAATTAAAATGTGTATCATATGCTTGATGCTCATTAAATATTTGAATCATAATTTTATCCCCAAACCCCCTTCAAATCTTTTATTTATCTTTTAAAAAGGCTCCTGACCCCTTTCTTCGTTGATCTTAATCATTAATAAAACCTTAATCTTTAATGTCATTATGTTATTTAAAAGATGCAGACGATATTTTTTGTATAGCATCTTTTAAAACCATTGTAGCTTTACAATCATCTTCATTATACAATAAAATTCTTTCTAAAATCTTTTCATCTTTTTTCTTCAAATATTTATTGAACCATTGAATAGACAATGCACCAGATGGAGTCTCATCTCTCCATTTGAAACCTAGATATTGAGCAATGGCCTTTAGCGAGTAACTTCCGAGTGGCCAATCAGTATTTTTAAGAACAATTTTAGTATATAAATCTATAACATTCGGATTATCAAAAAATTCCTCAACTTCTTTTTCTGAAATTACATTAGGATAAATTTTTTGCATACTTCTATAGGTAGTCTTCTCAAAAGGAGAATAATAATAAACAGCAAAATCATCCTTAGGTAAAGATTTTATATATTCCCAAAAATCAGCCCAAGCTTTCTTTTCTGCATCAGCAGTCATTTCCTTGGCTGTAAAGTCTATAAATTTTTCTTTGCCTTTGTTTCTCTCATAAACCCCATGCATATAAACAAATTCTTGAGTTGGATCACTTTCTATATCGAAAAACAATTCATAGGAAACTTTTGGAAAATCTATTTTATTATAAACAACTGGCTTTTTAGTTTTTTTAAGAACGTTAGCTCTAGTAACAATTTGTTCAAGATTCTTTTCTCCTATTCCTTTTAAAAATTGATTGTCTCTTTTTTTCTTATCCATTAATTTCTTAATATCTATATCAAATATTTCATCAATTTTCTTTATGTTAATATCTTCACATATAACATCTCTTTTGCTTCTCCCGAGATAAAATAAACCAGTTAGATCATCTTCTTTTTCAACCCATTTTTTACAACTATTATACCAGGGACATAAAGAACATTTTCCACCAATAGCTGGACTATTTTTTATTTTATTTTCTAAAAGAGCAGAAACTGTTTCTCTTGTATTTTCGTATAATTCCCAGAAAGTTGTTTTATCTCTTGCGCCAACTGGACTATTTAAATCATAGACAACTTCATTGCCTTTTATATCAAAAATAATTCCAGTCTTTTTATTCTCAAATCCCAACCTATTTAAGGCATCTGAATAAAGAGCCAATTGAATTGCATAATGTTTTTTAAGTTTACCTTCCTCGTCAAAATTTACATCAGCACCCTCTCGTCCCATTCCTGATTTTATATCTATTGGCATATACTGACCATCTGGTATTATTTTCAATAAATCAGGAATACCTCTTAAATTATCTTTTATTAAAACTCCTTGATATATTAAAGGAATTTTATCCTTCATCGCTTTTATGGTTTTTTCAAATCTTTCTTCCAAAGAACCTTTTGATAAATCTAAATACTTTCCAATTTCAGAAATTACTTTTTCTTCATAAATAACACCTTTATCCCATAACATCTGAACAAAAGGATTTATCTCTTTTATTTTTTCTTCTTTTGGACCATAAATATCCCTCCACACCCTGTGTGGGCATTGAGTATAGTCATAAAGTTTTGAAGCTGTGATATACATTGTGGTTTTAAGGTTTATTTCCAAATCCCCTTCCAAATCTTTTATTTCTCCCTATTGTCATTCCTGCGAAAGCGGGAATCCAGATTATCAAAGACTCTTAACTTTTTTAGCTAAGCACATTTATATTCTAGATTTAATATTACCAACTCACTTCATTAACTTTTTCTTGATTTTCTTTAATTTTGTCTTTTTCAGGACATAATTTTTTATATTCACACCAAGGACAAAGATTATTAATGCGAGAAGAAAATTTTGTATCAACTTGAGCTTTTTTAATTTCAGAGACTACTCTTTCTTCAATGTTTTTTAATTCTTCTTTAGTCCAAACTATATCAAAAATCCTAGAATATTTAACATAAATTAAGCCTACTCTAATTTTTTCTGCAAATGGATTATGTTTAGAAGCAATAATAGCATAAATCGGAATTTGTAAATCATATTTTATCATTTTATCAACACTATCATAAAAAGGCAATTTGCCTGTCTTATAATCCCATACAGCTAACGAATTATCTGATTCTTGATCAATCCTATCAATTCGACCACCTATTCTAAATCCTCCAATTTCACAATCCATCCAGTCTTCAAGAGACAATGGCACCACTGATAAGTCAGCTTTTGCGATATAATTGTTCAAAATAACAATAGTTTGCAAGCCAAACTCTCTTTCCTGTTCTTGTGACCCAAATAATTCAGCTCTTTCTTCGACGGTCCAATAATCTTTGCTAAAGCTATTCTTTGTCATTCTAGCCCATGTATGTCTAACCATCTCTCCTATGTTTTGACTTTTTCTCAAATTAGTAGGTATTTTCGCAATATTAAAAAGATCTTGCAAAACCTCATGCATCACCTTTCCAATAAAACTTTGCGGATTTTCAATAAATTCTGGCTTTAAATCTTTGTCATTGTGACACTTAAACTTAAAAGGACATAATAAATAATGATTTATATTACTAGGAAATATTTTATTTGGAAATAAATATGCCATATTTTTATAAACTCTCCTCTAATTGTTTTGATAATTCTTTAAATTCTTTATCTTTCTCAACTACCGATTGATTAACCTTCAAAGACAATTGATTAATCCCCATCAAACGAATTCCATCTAAAGTTCTAACTCTGGATAATGCCACATAACCCATTCCCCTTTCAAATGACTTAGACAAATCAATTTCAGCCACATCAAGGCTCATGCCTTGGCTCTTATGAACAGTAATTGCCCAAGCTAAACGCAGAGGAATTTGTTTAATACTTGCAATAATATTATCATTATCATCCTGAATACACCAGCTAGTAGGTACAGCGATGATCTTATTCCCTAATTTTGTTTCAACAACAGGACAATCACTATCATCGTCAAAATCAACTATCTTGCCAAGAGTGCCATTTACATAACCGCTATCAAAATTATTTTTAATAAACATTATAATCGCGCCTATTTTTAATTTTAATTCTTCAGGTGCTAAACAGCTCTTTTTTAAAAATTTAACTAAATCAACCGAACCATAATGAGTCATATAATAAGTTGATTCTTTTTCTGTAATACGTGATAATTCATAATCATTAATTGCATCAACATTGATATTATGAGTATAAATTTTTGTAGGACTTACACAATAATTCACTGACTTATATAAACGTGTTTTTAATAAAGCTAATTCTTCTTGTCCTGCTTCATTTTTTCTAATCTTATCTAAAATATTAATAAATTTTATATCCTCTTGTCTAAATTGTTTATCTAGATAACAAGTTTTCATATTTAAATTCCTCCAGACTATTGATTTATAAGCGAAAAGAGGTTCTTGATCTTGTTCTACTGGCGGAAGCTGAAAAAAATCACCACTCATAACAATTTGTATCCCTCCAAAAGGTAAAAATGGCTCTTTAATTACCTTACATATTCTATCAACAAGGTCTAATCTCCTAGCATCAAACATTGATATTTCATCAATAATTAAAACTTTCGTTTTTTTTATCTTTTCGCTGAATTCTTCATTTTTAGCTATCCTTTTAATTGATTTGTCGTCCATTTCTTGCTTAATCCCTATCCCTGACCAAGAATGAATAGTTCTGCCTCCGAGATGAGTAGCTGCAATTCCAGTAGAAGCCGTTACTCCAACCTTGATTTCTCTTTCTTTTAAATATTCAATGAATTTATTTAATAAAAAAGTTTTACCAGTTCCAGCCGAACCAGTTAAAAATACATTTTCTCCAGATTTTAATATTTTTAACGCTTGTTCCTGATTCATAAAATTTAATTATTAAATCTTAAATATTTATTCCAATATTCATATAACTTTTTTGTAGCTATAAGATCTCTAACATTATACTTAGCGATATCTAAAAACTTTTTCTTTTTAAATAATTTTCCAATATCATTGCCAGTTACGCCTTGTGCTTTAGGACTTTTTATTCCAAAAGCACGACTCCAAAGATGAAGACCGCCTTTGCGACGCGTAGCTCCATAAAAAGTTAATTGATCAAATAAATCTATATGCTTAGCATTTGATAATTGTTGATATAAATAACGACCATGCATTAGATCTTTACTTGGTATAATTTTATGAATAGCTGAACGAATCATTAAAAATGGAACGTCAAATCCTCGACCATTAAAACTTATAAATTCCTGATAACTTTTTGCTCCATTCCAAAAATTTTCAAGCATTTCTTTTTCATCCATAGGACGAAATCGGATATTATCTTTTTTAGATTCTTGTTCTTTCGCGCCAGGTGCTTGATAATAAACCACTCCCTCATCTTTTTCGTAATCAAGAACTCCAATAGCAACAATTTGACCAGTCAAAGCCGAGAAACCTAATTCATCTTTCAACTCTTTTAAAGCTTCTTGATACTCATCATCGTTACTGGATTCTTTTTTAATCCATTTAGTCAAAACATCTTGAGTTGTTTTATCAAGTTTATCAAAGTCTTCCCCAATTGTTTCAATGTCAAAAATAAGCTTACGCATATCATTTTTTATTAGATTCTTCTATAATTTTAATTTCCTCTTCAGTTAATCCATAAAGATCATAAACCATTTCATCAATCTGTCTTTCTAAATCTCCTGTATCCGCATCTGGATTATACTTTTTCTTTTCTAAAATTTTATCAACAATCTCAATAAATGGTTTCTGTTGTTTTAAAAAAATTTTAGGAATCGGAATCCGTTCAATATATTGCTTGATCCATCTAAATGCACCTATCCCCAATGTTTGGGATATTAATTTAAAATATTGATTTATTAATTTAGAATTTAATAAACATAGAATATATTTATTTGCATTAGTAATAATATAACCTGATTGATTAACATACATCTTGTCAATATCCCAAGAAAACGAACTTTTATTTGTCATTTCTTGATATACAATCTTCTCTTTCTCGAATTCATGATAGTAAGTACAAGCTCTTAAATTCCACCAATTTTTACCCTGATCATCTCTTTTTTTTAATTTACTTTCAAATTGTTTTAACCTCTTAAAGATAATTGGATATAGCTTTGGAATATCTAAATTAAAATTAGTATTGATTATCCATTTTTCTGCCCATTTATATCCATATTTTTTTATATCCCGTCCTCTTAAAATTGGTTTAATAATTTTTGATAATTTTGGATCTTCTTTACATAATTTTTCTTTTGTTTTTGTGTTAATAATAAATGCTTCATTAAAACTTGTTTTAATGCCAAAATAAATTTTTACATTCCAATCTTTTAATGGTGTTCCTGTTTTTTCAATTTTCTTTTTTAAATCTAAAACTTTTTTATCTGCTAATGTCCAACCATTCAAATTTAAATCTCTTTGTAAAATAGTTTGATTATTTTTCTGAAAATATTTTAACATATTTTCTTTTTCAAAATCATTACTAATATTTACAAAATTTATTTTATAATCATTAAACGGTTTTTCTTTCATAAACTGCATAATACAAGTATCTACTGTTGCAGTTTCAAAAACTTTATGCCCACCAAAATCAACTAATTCAATAATTTTAGTTTTATTTTTGAAAAATTCTCTTAATTTCTCACCATATTTTGCTCTTATCCATTTATTACTAGAAATAAAAATAGAAACGCCTTTTTTATTTAAAATTCTATAACTCAATTCATAAAAATAAGTATATAAATCTGACGTTGAATTATAGACCTCATAATCCATTTTTTGTAAAAGCGGCTTTTGGTCTTTAATTTCTTCATGTCGAACATATGGCGGATTGCCAATTACAATATCAAAACCAGGATTTTTGCCTTGAAATACTTCTGCGAAATAGAGCTTCCAAGCAAAAAATGGTTTAACTTTATTTTTCCCAGAAAATTCACGCAGTTGTACTTCAAATTTCTCTAAATCAAATCCCTCTTTTTTAGATAGTTTTTGTTTTTCTTTAGTTATAATTTCTTCTCTTTGTTCCCTATTGGGCAAAATGGAACACTCTTCTTCTATTTTTTTTAATTTATTAAAATATCCTTGCTTTTGCTTTTTAAGCTTAGTTTCAAAAATTTGAATCATTAAATCATCAATTTCATTTTTGAGATTTTCTTTTTTATCTTTATCAGGCTCATTTTGAAATTCATTTTTCTTCTGCTGGAATTCAGTAATTAAATCATTAGTATCATCTTTAAAGTTAAAACTACCTTTATTTTCTTTCATATCTCCATCATTAAAATTAATCCCCATAAATTCAGAAATCAAACTATTCCCTTGCATAATTTTAAAATCTAAATTAGGCAAGGGTTCTATACCCCAATTGTCTTTAGTTTTATCTAATTTTTCATCAACTAAAAGTGAGATAAAGAATCTTAGCTTTGCAATTTCTACCGCAATTTGTTGAATATCTACGCCATAAATACATTTCTGAATTAGATAGAGTTTTCGGAAATAATCTATATTTTTATCTTTAAAATTTCTTTCAATACTTTTAATCGCATCTTTTTGAGATTTTGGATCTGGAATATTTTTAGCCGCGTTTAATTGAGTTTGTTTCCAAAGTATATTTTCCGGATCAAGTTTTCCAAGAATAAAAACTAACTTATTTAAAATACCCATCGGAAAAGCACCAGAACCAACCGCTGGATCTACAATTCGCAAATTATTAATTAAAAAAACAATTTTCTTGCTTGTATCTTTTTTAAATGGATTTTCATTTTCTTCTTTTTTAAAGAGCTGATCTATTTTCTTATTTAATTCCTTAACGCCCTTAAGATGTGTTTTAAAATATTCCTTTAAAGACTGCGTAACCATATAGTCTACAATTTCTCGCGGAGTATAATAACTCCCAGTAGCTTTTCTGGCAGTTGAAGATGTTTCAGGATTAAAACTAGCTAATAAATTTTCGAATACCTTGCCTAAAAGCTCTGGATCAAGCGCTACTTCAGCATCATTTGGATCATTCTCATCTATTGTAAAACTATAAGAGGATAAAATATCAATTAATCCGCGCACTTTATATTTTTTCTTTTTATTTCCATATTCCAAACTTAAATTAACATCTTGTTCATTAGAAAAGAAAAGAAAATTAGGTATAATTGGCTGATTCTTTTTAGTTCTAGAAAAACCATCAATAATAATCCCATTTCGTTTATCATCAAGACACTCAAAAAGTCCACCATTTAAAAATGGAATATTGTCAAAATATCTTTTTAAATCTTTTGAATTCTTAAAAAGTTCATGATAACGAAAAACATATTGATTGTCATAATCTTCATTCCATCCCCTATTAAATCTTTTTTCACTCCCAAACTTTCTTTCTTCTTTTTTAGTACTTAAAGTGGCAAAGAAAAGATTTTGTAAAATCGCCTTATAATAAGTTGATTCTTTAGGTGATAAATCTTTTAAATAACTATTAATTTTCTTTTTTTCGAATAAATCATTTGATATTAATCCACGCTTACGCATAAACCAAATAAATATTAAACGAGTAATAAGCCGGATAATGGCAATATTTTTACCATTTTCTTCTGCTTTAACATCTTTTGGAAATTCAGATTCTCTAACTGCCCAGAAATACCAATTCGCAATATCTTTATAAAAATCTTCTGTAACCTTTTCAACGCTAAATGCCTTTTTAATATTTTCTAATGTTGAAAAATCACCATCACCAATTTGACTTAAAAATGTTTTATTTGTTATTTGAGGATCTGGACTTACAAAATAAGTATATCGCCTAGAAGAATTTGGGATTGCTTTTGTTCCAGAATAAGTTAAGTAAATTAAAGAAAAACGGAAAAATCCGTTTTTATCATAAAATATAAAAATGCCAGCATTATATCTACTATTTCTTTTTAAAATTTTCTTGCCTAAATCATATTGCTTTTTTCGGCTTGATCTTTCTGATAAATCTCCTTTTATTTTTACAGCTACAACTAAAACTTTCTTTTTATCCGTAGTTTCTATATCCCCAATCTTCTGAACATCTTGAAATATTTTTTCATTAGTATAATCAGAAAAATCTTCTCTATTTTCTTCTAAATCTGCATCATATAGAAAATCGCTTAAATTTTCTAAGTTAAAATTCTTAATTAATTTTTCTAATTTTTCTCTATTCATAACTTAATCCCGATACTATTGATTTTCAACAGCAATCACTATTTCTTTTTTGGCGTCTTTTATCTTCTCTCTTATCCTATCTAAATAATTCATTCCGCCAAGATCATCTATAATTTCTTCAAATTTTATCAATCTTTTCTTCTGATCTTTTTCTATTTCTATTTTCAAAATTCTTCTCATTGTTGATAATGGCAAAGTGCCATAATCATTAATATCATCAAGAATAATTTCCGTTATTTTATTTAATTTCTCTATATTAGAATTACCCGAAATTGAATTCAAGAAATTAGTTGTTTTAACTTCAGTACTTTCTTGTGAACCAGTAGAAAATACTCTTTCCTTGAATCTTTTTGTTTCAGTATAAAAACTCCAAAAATCTTTACTTAAATCAAGTGTTTTTAATTTTGGATCATTACAATAAATTTCATCATAAATTTCTTCTAGTGGAATCTCTTCTGTAAATATTTTATTTTCTTCATTCTTGATTGTTTTTTGAATATGAAGCCTTTGTCTTTTTGTAAAAACCAATAATGATTTTTCTTTAAATATTTTAGATACTTTTAGTTTTGAAGGATATTCTCCGATTTTTTCAACAAGTTTTGGATATTTTTCTTTTATTTTTCTAAATTCATTAACAATTTTTGTTTCAAAACTTTCTTCTTCATTGTCAGGATCTTGTCTAAATTTTCCGAGAAAAGCAGCGGGTTTTGGTGTTTCATCTAAGTGGAAAATCTTTGCGTCCTCGCCTAAAATATTATGTATCATAAACATTTTATTAGCAGCAATTTTTTCTGTTTGAACAAGTTCAGCTCCTTTTTCTGAAGGGAAAAAATTTACAATAAAAAGATCTTTAAATACTTTAACTGATATACGATTTATTCTTCCAACTCTCTGGACCACCCGAACTGGATTCCATGGGATATCATAATTTACAACTATACCAGCACGATTTAAGTTAAAACCTTCAGAAATTTTATCGGTCGCTAACAGAATATCATAATCATTTTTTTGTTCTTTTTTCTTAAGACCAGCATTAAAATTATCGTCTATCTCTTTTATTTTTTTCTTGCTTAAATCACGAGAGAATAAAACTCTTTTTCCAAATTCTTTTTTCAATCTTATAAATAAGAAATTTGCCGTATCTCTATATTCTGTAAATATTATAATTTTTCTTTTTGGCTCTCCCTTATTCGGAATTTCTTTTAATATATCTTTAATTTTCCCTATAATAGAAAAAGATTTAGGGTCATTTTTAACCATATCCAAAGAATGCAGTTTTTGCTGAATTTCTTTATACATTTCTAAATCAGAATTTATATCTTCTATAAATTTTTCTTTTTCTTTAAATTTATTATTTAAATAATAAATCTTATTATTCTTTTTATTTTTTGATGGATTCTGTTCTTTTAATTTTTTATCGAAATTTTCAAGAGCTTTAACAGTTCCATCTTCATCATATTCCGCTATTTTTTCGAGTAATTTCCTATCTAAAATATACTTTTCATTTTTTTCAATAAATCTTAATATCTTTTCTGTAATTGAAATTTGATTTTCAATACTTTTCTCGAATGAACCAAAAGACGACTCTAATCTTTTTACTAAAAGCCGCTTCATAAAAACAGTTGTATTTTTCTGTGAGTAAAACTGTCTATTTTCTTCAAGGCTCAAATCTTTACCTTCTCTTTTCCCAGATTCATAAATAAAAGGATTATAAATTGCTCCTGTGAATTTTCCTTCTTCTCCAAAATATTTCAATAAAATCTTATCATAAAATTCAGATTGTTCTTTTGATAATTCATAAAACCATTCTTTTAATATTTTAATATCCGAAAGATTCTTAACTTCTTCTTTATAATCAATATGATTTTGTAGATCCAATCTATTTCTCCTGACTATTACTGGTTCTATGATGGAACGGATTTTAATAGCCAATTTTTTTGATCTTCTTTGAACTTTTTTAATATCTATTTTTTTATCACCAAAAAGCGACTGATAATTCTTTTCTGCAAACTTTCTTTTTTCAAGATTAGAATGTTCATAATATTTTTTAATCTCCGAAAGTTTACTAAATTCATTCCCATATATCTTAAAGGTATTTTTTATATTACCATCTAATGTTAGTGGTGATTTTTTAAGAATAGTAAATAATCCAAGCAATGACAAAATATCTGCTGGAGAATTATTAAAAGGTGTAGCAGTAAGTAAAATTACTTTTTTATTTCGGCAAACATTTTTAAGTTTCTCATAATTTACAGTATCAGAATTTCTAAATCTATGAGCCTCATCAATAACAATAGCTTCTATTGTTCCTTTTGCCTGTTTTATAAAACTAAGTGCTTTATCAATATCCCCCGAAGATAATACTCTCCAAGAATGCAACCCAAAATCTTCTGTATATTGCTTCCATGCATCTATTAATCCAGGAGGGCAAAGAATAACACCTCTTTGTCTATTAACTTTAGCAACCGCTGAAGCAATAATAGATTTTCCTAATCCAACAACATCAGCAATAATAACTCCATCATGCTCATTTAAAATTCCAACAGCTTGATTGACGGCATCTTCTTGATATTTATATGTCTTATATCCGGCATCTTTAATTATTTCTTTAACTGACAAATCGTTTTTCTCGCCGCTTCTTGAATCAAGATATGATTTTAGAATAATCACAAATGCTTCAAATGGAGTGATTTCCTTAATTGGAGTTTCATCTTTAATTATTTTTATTAATCTATCTTTTAAAATTTTATTTTCCGTGATTTGAACTGAACTATCCCAAAGTTTTTCAAAATATTCATTGGCTTCTTCTATGCCATAATCTTTTATTTCAACATTAAATTCATTTTGATAAGATAAGCCAGCTTTTGTTAAGTTACTACTTCCAGTGATAAACAAGCTTTTTTGAACAGTCTTATCTTCTATTTCAAATATATATAGTTTGGCATGGTTTGGCTCTTTTGTTTTTCTGATAATTAATTTATTTTTTATAATTAGATCTATAAAAAAATCTATTTGTTCATAAAATTCTTGAATATCAATACTGTTATCATTTAAAGATTTTTTAACAGAATCTAAAAAATTATTTTCTATTTTCCCTTTTCTTGTTTCCTTACTATTGGTTTTAGCGCATTCAACAGCCATTCCAGAAATTAAATTATCCACTTCAAGACCGACTAATACTTTTAATTTTATACTATCTCTTCTGTTTTTTAGAGATGAATACAATTCCCTAATTCCAGAAAAATAAAAAAATCCTATTAAAAATTTTAGTTCTTCGCTTTTAGATATAAGCTCAATTAATCGTTTTTTTAAATTGTTTGATTTGTTATTATTGGTTATAAAATTTACCATATTTATATTTAATTAAATCTTTAATTTTAAGTTTTTTAGGCATTTTAAATTATCAGCTATTGACAAGGCATCTAGATTTGATATAATTTGTTATAGAAAATGGTTTTTATTAAAATCGTTTTCAAAAAAGAGCTTGTTAGGCGT
>Ga0307992_1001163_pt1 | contig 15773 bp, 18 predicted proteins | sample EllFjometagen133_FD_203162 | JGI IMG/M metagenome (GOLD analysis project Ga0307992, IMG submission 203162) | Marine microbial communities from Ellis Fjord, Antarctic Ocean - #133 | ecosystem: Environmental > Aquatic > Marine > Unclassified | place: Southern Ocean | collected 2014-10-08
CACTTTCTGTTAAATCTTCATTAAGAATTAATCCTTTTCTTTTAAGAGTATAAACTCCACTTCCTTTTAATTTTTTCCACCTATCATCCATATCTAGATTAATTCCATGATTAACTAATTCTTCATTTGGATTAATCCAACCCCAAGCCTTTCCAGCAATATCTGTTAATTGGTGATTTCCTAAATTATCATAGGATAATATAACTTTGATTATATCTTTTTTTGTTGCAGATAATGTAGAAGTACCATGATAATCATTTAGAATTGAGGGATAATTTTTAAAATTTCTAACACCTAAAAGTCCAATATCTGCTTCTGAAAGAATATAACCTTTACCATTTGTCCATTTTTCTAAAAGTGCTGGAGCAGTATCTATATTTCTACCATAAACATGTTCTATTGTTTTTAATTTTATATTATCCATGTTTTTCCATATAGTTTATTCTTTATAAATCTTACTATATTGTTACCATTTTGTAATTAATAAATAATTAGAATCAAATCCATTTCTTAATTCAATAAACCTTATAAATTAAAATTCATTTCTTTAAGTATGATTATCAAAGGAGTTGATGCAAAAGCAATTAAAGACTCTAGGGGGGAGAACACAATTTTTGTATCCATTAAAACAAATGTTGGAAATTTCTCTGCAAGTGCTCCCACTGGAAAATCTAAAGGAAAACACGAGATAAAATCCTATAAAAAAAGTTTAGAAGAAGACATTAAGACAGTTAAACAATTTACAGATTATTTTTCTCAAGAACATTTAGAAAAATTTGATGATTTGAGAAGAATTGAGGATATTATCTCAAAGAGTGTTGGAGGAAATACTATAATTGCTTTAGAATTTGCTGCATTAAAAGCAATGGCAAAAAAACAAAAAAAACAAGTCTGGCAATTAATTAATCCTAAGGCTAAGAAAATTCCAAGACTTGTTGGAAATTGTATTGGTGGAGGAAAACACTCTGAAGAAACTAATTCAAGAAAACCAGATTTTCAAGAATTTTTACTAATTCCAAAAATAAATTCTACTATTAAAGCTTTTGAAATAAATAAGTCTGCTAAAAAAGATACTGAATTAAATTTAAAAAAAGAAGATCAACATTTTAAATCTAAAAAAAGTGATGAAGATGCTTGGATGACTTCTCTTGACGATAAAAAAGTTTTAGATATTCTTTCTAAACTAAAAATTCCTTTAGGAATAGATGTTGCAGCCTCGAGTTTTTATCGAAGAAAAAAATATCATTATAATAATCCAAAATTAGATAGAACTTCTGAAGAACAAATAGCTTATCTTTCAAATTTAATTAAAAATTTTAATGTTTTATATATTGAAGATGGTTTTGGCGAAGAAGATTTTGAAAGCTTTGGAAAATTATTAAAAAAATTCCCAAATAGTTTAATTGTAGGAGATGATTTAACTGTTACAAATTATAAACGATTAGAAAAAGCAATTGAAAATAAAAGTATAAATGCTATTATTATCAAACCAAATCAAAATGGTTCTTTAGTGGAAGTTAAAAAAGTTGTTGAATTATCTAAAAAAAATAATCTTAAAACTATTTTTTCTCATAGAAGTGGCGAAACAACAGAAAATATTTTATCTGACTTAGCATTTGGATTTGAAGCTGATTTTATTAAATGTGGTATTACAGGTAAAGAAAGAATTTCAAAAATAAATAGATTAATAGAAATTGGGAAGAGTTTGAAATCCTCTCATTGAAACAATTAAAAATTATTTAAAGAAAGAATTTCAAAAATAAATAGATTAATAGAAATTGAGAAGAGTTTGAAATAAATCATATAAATTTTTAAAAATGGTTTTTAATTAGAATATTTATGAACATAAATATGGGGCATAGAAATAAAAAAGAAATTTCTGAAAATAGGAAAACCATTAAAAAAGAAATTCAAAGTATTGATAAAAGAATAAGAATAATAAATAAAGCAAAGTATGTGTATTTAAATCCTAAAGACAAAAAAATATGTGATTCTTTAAATAGTACAATAAAAGAAAATAAAAAAATTTTTAGAGATATTGTTATTCCTTACAAAGATTATTTAATAAAAGTATTAGAGATTAATAAAAAATTCAAAGAAAATTCTTTAATAGAATTGGTTTGTGAAAAAAAAGGCCACATCTCTACTGGAGGGTCAATTGTTAATGGAAAATATGTTTCAGACTATTGTAAAAAATGTGATTCATACTATCAAAGATTACTTTCACAAAAAGAAAGAAATTCTTGGAACAAGATAATAAATGCGCCAATGACAATCTAATTGAAATAATTCCACCCTAAACTTTCATAAGCCTCATGTACACTCGACTTAAACACTTTTACAAAGCCAAAAGTTTTTAAACTAAATTTATTCTAACTTAATATGCCAAAAAAGAAAACTGACGAAGAAAAGATTGAAGTTCCTGAAGATAAATTAAAAGAAAAGGCTTTAGCAAAAGCTGCTGAAAAAGAATCACTTCAAACAGAAGCAATTCAAAAAGAAGATTTAGAAAAATCTTCTAAAGAATCTTTAAAGGCTGAAGAACCTGTAAAAATTAAAGAAACCCCAAAAATCGATGTTGAAGCGAGCTCTGAACAAGTTCAGGCCTCGTCTGTTGACGACATCAAACGAAAGAAAAAGGAATTGCTTGAAAAAGTTAAAAAACTTAAAGGAAAAGTTGATACTACTGATACTGAAGCCTTAAAAAAAGAGGTTAAGCTTAAAAAAAGAGTAGATATGTTAATTCCTTTAGAAGATTATGTTCGAACAGGAATTTATCTTGGAACCCGAGTTGTTACACCAGACATGAAACAATTTGTTTATCGAAGAAGAGCAGATGGTTTAGCTATTTTTAATACAGATTTAATTGATCAAAAAATAAAAGAAAGCATTGAATACTTATCTAAATTTAATTCTAAAGATGTTATTTTAGTTTGTAAAAGACAATCTGGTTGGAAGTTTGCTAAAAAGTTTGGAGAGCTTACAGGGATAAGAGTTTTCACAAAAAAATATCCTGCAGGAATTTTAACAAATACTCAATTAAGAGATTTCTTTGAAACAGAATTAACAATTGTTGCCGATGGATGGTTAGACAAAAATGCTTTGAAAGATACTTTAGATACTAGGAAAAAAGTTTTAATGATTTGTGGAACAAATAACTTTTCAAAAGGTGCTAATCAAGTTATAATTGGAAATAATAAAAGTGGAAAAAGTTTAGGTTTAATTTTTTATTTATTGGTGAGAGGATATTGTAAAAACAAAAAGATTGAGGCTGATATTCCTGATTTAGAATGGTGGATTGACGATAGTGATGCCATTGAAAATGTTAGATATCCTCAAAAAAAAGAACGAAGAAATTCTCGTTAAAATTAATTAATTATATTTTTTATTCAACTAATTTCTCTAACCCGTTTATAGAAGCATATGCTGTTATTGTTATTAAACCCAATACAACCAGATTATATGCAATTAACAAATTTTCATTACCAAAATATTTTGCTTGTACTTTTACATTATCCCAAGAAAAATTCTCTTTAAAAGATTTTACTAGGTGGTTGAACCTTTTAGAATCATAGTTAACTACTCCTGTAATTGGTTTAAAATCTGTTAATTTTAATTTATACCCTTTATCTTCCATTTCGTTTTTAGAAGAACTATCTTTTTAAAAATTTATATTTTCATAAAGCAAATCAAAGATTTTCATTATGCTCATTTTTTCAAATTCGCATAAACAACCAATTCTTTTCTGGATGAATTCCATAATCAACTTTTACTAAAACATACTTGCCTTTGAGCTTTTTACCTTCGAGCTCAAACTCAATTTTCTTTTTTGTATTTTCAAGAAGTTTAAAATTTCCATTATCCCAAATTTTAACCTGTCCTGCACCATAATGATTTTCTGAGATTTCTCCTTCAAAGTCAATATATGAAAGTTTGTGATCCTCGACCTCAATTGCTAATCTTTTTATAGCTTTTTCTTTTGGAGGAACTTTTGGAATAGCCCAGGATTTTAAAACTCCGTCTATTTCTAACCTGAGATCATAATGATTGTGGCTAGCCATATGAAAATGTACAACAAACCTTTTATCCTTTATACTCATTTTATTAACCTCTTAATTTTATAACGTTCTCTTGCTTTTAATCTCTTTCTAATTTTTTGATCTTCAGATTCATTATCTTTCCACTTATACTCATAGCATTTGACAGGGGAGTTTCCAATATAATTAAAGAACTTATGTGCTTCAGATTTGTTTATAATCAAATGAAATCCTTTGCCAGATTTCCTAACCTTTGAATTTATATTTAATTCTTCATCAATTAGACTTTTCAAAAATAGAAGATTTTGCTTTGAAAAACAATCCAAGCAAAAACAAATTTCCCTATAAAAATTCCCATCAGAAAGATATACTTGTAGCAAAAAATCTTTAGAAATAACAATATCTTTTGGAATTACCTTTTTTCCAAAAGGGTACCATTTCTTTCTAAAACCTTCAAAATCCTTATATCTCTTTGTTTGAAAAAAACTTTGAAAATATCTTTTTTCTTTACACCTTTCATCCTTTATCCACCTTGATAAAATAGGACTAGATTCAACACCCATAAAATTAAACCTTTCTTTAATATATGTTAAATATTCTAAATGCTTACAGCTTTGGGTTAATGTCCTAGGAGATAGGCCATCTTTTCTTTTTGGAATAGATGCGTCTCCAAGCAATAAACCTTCTATAAAAGAAATTATTTGAAATGTTAACTTAAATCTTTTTGGAGGAAAATTTATGTGAAATTGGTCTTTTGAAGATCTTTTAGGTATTTTATTAATTTTTAAATATCTTGATACAATGGTTCTATCAATATTTAACTCTCTAGATAGATTAATAATTCCTTTTTTATTTTGTAAATATTCTTTTTCTAAAAATTCTTTTGTTAAAAAATTCTTATATTTAAATTTCCCTCCTGGAGAAGAAATTGATGCTTGTTCTTTATGGTTTCTTAAATTAAAATTATTCTGTTTGAGATAATTTTTTATTGTAGACCAATAAATTCCAGTTTGATTTTGAATTTGGGAAATTGATTTTTTATTTTTAATATATTCCTTTTCTAAAAACTTTTTTGTCAAAATCTCTGACGGATTTGTCCTTTTAGTTTTAACTTTTTCTTGCATAAACATCCTATACTAAAAAGTTATATAAAAAGGTGTTTACATCATGCAATTACACTGCATGATGTTCGTGAACTACAAATCGTGTCATTTTATTATAGATAATTAAACATAATCATTTTTATAAAGACTCCCAAGATTATTTTTATATGTTGAACAAAGGATCTAAACTATTGGATGCTTTAAATGGAAGAGGGGGCATGATTCTTGTAAAAGAAGATATTATTGTTGAAAAAAAAGATCTAGCAAATAAAATAATTGAAATTCAAAACTGTATTGATAATAAAAAACCTTATGAAGGAGTATTTTTTGATGATTTCCATATTGTGAATCCAGAAGTGTTATATAGGAATGATAAACAATTTAAAAATAAATATTTAATTTACTTAGAAACTTTTGGAGTTTCTGCAGATTCGGAATTTTAATTAAATCTACCGACGACAAACCCGAAATGTTTCTACGAAACATTTATAAACACTTTTTATCTAAGTTCAATATTAACTAAGATGAGTACCTTAAGATACACACTTAATAATTGTAAGGTATGATGTATGTAAAAGTAACCTAGAAACTCATCAAATTTTTCTATTAATTATGTTAATTATATTAAAAGGATATTTGATATCACTTGTAATCCCAGCCAAAAGTTAGGAGAAAACACAGCAATCTTAAATAAGATTGTGCAATTGAATTCTTGAATTTTTTTAGAATTATGACATTGTTTAAATCCAGTTGATCCTGCTGGCGGCTGCGGCTCTCTGGTTTGCAGTTAGACATGCAAGTTTTTGATTTCTTCGGAAGTTAAAGGCGAACTGCTCAGTAACACGTAGCTAACTTACCCTTAAGTCAAGGATACCCTCGGGAAACTGAGGTTAATACTCGATAGGAGATATGCCCTGGAACGACTTATCTCTCAAACTCGTGCTTAAGGATAGGGCTGCGGTGGATTAGGTTGTTGGCGGGGTAATAGCCCACCAAGCCGTTGATCCATAAGGGCTCTTAGCGGAGAAGCCCTGAGAGGGAATCTGAGACACCATTCCCAGCCCTACGGGGTGCAGCAGTTAGGAATAATCTACAATGCGCGAAAGCGTGATAGTTTGAGCCAGAGTGTGTTTCAATTTGAAACACTTTTTTGCACTGTAAAAAGGTGCAAGAATAAGGACTGGGCAAGACTAGTGCCAGCCGCCGCGGTAATACTAGCGGTCCAAGTCGCAGCCATTTTTATTGGGTCTAAAACATCCGTAGCTTGCTTTGTAAGTCCTCTGTGAAATTTCATCTCTCAAAGATGAAGCGTGCAGAGGGTACTGCAGAGCTAGAGACTGGAAGACGTAAGAAGTATGTTCAAAGTAGTGGTAAAATACGTTAATCTTGAACAGACTAACAACAGCGAAGGCATCTTACGAGGACAGTTCTGACAGTAAGGGATGAAAGCTAGGGGCGCAAAACGGATTAGATACCCGTGTAGTCCTAGCCGTAAACACTGCACACTAAACATCAGTATCTCTTCGAGAGGTATTGGTGCTGAAGGGAAGCCGGAGAGTGTGCTACCTGGGAAGTATAGTCGCAAGGCCGAAACTTAAAGGAATAGGCGGGGAGACACTACAACGAGTGACGCGTGCGGTTCAATTAGATTATACACCGTGAACCTCACCAGGGGCGACAGCAGAATGAAGGTCAGTCTAAAGGGCTTACCTGACACGCTGAGAGGAGCAGCATGGCCGACGTCAGCCTGTGCCGTGAGGTGACCTGTTAAATCAGGTAACAGGCGAGACCCACATCTATATTTACTACGTGTACTATATAGAGATTGCTTTGGTAACGAAGATGAAAGTGTGGGCTACGTTAGGTGAGTACAGCCCGAATCCCCTGGGCAACACGCGCGCGTCAATGGTGAATACAACGAGATGCAACTCTGAAAGGAGGAGCCAATCTCTTAAAGTTCATCTTAGTCTAGATCGAGGTTTGCAACTCAGCCTCGTGACACTGGAATTCGTAGTAATCGTTTGTTATCAACGAACGGTGAATATGTCACTGTCTCTTGCACTCACTGCCCGTCAAACCAACCGAGTTATGTTATGGTGAAACTTTTCGAAGGAAAACCTTGATGTGACAAGGTAGGTTAAGTCGTCACAAGGTATCTGTAGGGGAACCTGCAGATGGATCACCTCCTAAATTATTTTATGATTACAAAGTTTCTAGGTTACTTTTACATCTATTTTAGAAAAGAATATAAACAAAAATAGACAAATATTAACATTGGGCCCATTGTCCAATGGTAAGATACTTCCCTTGCACGGAAGAGGTCCGCGTTCGATTCGCGGTGGGTCCATTATATGTATCTCTTTTCTAAACTTAGTTAATTCATATTCAACTCAAAATTGAAAAACAAGGGTTCAAAAAAACTTTTTGGATCTGGTTGAGAACATTTATGTTCAATGAAATAAGTAGTGAAAGGTAAAGATATTTTCAGAAAATATCCTATTTATACTGTTAGACAGATAGCTTGGTTTTGGTATTGATGAAGGGCGTGGCAAGCTGCGATAAGCTCGGGGGAGTTGCATGCAAACTTTGATCCCGAGATTCCTGAATTATCCAGAGATGGAAAAATACGCCGGGAATTGAAACATCTTAGTACCGGCAGGAAAAGAAAATAATAATGATGCCCTTATTAGCAGAGAGCGAAAAGGGTTCCCCTTATGGGGAGGGCAAACCGAATCTGCTTTGGAAACAGAGTTAGAGATGTGGTGAAGGTAAATGGCTAAGTTCTTGAGTCGAATTTCACTGGAACGTGAAACCTCAGAAGGTGATAGTCCTGTAGATTAAAAGAATATGTTGTTCTTCAACGAGTAGGGCCTCTTGGATTAGAGGTCTGAATATAGGAGGATTAACTCCTAACCCTAAATATAACCAAAGTCCGATAGCGAACTAGTACCGCGAGGGAAAGCTGAAAAGTACTCTTAACAGAGGGTTAAAAGACTTGAAATCTAACAGTTACAGTTGGTTACTGCTCTTATGTCGCAAGACAAAGGGTTGTAACGTACGTTTCGAAAAACGGGCCAGGGAGTTTTATTTTGTGGCAAGGCTAATCAACAATGTTGAGTAACCAAAGCGAAAGCAAGTGTGAAAGCGCGATTAGTCACAAGGTACAGACCTGAAGCCAGATGATCTATCTATGAGCAAGCTGAAGTCTTCCGAAAGGAGGATGGAGGGCTGAACCGTTGTTGTGGACATGCACTCGGATGACTTGTGGATAGGGGTGAAAAGCCTATCTAATCTGGCGATGGCTGGTTCCTACTGAAATATGCCTTCGTATAGTCTTGTTTTGTTTGTTAGCGGAGTAAAGTACGGATAAATCTTGCAGGGGCAAATGCTTACGGAGATTTTTCCAACTCAGAATCTGCTGATTGCTTAAAACAGGAAACAGGGTGTGTATGTAAGATACACCTCCGAGACCCAAACAAGGGAGACCAAAGTTAAGGTCCTAAAATTTATGCTAAGTGTATCAAACAGTGTTTTGAACCTAAGACACTAGGGATGTAAGCTTAGAAGCAGCTATCATTTAAAGAAAGCGTAACAGCTCACCTATTGAGGTTCAGAGCCTGGAAAATGGACGGGGCTAAGCATAATACCGATACTTTGGCGGCATTCTAGATAGAATGTTCGGGTAAGTAGGCGTGGTTTTTGTGCAGAAGTTTTTTCGAGAGAAAGAATGGAACGAAAACTAATGAGAATCCTGGTAATAGTAGGATGTGATTATTCTGAGAATGAATAACGCCGAAAGAGCAAGGTTTCCTTGGCACTATACGTTAGCCAAGGGTTAGTCAGGACCTAAGTCGCATCTTAACTGAGTGCGACGATGGATGGCAGGTTAATATTCCTGCACTAATTGGTTCTTATATAATATTTCTGCTTCCGGATAGGTATGCATCCGAAAGGGTGTTCTAAAAAGAAACTTCACGAGGGTAATCCTAAGACTGTTGTGAATTTTTAGATTGTTGCCGACTCCAGGAGCCAGTGAAAAAAGAATATTCTTGAATCAATTAACTGTACCCACAACCGACACTGGTGCTCAGGCTTAGTAGGCCAAGGCGTGTAAGGAAAAACCAATTAAGGGAATTCGGCAAATTAGTCCTGTAGCTTCGGCTGAAGGGATGTCTATTTTTGTGTTTTTCAGAAATGTTGATGCATTAATAGATCTAAGTAACGAGGACGGCCCGACTGTTTACCAAAAACGTAGCCAAGTGCTAATCAGAAATGACGTGTATACTTGGTGAGACCTGCCCAGTGGTGGTGTCTAAAACTCCTTTACAAGGGAGCTAAGGTCCATCAAACGGCGGGGGTAACTATGACCCTCTTAAGGTTGAATTGAATAAAGACTGCCTTACGGTTTGTTGAAAAACAAAACGCTTCAAGGTTCATAGTAAAAATAGTTGGGTAAAAAACCAAACGAAGAAAATTTGGCTATATGCTGGAATATCCGAGAATCCTGTAGTACTCGTCGATAAAAGAAATTTTATCTTCAGTGAAAATCTATCAGGTGCGGACAATCAGCAGGAAAGACTAGAATTAAATAATTCTAGAATCCTCAGAGACTATATGCCAAACACAATTAGAAAAATATAAATACCTTAATTTCCAAAGTATTTTATGGATATTGAACAAGATACAATAACAATTAGAAAGAAAGTTTTTAGTGATGTTATTGAAGAACTTCAATTAATGAAAGAATCTTTAGAACTAATGCAAGATAAAGAGTTTATGGAATCATTAAAAAAATCAGAAGAGCAAATTAAAAATAAAGAATTTGCAGATTAAGGATTGGAAAATTAAGAATTATTTTTAATTATGATGATAAAAAACAAGAACTCTATTTAGAGAAAATTGTTTTTGGACATAAATACTAATTGTAAAGATATAGTCCGACCCTTATAGCGATATAAGGAGACTAGCAGAAATGTCTAGTCCGTCAATAAATAAAATTTATGACAGTAACAAAAGTGAGCGTAATGCCTTGTCATCTGAATGGTGACGTGCATGAATGGTTTAACGAGGTTGTCGCTGTCCCTAATTGGAGCCTTCTGAAAATATCACTCTGGTGCAAAGACCAGAGACATCTAGTGGGAAGCGAAGACCTTGTGGAGCTTTACTGCAACTTGTTGTTGTAATTTTATTCGAAATGCATAGCATAAGTAGGAGCGTCGAAGTTGTCATTTCGGTGGCAATGGAGCAAAATTGTAATACTACTCATTTTTAATAAAGTTGCTTACTCTTTAGAGGACATCAGCAGGCGGGCAGTTTGACTGGGGCGGTGCCCAGCCGAAAAGATATCGGTTGGACCCAAAGATAGACTCACCCTGCTTGGAAATCAGGGGTTGAGTGCGAGGACAAAAGTCTATCTAACTGTATTTTGAACAGTAAGAAATGCAGAGAGGAAACTCGGGCCTAGAGAACCCACGTGCTTTTTTAATAGAAGCCGTGTCTGATAGAAAAGCTACCCCAAGGGTAATAAGCTGGTCGCTCCCGATAGTCCATATTGACGGAGCGGTTTGGTATTTCGCTGTCGGCTCTCCCTATCCTGCGCGTGCAGAAGCGTGCAAGGGTGTCGGAGTTCACGCATTAAAAGGGATCGTTAGCTGGGTTAAGAACGTCGCGAGACAGTTTGTATGATATCTACTAGATGTGTTGTTGTCTGAGTGGAACAAGTTTCTAGTACGAGAGGAACGGAACTTGGGTGCCTCTGGTGAGCAGTTGTCATTGGCAGGCTGCATAGCTACGCACTGTTTGGATAAGAGCTGAATGCATCTAAGCTCGAAGCCATTCGCAAAACGAGACAACTAAGGCCGCAGAAGAAGACTGCGTTGATAGAACCCTTATGTAAGATTCGAGTTTCGACGAGAATTTCAGTATAGGGTTACTAAAAGCCTCAATTTTTTGATGTTTTTCAAAATTGATTCATTCATTTTTTGAATGTTTTAATTAAATGAAAGCCTCAAATTTTATTTTCTCAAAATGTTTTTACCTTTCACTACTTATTTCTTGTTTTATTTTCTATTGCAATAATATATTTTCTATTGCAATAATATTTAAAAAGAATTTTTTATTGAAGAATTTATGAAAACAAGAATAAAATATTCTATAAATTTAATAACTTTTAAAAAAGGTAGTGTTTCTTTTTCTGGTAAGTTTCCTAATAAAAAAGAAATAGAAGAAAAAATTTTAAATCGGGGAGAGATACACAAAGTTAGATATTTTAATAATAGTTCAAGCAAAGACCTTTACATATCTGGTGAAAAATTTGAAGAATTAGGAAAACCATCTAAACTACTAAGAACAATTACTCTTGAGAGTGTTAATTAACTACTTATTTCTTGTTTTAAAAATAATTTAAATTGCTACTATGTTCAAAGTTTTTTTTCTTTTTTATCTAAATCTTTCCATTTAACTTTATTTGATTTCCATTTCTTTTTATTTGCTAACCCTACTATAAAGAAAACCAATCCTAAAGCCCAAAGAGGAACATTATTGAAAGGAATTCCTATTGCCAACCAAATAATCCCAATTAGAAAAAAAGCATAATAATCTGGTCCTTTTTTTGATTTATTTTTAGAATATTTTATTGTAACAAAAATCGCTGCTGCCAATAATAAAATAATAATCGCAAGAATTGACCACTCAATCATATTAATATATAGTTTTTTAGTTTTTAAGACTTATTTATCACAATAATATTTAAAAAGAATTTTTTATTGAAGAATTTATGGAATTAGTAGCATTAGTATCTTCTGGGCAAGGAACATGGGCACAAGTTAGTGGTCTTATGAAACACGGAGAATGGGATAAAGTATTTATTATTGGTAATGAATTTGCAAGAAAGTTTACCCACGATAAAACATTTGAATTTATTAAAGTTAATTTAGATGCAAGTTTAATGGATTTAAAAGAGGAATTTTCAAAAAAACTTAAAGGTAAATTTGAGGGCATGGAAGTGGCTTTAAGTATTGCTTCTGGATCTGGTAAAGAACATATGGCTTTAATGTCTGCTTTGATTAATCTTCCTATGGGAATTAGATTTGCTGCTTTAACTAAGGATGGGGTTGTGGATTTGTAGGATGAAAAGTTTAAACCTTTATGTAAGAGAAGTAAAAGATCATGAAGTTCCAATAGAAGCAAGACAAGGAAGAACAGGTGGTTTTATTGGATACTTTGCTAAAAAAAAGAAAGAAGTGATTCCTGAAAAAGATCCAATTATCTTATTTAATAAAAATTTAAGATTTCTTGCATTAGCAAATTATGAAAAAAGTGAAGTTTTTGAAAAAAAAGTAAAAGTAAAATATATTGTAAAAATAAATTATAATGAATCTGCATTAAATCCCACATTATCTGCTAAAGATTATTTTATGTCCATTATGGATGATTTTTTCCTCACAGAATAATTAGTGGGTTTATAATTAATAATCCTCTTCCTTAATCTTCAAGAAAATAATTAAACTTATGATATTTTTTTAATATATCATAATCCCATTTTCTTATTTCTAAAAATTGTTGTCTTATCTTTTTCATTGCTTCTAGAAATTCCTCTTGGGTAAACTCAAAATAAATCTCTAAATCAGAACCCCCAATAGTCTTCATAGCATAGATTATATTTTCATTTGACTCACAGTAACTTATTATCTCTTTTATGTTAGAAGTATCTTTTAACTCTAAATTTACTCTATAATAATTATAATTTATTTTATTGAAATTAAACAAAATACCATATCCTCCAATTACCTTTTTTTCTTCTAATTTTTTTATTCTATGTGCTACTGTTGTTGCAGGCATATCAAGTTTTGTCGCAATTTCCATTGTAGTAATTCTTGCATTTTTAGAAAGTAATTTTAGAATGTCTAAATCAAACTTGTCTGTTTTTTCTTCTTTGCTTTGTTTGATAACTATTGTGTTTTTTTCTTTTGAATTTTCTAAATAGGCTCGATTAAAATGATAAAGTTCTGAATAAATTGCAAATCTCTTATTGAAGATGATTCCTTTGAATTTCTTCTCTAATTTTTCATAAAATGAATCTAATTCATTTAATCCTTTGACCATTAATCCAAAGGTTAATTCTGTGCCTTGTAACTCTAATACAAAGAAAACTTGTTTTTCTTTTGTCAAGAAATTTATAATTTCTTCTTCTTTTGTTGGAGAAGCATTAATCAAAGTTATTCTTGTCCTAATCGTGAGATACCCTAATTTCTGAAAATCTATTATTGTTTGATATCCTTGGATATAATTATCTGATTCTAATTTCTTTAACCTGTAATTTACTATATCTTTACTTAATCCAACTTTTTTTGCTATTTGGTTAATTGATTGCCTTGAATTTATATCCAATTGATGCAATATTTTTTTATCTTTTATATCTAACATTACTCTAAATTACAATATTATTATATAAATCTTGTGTTTTGATGGAAAATATTAAAATAAGTTATATATAATAACAATGTGTAGTCCTATTATGGTAACAACAAATTACAATAAAGGTTTCATAGAAACCTTTTCAAATAAAACAAGAAAGGAGGAAAAATAAAATGAAAAATATAACAGAGAAATTTGAAGAAAAGTTTGGATCTTTTGATGATATGAAGGCTCGCCTACCTGGCAATATCTACAGTAGGTTTAACAACTACAAACGGATGATGAAAAAATCAGATAAGCAATTTAAAATCCTCTCAAACAATTACTTTAAGGACAAATCCAGCCTTGCGGAAGACATTGAAGCACACATTCGGATTGATAGATACCCCTCAGAGAGTATTAAAGAAGATATTGTATATAAGAAAGTCGAAGAAATTTTTGAATCGGGAAATAAATGGAGATTTCCAAATGTAATTAGACAATATCTTTTTGAATCAATTAAAGAAAAACTCGAAAATAGAACCATGAAGGAAGAAGAATATAATCTTTTCTTAAATACTCCAAAAAGAAAACTTTATAGGATTGCCAAAAGTAAAAAAAATGAACTTGATTTAGATTATAATTTAATTGAACAACTTCAAGTGGGAAATAATCGACATTACAGAATTGATAAGCTAGATAAATTGGGCATTTGAATAGGTTTGTTTTAAATTTATTTTTATTTAGAGGATTATTGAATTAATAATCCTCTTTTTTTATTTTCAAATCTTCTTTATCTCTTCTTGACAACAACACAACACAACTTCTTGGAACCTGCCCTTTAATTTTCCAATCTTTATCCCATTTATGAAGTTCTGTTAAAAGTTTGTTTGCAAATTCCTTAATCTCTACATGAAAAGGTTGTTTACTATATTGTAATCTTTTTCTTGAATATCCTAATGATTTAAATCCTTTAACATGAATAAAATCAGGGTCTGATTTTTTTATTAATTGAGCATATTCTTTTGCGTGCTCATCAGACATATTTGTTATTTTATCTAATTTACTTCCGGTGGTTAAACCTTTGACTAATGTTAATCTAATTACCCGACGAGTTTTTCCTTTAAGTTTTTTTGCTAAATCTAATGTTTGATTAAATCTTTTCCAACTATCTTTGTTTTTTGAATTATGCCAAACTTTGAAAAGTTTTTCATTTGGTGCGTTTGTTGAAATTGTTAATTGTGTTGGAAGAGCTTTTTTCTTTTCAAGTTCTTCAATCATTTCTGGATGTTGTGCATTTGTAACAAGAAAAGAAATTGCTTTTCTTTTTCTAATCTCTTGAATAAGTTCGGGTAGACGAGGATAAAGTGTAGGTTCTCCTGAAAGTGAAAGTGTGAACAAATTCGGTTCAAATGCCTTCTTGAGTTTAGTTTGTGAAACTTTTTTATCTCCCTTATGTCCAATCATTAATTTTTTCCTTGCTTTAATTATTTCATCTAAAAGTGTTTTTGGATCATCAACATCTGATTCTTTCATTTTATTTCCTAAGTTATATTCAATGGGTCTCCAACAATGTAAACAAGCATTATCGCAATTCATTGCACATGGGGACATTTGACAACAACGAGAACTATCAATTCCATAAAACTTTTCTTTCCAACATCCTTGATCTGAGCTTAAAGACTTTTTTGTCCAAGAACAAATTTGAACAGCAGACGATTTTCCAACTATTGCATAATGCATTTTTTCAAGAAGTTTTTTTATTTTATCTGGAATCATTTTACTAAAAGATCTTAAAGAGTTTTAAAGCTTTAGAAAAACATATTTTCCAATAGAAACTTTCCTAAAATACCATACAAAGCTAATCTTGAAAAATCTGTTAAAGAAGACAACCCATATGCAATCCCTTTAGATACATTTTTTGGGATATGGAAATCTTTGTAAAATATATTTTGAACACCTTTTGTTTTTACTTCAAGCCTTGTAATAGAAGAAGGCATGAAAAATAGACTAAAATAATATCTAAGGTCATCAAACTCAGATCTTTCTTCAAGATTTTTCTCCAAATATTTTTCAAGGAACATACAAAAATATATTCCAGATTGTTTATAAAAATGATTGCTACTAAAACTAAAGCAATAGAACTCCTTGAAGGAACAAAATATGAAAAGAAATTAGATAATTATATGTCAGTAAAAGAAGTAAAAGATTATATAAAAAAGATAAGTTTAAATTAAAA
>Ga0307992_1001164_pt1 | contig 15760 bp, 38 predicted proteins | sample EllFjometagen133_FD_203162 | JGI IMG/M metagenome (GOLD analysis project Ga0307992, IMG submission 203162) | Marine microbial communities from Ellis Fjord, Antarctic Ocean - #133 | ecosystem: Environmental > Aquatic > Marine > Unclassified | place: Southern Ocean | collected 2014-10-08
TCATATATCTAAAATTTACAACAGATCCATCTTTAAAAAATGCCGGATGCAAACTGTATCCTGGTAAATTAGATAAAGATATTTCCCAGCTAAAGACATCACCAGTTTTAGATTGTTTCAAATAGAATTTTGGTATCTCAACCATAACCTGTCCATCTGTCCCAGTGAGATCGCTTGCTGTTATCCCATCTGCTTTCAAAGCTGAATTATCTGGATCAAGATAATAATTCACTGTTCCATCATCATTCACCAAACAGCGTCTCATCTTGTTTTGAACAAATAAACTTGATTCTGGTATATTGGAAAGTGGAGCGCTACTATATGTCACGCCGTAATCTCCCAGCGTTCCTAATCGTTCATATACATCTGTCGATTGATTCCATGATAAACCGTAAGGTTTATCTACACCACTAACCTGCTGCATATTAATTAATCCCCATCTCCATCCAAATCCAAAATTCATATTATCTCCTATGGTTCCTAGGCTATCTTAAAACTCTTAATTTCATGTTACTATGTTCTCCACCCTGAGGGGATGCTTGCATAATTATCTAAACTTGTCAAACTATTTCCTGCGCCGCCAAAGCAATCAGTACTGACTTCAGTCCCAGTTCCAAAACTACAATCCCATAAAGCTGGCGCTGTCCCCTGTGTTCCGGTAAATGATGTCCTTTCAAAACAACTAGTGAAATCAGGTGACTGGTTAAGGAATCTTGTATCCTCATCTCCACTTGCATAAAATATCCATGCATTAAGCTGTAGTTTGTTACACCCATAAAATGTACGATAAAATCCATTCTTAATCGCCAATACATTATACTCAAATAACCCTTCTGGGACTGATGCTAATTTTATACATCCACTAAATGTTGACACAAATGCTCTCCCAGAAGCTAATACATTATATCTAAACAGGTCAATTGGTATTGCTGTTAATTCTTCCCATCCATAAAATGTACCTGCAAATCCATTCGTAGATACATTTATGTGTAAATCAAATAGCCCAGTTGTAATTGTTGTTATTAGTAAGCATCCCATAAAGGACTGATTAAAAGTAGCACAGCCAGTACCTGATATTCCTATCACACCAGTACCTAAAGATTGTAGGTTAATACATCCATAAAATCCATTAAATAAATACGAGAACCCGCCAAATACAGAGTCATCTCCCCAATTAATAATATCGGTAATCTTGAGTTTATCACCAGCATCATTAAAACTCCAAGATGGGCAATTTCCCTGGATCTCAATTTCATAAGTTCCATCAACTGCATAAACATGAATTCTGTTTGCATCATTATATGAGGCTATAGTTGATTCAGCCGTCCCATCGCCCCAGTCCACGGTACAATTAAACGTACCATCATCATATAGTGGTAAGGTGACCGTTCTTGCCGTTACATCTCCAGCGACGGTCCATTCAGTAATAAAGCCACTTAGCACCACGGGGGACGGCGTAAGAATTTCTCTTTTTGCCCCCCATTTCCATCCATCTACAAACTTCATAACATTCCTTATACTACTTTATATTTATGTACCTTACTCTTATATGGTAAGTTTTGTAAAAGATAATATATTTGTCCAGTTATTATTCTTCAGGGATACTACCTCTTAAAAGACCTTTGTATTGTGAAACCGCATCCTTAGGGTATTTAAACGTTTTATTTGCCTTTCCTGATTTCCATCTAACCTCATATTGTCCTCGACCATTAACACCAAGCTCTACCTTACCCCCATGTCCAAGAGAAGATGCATACAATGAGAACGCATCTCCTAACATCCAGGAGATTAGGTCAACAGCATTTATACTATCAAGATGCTCATCTATTGTTTTGTTTAAAGGTACCGCTTCCTCCCCGTCACCTCTATATATTTTTACACTCATAATATGCTCCTCTACCCAGCTATTTTTATATACTGTTCTATCCTGCGACAATATTCTTCGGTTATCTCGTTATCCTTAAGAAAATCTTCATCTTCTCTTTCTTCATAGTCATTGATCATCATCCTGACTGTCTCATCATTCTCGGCCCAATCAACTAATTCAGGGCAATCTCTAGATTTAAAGTAATCTTCTTCAACATCTTCTTTTCTAAGTACATAGAACCCAAGTAACGCCACCATAGCAGCGGTACTATCAATGCAATATAATGGGCTAGGCCTAAACGTGTCGTCTTCATATATCAACTTACCCTTCAAATATACTTTATTAGACAATTTGTCTGTACCCATATAGTAAATTTCTACCTTTATGTCCTCAAACTCAAATACCTGGATTAATTCCATTATGCACACTCCTCACAATTATCATCACTATATCTCAACCCTTCACAGATCAATTCCTTATTATCTTTATGCGGAAAGAATATTTCAGTACCACCATTAACTTCACACTTTTTATTTTTACACATACCACAGATATCATAATTATAACTTGCTCTTACCCTTAAGATCTTTAAATAATTGTCATTATCCCACTTCTTAAGTTCCAGTTCAATCTCAGTATATGGTAAAAGTTCTTCCTCTGGACCATAATCAAGTGCGTAGGCTCCCTCTTTAGGCTTTCTAACAACTACACCTATTTCACCTTTAGAAGCAATAGGTGGTCTAAATAGTATCTTACATTCAGGACAAATAAAGTACTTGATATCTGATTTCCACGGGGCAAGGTCAAAGTCTGTACAATTATGTTCATGTCCATTTGGACAAATCATTGTAACTCTCATGTTATATGTGCCCTTATCTCTTCTCTGATAGTATCTTTATTCTTTAGGATTGCTGCCCCTATCATAATCATGTGCTCTGGTTCTATGGAATAAGGGAATACATACCCAGACATATCACTAAAAGTATAAAAAAACACACTCTTCATTATATCGTCACCATTCTCTAGGTTTACAAAAAACCAATATTGATCTACTGCTACATTTTTCTTTATAACTTTCTGATGAAACGTTATTTTTAACATTACTCCTCCTCTCTTATCCATTTACACATAATAATATCTTTTTTCTCTCTTCTTTATTATGATTGTGGCTCCCCTATCCATTCTCTATTTTCTCTTATTAATCTAAAAAATGCACCAGGCACACCACAAGTTCTTAAAAATTCTACATTCTCTTGCCCATATGCCACTAAAACAGATGGGGCTCCAGCATTCGCATTAGCCTTAGTCCCATCGACATGATGAAAATATATTCTCCCTTTTATAAATAATAATGCATCAGCGTGGTCCCAAACAGTTTCGAAAAATAATTTTGTTTCCGTACGAGCAAATATTAGAGCAAGCCCATTCTTATGCTTACACATTAACTTCATCCACTTAACTGTTTCCCTTCCATAAGGAGGATTGAGCCACACCCTCCCAAACCATTTTTGAATCAGTCCATCGTCTTCCCTGGTATAATGGTGATCAGCCATATCCCACGGACGCTTGATTGGAGCACACGGATCAAGGTCAAAGTGACCAAGCTTTTTAAGTAATTCTGGAGGGGTTAACCATTCGTCATTTAGCATCTTATGTGATTGATGCGATCCCATTCCGCTCATTTGCTCTCCTTAATTTATATTCTTTAATCCATTCAGTCATTTTATCTTCACATTCTGCAAGAGTAAACAACCAAGCCTCAGCAATAACTTCTTTACCAACACACTCTATATCATCCCAGCCATCATCATCACCAACAATCATAAACATCATAAGCTTTGTGGTTATGGTAATATGTTGCTACTATTTCGTTTCCCATTACTTCTCCTATTTGTCGTAACGATCAGTTTTGATTGTATTACAAGACATCTCCCAATCTACGCCACCTAACTCATCGATATTTAGCACTTCACCATCTACCTGTACCCCGAACAATCTCCCACATTTACAGTAATATAGTTTTACCATATCAGAAACTTCTTTACAGGTACATTCTTCACCTTCAATAAAGAAAGTATCATGACACCAATGCCATCTTATATTAGCATTACACTTAGGGCATTTTGCGTCCATTAATTTCTTATTCTTACTAGTAGCATATTCATCTAATAGAGCGGTAAGTTCCACATTTCCAAAATCTCCACTAATGTTAAACTTAGTAAAGCCATCTTTTATCATCTTCTTTTCTTTTAAAAAATTTAATGCTATCATTATCTCTCCTCCCTATCTTTCTCGCATAATGTTACAACTTCCTTAGCTGTAGCACCTTGTACCAACATCTCCTGTAACTCCGCAATTGTATGACCTGTCTTCATATCTACATTAAGAGCAAGACTACATTCATTAGGATAATAAACCTCCATAAACTGATATAGCGAGGTATTGTCTATATAGCCTATTTCTAACTTAACGTCAATTCTTCCTGGTCTAATTAATGCCGGATCAAGCTTATCGATATGATTCGTAGTAGCAATCAATATTCTACCATGAGCAGAGAATATACCATCTAATGCGTTTAATATCGCCGAAAGGGTAGAAGATGTTAACATCTCCAATATATCCCTAGATTCTTCTTCTGGTGGTCCATAAGAAGTCACCGGGTCACTCTTGTTATTACTTCTTTTATGTGTTACAGAACTACTATCTATATCTTCAATAACCATTATAGACCTATCTGGCAGACGAGACATTGCCTCTTCTGTTCTCGACATATTAACCGTGTCTAAATAATAGATATCATATTTAAGATACGATGCTATCGCTCTTACTAAACTGCTTTTGCCAGTGCCAGGCTCTCCATATAACAATATACCAAGCTGATATGGGATCCCATGTTCTACGTACCAATCCTCTTGGCTAATGAATCTATTAATTCTCGTTGTAAGATCATTAATCTTATTTTTCCCCATAAAGATGCTATCAAGAGATCTTTTGTATTGTTCCTTTATTAGCGCCCATCTACCTTCATATCTGTACACCTTTATTTTCTCACCCATATTTATTGGTATTTTTAATTCTTTGAGCATTCTATTGAATAACCCATGTCCTCTACCTATCTTTATTATACGAATAGCTTCCTTATCGTTAACCGTGTTGTTAGCACTCTCTTTTATAAGAGATACCTGCAACAAATTACCTTGATATAGTAACCAATGAAGACCATATCCAATAGACTTAATGAATTCCTTATCATCCCCATATCTTCCATTCCCAACCTTAATCGTTCTATATTTTTTGTTCTTAAACTGACTTGCTGCCCATCTCATAAAATCGTAATAAACTAAATTCTGAGACGTAATAACTAAGGATGTGGTCATGTTTCTTCTAACAAATGACCATATTGCGGTGGGGATATTCCTTAAAAGATACGTTATGATACCTGCACCATATAATCCAACCATGCCGGCAATAACCTGATTCTCTTTTATTAAACTACTTATACTTTGCATTAATGCGTTCATCACTCCTCCTTATCCAGTTCTCCAATAATCATCCTAAAAGTATACCTAACAAAGGCACCTTCCTTTTCTTTATTATACTCCAGAAATGGAATAAGCTGTTTAGCCGCATCTTCGTGTAATTTACGTAGCACAACACCTTCTGGTAGAGGATATTTCTCTGCAGAGTCATCTTTAACTATTCTAACCATCATAGTTTTACGAATTTTATACTTCTTTCGGTCAATAATTATAGATGGTTCATCCCCATCTGTAATCCTAAAGAATTTCTCAACTATGTTAAGCTTCTTCTTATTCTTATTGTAGTTAAACACATATTCTATGTATTGCTGTACCACTTTAAATATCTTGATCATTGCTCCTCCCACTCATCATGATGTTCATAAGAAGAGTTCTGAACAATGTGCGCATCATTCTCATCCTTTCCAAATACATCCATCATAGCAGGATACAGAAATTCTTCGGCTTTCTCAAGATCTTCACCATCTTCAAAAGTTATCCTAGCTAAAGGACCACCTTTTATATTCCAGAAGACAATCATATCTTCTTTAGTGCTTCTCAACTCTTCGGTCAATGGTTCGACAATACAAAATTTATAACCGATCATCGTATGTAGTGGACGAGTAATAAAATTATCATTTCCTTTATCCTTAACCATCCATATAAACTTCTTTTCATCATAGTATACTTCAAGGCGATAACCAGTATATCTTATAACACACCCATCATATACTTGCCTTCCATTACTATCCATAAGCCCTATTACTTTTTTCATATTATTTTCCTCACATATTCTTCATAATGATAAAGAGCACCATCAAAAACACGAGTAGTCCTAACTACTTGCCTTCCTTTATCATCTACAGTATCACCCCGACTTGCCGGTATTTTAAATCCATCCACGGTTGCAGCCATTATCCCAAGATTCTTATAAGGATACTTTATTTTGCATTTCCCCTTTATCGGTGGTCCCTTTATCCCTTCTGGATATATTTGATATTCTACTAAATCATCAACAAATAGCCGCAGCCCATTACAATCATGTAGTACATAAACAACGTTTGGCTTAGCATGGTAAACTATTTCTTCACACATTAATCCTCTTATTTAGGGCTAAATGCGTATTCTTATCCTCTTTCTTCTCTTTCTTTTTACTACTACCACGACTATCTCTAAAGTCCTTTTTATCTTTAAATTCAAAGATATTTAATATTACTATAGAATCAACAGACTCTTTATGTAAACTCTTCTTTATAGATGTTTTACTTGGGAATACCTCTGATTCAAATGGCAAATCCCCTGTTACTATATTCCCATTGGCCTTCATTGTATATGCTACTGAAAAGTATCTCATTTTGGCTCCTTGAGCTTATAATTGCCCTTAGGTTGCCTCTCTGTACCGAGTATGTCCATTATTATCTTTTCCCATTTATCGTTATATATTTTCATATCTAACTCATACCATGTTTCCCCACTAGTTATTTCCCAGTCAAAAGCATAAACACTAAATGGCTTAGTTTTAGGAAGTTTTGTAGGAAAGATCACCTTATTACCATTAATAATTAATTTAAGATCCCAGATCATCCTATTATAATCAATAAGACATTTAATCCCATCTTTATTATGAAGTACATCCTCTTTAGCTGTATGAAATAAACAAAAAGGGATATTTATTAACTCTAATGACCAACCCATACGTTCTGTTGTAATTTTAAACTCACCATATCTATATCCTTCCGGAGCATCAAGCTTAGGTTCTAACCCTTGAGTGCGTGATATTTCTCTATTCCATAACATTTTAACTTTATCTGTATACCCACCTAAGGTTCCTACACTTTTACCACAAATAGGGCAAACATACGTAGGTCCATGTGCACCGGGTTCCTTTTTACAATACCACGGGTAATACTTTGGAACCTTACCGCAACAAAGTGCTAATCCAGTATATCTTTTCACTACTCCTCCTACCTGTACATCTCATGTACCTCTACTAATTTAATATCGCCATCCCAATCGCAGTCCCATTTATCTTTTTCATCTTGGGTAATTTGCATTTCTTCGTCATCTTCATCTTCTTCTTCGCTGTTTTCTTCTTCGTCATCAATATCTACTGGTGGATCAGTAACCTCACCAAGCATTATGCGCCAGGCTTCTCTCATCTCTTCTTCGTCACCACTATGTATAGTACCCTTATTATCTATTATTTCCCACATTGTTTCTCCTTACGGGTTTAAAGGTATTCCTTTAAAGCCATTTCACTATCAAAATATCTTTCAGCTAAAGGATCTCCGGCGTAATGATCTTCAATATAAGCAGTTCTCTCTTCTTCTGATAGTGGTAATTCTTCAATAAATTCTTTCATCCAATCCTTTAACATTTGGATAGGCCCTTCCAATAAATATCCACCATGATCCTCGGCTTTCTCTAACTTAAACACTATTTCTTCCAAGAAGAACCTATCCGACATAATTTTAACTTCAGCCATTATAATACCCCCGGAGTAATTACAGCTTCAGGAGATGCTTGCCCGGCTTTATATACTGATCTGCAATAAAGACATAACAGTGTGTTAGTATCTTTTATCATAAATGCTGCTTGCTTATCACGAAATGCACAAAACCTAACACTGGGCTCACTAGGCACTATCTCACAATTAAGATATCCCTGGAGATAATTATACTCACCAGTATATTCTTTAGTAAGTTTATACCCATACTCAGCCAATACGTCCCCAAGGTCTCTCTCAGACTCAGGGTGCTCTGTTTGTCTCCATTTATAGTTATAGTTCCGTATTTCGGGATGTCTTTCCGCTAACTCCCTTATTGTCTTTATTTCCATGACTTGCTCCTTTAGTAATCATTATTTAGCTGTCTGTAAAAATTCTCTCATGCCGTCCTTATAGGATTGACTGATGTATGTTATTTTCATTGTTCCCAGCCTAACCTTACATTCTTTTGAATCAGCAATTATCTTAAGAAAGTCCTTATCTATAAAAACAGTTGCAAATTCTATAACATATTTACTTTCTGCAGAAGTATCCATCATAGCCCATGTTTTTTTATACCTCGAACCATCAATCAAAAAATAGGCAATCGTGCTTTCACCCAATAATTCCCACGTATCTTGTTTATTCACAAAAGTAAGCATTACGTCGTTATCATCACTCATAGATAGAATAAAAGAGCTCATGTATCCATTTATATCTTTTGTGCTATAAATGTAATTAGACGCTCCAGTGAACTCATCTATTTCATGACATACCACATCAAATTTTACTTCTAATCCGATTAAATTAACCATTACAACGAGTATAACGGCTATCAACAACATTCTTAAAGTTTTCATTTTTTCTCCTCTTAATCTGTTTTTTTTGCTTCTACTTCCAACAACTTAACAGCCTCTTCACGATTACCTGCGTACACCGGTCCAAGGTACTTAAATATGAAAGGGGAATCTTTTTCAATACTACTGTCCTTCCCCCACATCCTCTTTACTTGTACATCCCCATTAATATGGATATATCCATCCCATGGCAATTTCTTGTTAATACCCATGACTATTTTTCCTCAGCAATTTTCTTCTTCAGTGATTTAAGGTTTTCTGCTAATGCCGAGAGAAGATTAATCTTAACACCAATTAATGATTGATTAATGGTATGATCTACCATTACCTTATTACACCCCTCTATATCTTGAGTAGCATAGATTATAACATCGGCAACCACCCCTTTTATGGCAAGTGCGCAATTGCGTTTAGTAATAACAAGTGTATTATCATATGATCTAGGGTGTTTCTCAGTTATTATTAATACGCGGCATTTAGTGAATGCTTGTATGTATTTACCGATCATCGTTGAAATCTCATCAGCATAATCCATATCTATAAATATTGTTATATCCTTTTTACCTTTTCTAATAGCACTAACTATGTCAATCATCCATCCTGGTGTCTTTCCAAAATATAACTCTATCTTGTTTGATTTATTCATTGTTCCTCCATCTTTACATTGTTGTATCCAGCTCTAACGCTAGAGAAATTAACAAATTGATTATATACCCCCTCGGCTGCCAATGTATTTTTTTTAGTTACAACTCTCAAAGTTACACCTTCTTTATCGGTAAGTGTTATCTTATACATCCTTATCATCCTTCTTATCAAAGATAACTTTTATTCTCTCACCGGTTTCCATATCAACTACCACAATGTTTTTTTGTTTCTCAGTATTATGTTCACGATACATAACCGTTACATTGCTACCTATCTGTGTACCCATTCTAAATAAATCACCATGGAATGGATTACCAGGTTTTATACCTTCCATATTTTCTATTCTCATCCTATACCTCCAACACTTCTCTTATTTTATCCGGAATATCATCTATATCACATAATGCATCTTTGCTTATAAATGTTAATGATGGTCCTATTTGGACCCTAACTGTATCCTTAGTATTGCGATCATCATTCTTAATCAGATGTACATGTCTAACAATTAAGCCTTGATGAGGCTCCATTGAGACGTAAAATTTGTTTTCTTTCATAACTTCCCCTATTTTATGTTATACACTCTCCGAAGATTTGACCAATACCCTAACAGAGGAATGCATGAGTTTAAGGCATCCACTATGGCAAGGTTCAGTTTATTACCATTAACCGCATTAGAATCAAGTAATAACTGATTTGCACTATCTATAGTACCTACATGATCCTGTACCCAATATCCACTGACTTTATCACCGTCCTCAGCTATGACATTAATCAGACTAAACTTCATATTATCCTTCTTCACGCCTGGTTAGTGTTTTCATTTTTATCCTCCCATTTTTCCATCTTCTGGGTATCCAAAATACTAGTATCGACCAGAGTTCCACAAGCCGGGCATCTTATCACAAAATGTCCCTCTGCCTCTATAAAAGAAGTATCAATGCCCATATGATACCCACAATCACACTCTATAACATCCATTTGGCATTTCTCTTTTGGTACTATTTTCATAACTTCCCCTATTTATAATTATTTTCCTTATCATATTTTATGATCTCAAGAACCGCAGCATGAACTCTATCAAAATTCCAAGAGAGCAAAGAAGCTTGCAGAAGGAGATAAAGCATGCCAGTCTTATTTGTATTAAAACATTTTTCCACAACAGGTATGAGCCAATCCCAACTCAAATGATATCTTGTAAACCCCTCTTCACATAGTATCTTAGGAACTCTATCTTCATTGCTCCAGTATTTATGATCAGGTACCCCTGGTTGAAATCCTCTGTCTTTAAGTTCATACTCCATAAACTTGGCTATCTTTGCATTCCCTTCATGATCCGATTTATTGTAAGTAGTGCTCATTATTCCTCCAATACTCCAATCTCTAAACACTGTTTAATATCAAATACCTCTTGATATAAATGACCAACCCCCATAGCCTTAAAGAAATATAAAGATTTTTTTATAAAATCTTCCGTAGAAGAATACAGGTCTAGTGTCTCAATATTATCATTGTAAATAGACCATCTATCCTCATGCTCATAATAAGTTATAACTTTCTTGTCATTAGGTCTTAGTGATGGATTAATGAACACAGAGCACTTCCTATCTGCACTGATCTTCTTAAGTAATCCTATATTACGTATAATCCTTGCTTCTGTCACAATTATCTTCTTAGGCTTACGAGGTTTTATAAACGATCCTGCTCTATCTCCACCATGATGTGATTCATAAATGATCTTACCATCACGAGTAACCTTCTTCACTCTTTTATATCTTTCATTAGTACCAGTTAAAGCATAAGTAGCACCGTCGGTATAAATAGTAGATGTCTTAGATATAGTAACCGTATCGATATCATTAATAATATCACCCTCTTCAATTTCCCTGAACAATTCCCTCATATCGGTGATCATGGTTTAACCGTTTCCGGATAAACTTTTTCAGTTATCTGCCTTTTAATAAACCCTACTATCTGTTCAACAGAAGTCACTAACTCTTTCTTTCTCCCAAATCCATTAGGATTAGTCACACAGTCATATGCATTCTCTTGAGTGATTCCACCAGTTTCATAATATAACTCACCTTTCTTAAGTGATCCAGTCACAAATGCCACCATCAAGGTCTCTCCTCCATATTTAGCAAATAGAGTTACCCTGGAGTTCATCCCCATTGGGTACATATACTCATCTTTTTTATCGGAAAACTCTACCATAAGGAAATGTGTTTTAACTTCTTCCCATAATGGTCTAAGTAGTTCAGCTGTCCAATGTGGATAGGCTAACTTGGTTCTCCTCTTTTCAAGTCTTGCTATCTGATTAGATCTTTGAACGATCTTATCCTCGATACGCTTATCTTCTTTTTTATAGGCTAAGAACTGCTCCTTAAAATTATTACTAATTCCTTGATATCTGTTCATCATCCTTCTCCTTTGAATCAGGTCTACCTTGAGCTACTTGCAACATTATCCAGGTATTCATTTCATCCTCATCATTGAAATGCATAACATCATAATGCTCTATGCCATACTTCCTAAACTTTCCTTCAGTATGCAAAGTATTAGCTCTTTCCCATGCATCCTTATATCCACAATTAAACACACTAACTACTTGAAAATCATAGTCTGCTGAGTAAATAAGTGATATCCCGGGATCTTCCTTGACTTTTACCTTAAGTGACCCAGGTGTAAAATTAGGCTTTGGTGTAACAGAAGCTTCATTGATTCCACCCTTTCTGGTATGTCCACCGTTAAATGCTTCTACAACCTTCCTTGGCTTTTCTCTGCTACCATTTCCATCTACTACAGGTACCCTATTCATAATCTCTCCTTATCCTTTCACGTTCAACTCTTGCAAGCAATACCATCATCTCTAACTTATCAATGATTTCTATAAGCCCAAGACCACTTATCTCTTCATTATTAAAGGCATCTCGGTATGATTTCAAAGCATAAAACTTAACATTTGGATGTGCCAGTATAGCATCTCTTCTTAACTCATCATAGGTTTTGCCTATTTCTTTAAATTCTAATCCATCCGGAGCTTCATTATTTAGATCATTACTACTCTCTGGATCAAGATATGCGATGATTGCTTCAGGCTTGCCCTTCTTTGTTTCCAAATCATCAAGAATGATGGCCTTATTACCAATAAGTATTCCAGGCATATTGACCTTTTCTTTATCTCTAAATAATGCGATATCTAGTATTCCTACCTTTACAGATAGATTTTCCACGTTCATTACTACACATTCGTTGAATGCTCTTTTCTTGTAATGGAACCTTATAAACTTCCCTACACGATCATGGAAGTATTCCTTTTCGTTATTATTAACTAAAAATTCTAGTATCATTTCATCTCCTCTTTGTTCTGATCAGCAAGTCTTCTCATCATCACTTCTTCATCTGTAACCACGATCAATCCCTGATCGCTAAGATCATCTTCATTAAATGCATACGTAAAGTCTTCAACACTGTAAAAGTGTGTCTTTTTATGAGCTAACACATCTTTAGATATTTCTTCTCGCCTTGCCTTGATCTCTTCAGCCGGATTTAATCCTGTTGGATCATATACTAATTGCCCAGACTCCTCTGCATTAAGATACGCAATTATTGGGTTGAGAACCACTATGTGTACAACATCGCTTATTTCCTTATTTAATCCATTTATGTTTAAACCAACTAAGTTTGGGATAAGTCCCATAAACATTATACCTTTCTTTTCTTTTACTGATAGACGCACTCTAGTACCATGTATTGACATGACCACTGCATCTCCAAGAGGTATGTTCTGAACAGATATAGGTACATAGCACCCAACCCACTTAGAATACAATCCTGGTTCATTTACTGTAAAATCAAATACCATCACTCCTCCCTTAGTATTCAAATACTATTTCTTCTTCAAAATCTCTTAACTTTTCAGTAATAATAAAATTAAGAATATTAACCTTATCTTTCCCGGATACAAGATACGTTTTGCCATCATCACCATCAATCAGAGTCCATACCCTAAATATATTTACACTATCAACTATAGTTTCATCTTCTCCGTAAGTCTCATAAAGTCTGATCTCGTTCTGATCATTCTTCACTGGGGTATACTTCTCTTCCCATTCCTCAAATGTTATCTCTACCTTTTTTTTAGCCATCAGCCATCCCCTTTATGATCTCCTTATCATGTTTATTACTACCAATGCATCTGCTTTTCCCTCAAATTCCTCGATAATATTATTATCCTTACCATTAGAAGTTTCTTTAATAAACCCATTATTAGACCAAAACTTTTGATCTTTATTTCTGATGGAATACATCTTTGACGTAAGACTTCTACATATCGTATACTCTAGTTCTTTACCACCGGGATCCTGCTCTTTAACCTTTAACCCAATAATAGCTGTGGCCATTTTAGATGCAAAGGCATCTTGAACCATATTCCTAAAAAATATAATCTCATTAGCATTAAAGCCCTGTCTATCACAGTATTCCTTGAATGCCTCTGCATAATTAGGATCCATGTTATCAGTCATAAACTCAATAGCCGGTGTCCAAAAGTCATGATCATCTCGGATTCCTGCGCTCTTTTTATCCTGAGGCATACTCTTACCACCTTGTATCTTCATAATATCCACTAATACTAGGTATATAAGATCATCAAGTTTCTCATATTGCCATCCTTTTAGGTCCCTGTGAGAAGCTACACCATTTACCCTAGAAAAGTATGTAAAGTATCCATCATTATCTGTTACCTGTGAACTCCATAAGCAACTAGATTCATCTGCATCTACTATCTCTTGATAAATATTTGTTCTCTGAAGATCCTGAAAGAATAAATCCTGTATACAGTTCTCACCATTTTCATATAATTTTGCACGTAATAAAGTCGTATCATAAGGACGATGATGCATTGCCCCTATTTCTGCAGCAATCAACTTTTCTACTTCTTTTAGTTTATACAACATATGGTACCTCCTGGTCTATTTTATTTATTAATATAATCATATCAGCATGTACCTTTGAATTAAATGGAATCCTATTTACTATCTTACTCCAATCACTATTAAAGCCACCACATCGACTATGACGTTTCCTATAACCACAATTTCCACAAGCAAACCTCGGTTTTTCCTTTGTCCTAGAAAGTATACACTGAGGACATGTGCTAACAGGATTAACCGCATTATTAAGAACGAGCTCGTCCCATATATAACCTATTACCACATCAGCAAGACTATCCATCTCATCATAATCTTCTTTAACATAAATAGGTACTTCCGAGTTATATGTTAAGAAGATAGCACACTTCTGCTCCATATACTTCTTCAATTTCTCACGACTAGTCATTTATCCTCCTCCATATTCTCCCATTCTTCTGATTCATATCCACAATGAATACATTTATACCCACCATTTATCGCAGTAACCTCTGTATCACAATTATAACAATATCTCTTCTTCTGAAAAGGAGACTTTAGATTATGATACTTTATAAAATCTTGTAAACGATAAGCATAGTCATCATTAAATACCATATTTATCGCCTCTCCCTATCCTTCCTTTATCTTTGTCCCAAATTTACTTAAACCAACCAAGCTTTTAGTATTATCACAATCCATATTCATTTTTTCTACTTCTTTAGATAATTCTCTTATCTTTAATATTAGATCAGAACTATCCTTTGCTAAAATTCTTAAACTTAACATTATCTCTCCTCGCAAAAGTTATTATAACAACTATCACATATTGTAAGTTCAGGATCTTCTACCTTTTTACCACAATTAGTACACGCAGTTTTACCTTCTAACTTAATAAACACTGACAGGATGTCGATATACTCTCCGCTATCGAGCTTAACCCGATAATTATATTTAGGACTCCTTTCTTTTATTTCGCCGGCCTCAGGGTCCTTATCTTTGTGCCTGCTGCACAATACACGATCTCCAACATTATATGTCTTTTGCATTCTTACGCCTCTCATTATCTTCAAATACAAGAGCACCCGTTCTCTGTAATATTATATTCCCACAACAGTAAGAGCACAAATACACCTGTCTACCATCATCTATTGTTATTTTAATATCTGTAGGTCTTCCACAAATAATACAATTATTATTAGATTCCTCTTCTTGCTCAATAAACTCAAGAGGAAAAGCAATAGATCTATCTACAATCTCATTTACTTTAAATTGTTGAGTAGTTACCAGCCTAACTGTCAACACTGTACCCAAATGCTTACTAACATCCCAACTACAATAAACGTGATCCTTAACACGATATATCCATTTACCCTCATTACCATTATCAAATTTATACGGGAACTTCTCTCTTAGCTCAAATAAAGAAAATAGTCTTACCTTGTCGCCAACTCTTATTTTCATATCCCTAATTCTCCTCT
>Ga0307992_1001165_pt1 | contig 15757 bp, 14 predicted proteins | sample EllFjometagen133_FD_203162 | JGI IMG/M metagenome (GOLD analysis project Ga0307992, IMG submission 203162) | Marine microbial communities from Ellis Fjord, Antarctic Ocean - #133 | ecosystem: Environmental > Aquatic > Marine > Unclassified | place: Southern Ocean | collected 2014-10-08
TAATCTTCTTCAGTGTAAAGACGGACGCACACTCCGTCTTGCACCCGTCCACACCGGCCTGTTCTCTGGATGGCATTGCTTTTTGATATGACCTTTATGGGAAGTTTCCTGGTTCTAGTGCCGGGGCTGTATTCGGATATTCTTGCGAGGCCGGTATCAATCACATAGCGGATACCGGGTATGGTAATGGAGGTCTCGGCCACATTGGTAGCTACAACAATCTTTTTTTTCCTTGTTCGTGCAAATACGCGATGCTGCTCGGAAGACGACAGACGTCCGAACAGGGGAAGCACGGCTGAATTGCTATCTTTGTCTGCGGTGAGGATGCTGCAGGTATCCACGATGTCCTGCTGTGTCGGCATGAAAATGAGGATATCCCCGGGTTCTTCTTTGCTCAGTTCAGCTACCGCCCTGACGGCCGCGTCCACATGAGATGTTTCACTGTCTTCTCCCACCTTCGAATCAATCGGCCGGTACCGGATCTCCACGGGATACATACGTCCCGATACTTCTATTATGGGTGCATTATCGAACGCCTTTGAAAATTTCTCCGGGTCTATGGTCGCGGATGTTATTATAAGCTTCAGATCACTTCTCCTGCCCAGAAGTCTTTTGAGAATACCCAGAATGAAATCTATGTTTGTGCTTCTCTCATGCGCTTCGTCAATAATCAGGGTATCGTAACTGTTCAGATAGTTATCTGACTGCGTCTCCATGAGAAGGACACCATCGGTCATCAGCTTGATGTGGATATCCCTGTTTGTTCTGTCTTTGAAGCGTATCTTGTAGCCGACAGATTTTCCCTCGTCTTCATTCAACTCATCAGCAATCCTGCGGGCAACTGTTACCGCCGCGATCCTCCGGGGTTGGGTGCATCCTATGATGCCGTCTACGCCGCGTCCCGCCTCTAAGCACATCTTCGGAAGCTGTGTGGTCTTTCCGGAACCGGTCTCTCCGGTAATGATGATAACCTGATGATTCTTTATGGCCTCTATTATTTCATCTTTTTTCTTTGTTATGGGAAGGGAGTCGGGGTAGGTGATTTTCGGCAGATGGTTTTTGCGGGCAGCTCTCTTTTTTATAGATACGCTCAGTCTTTTTTCCAATTTGCGGAATTTCGCCAATGTCTCTTCGCCATCTTCGTCTTTCAGTTTGGCGTTGCTTATAAGGCGTAGCTCTCCGGTGATAAGGCGCCTGTCCGGGTAAAGCGCCTTTCTCACGCCGGAGCGTATCCTTTTTTCCAGTGATTTTATATCAGACAATGCCATTCTTGAGTTACAGGTTGTGGGTTACGGATTCTTGACCAGTCGTATCACTTGAGAGGGATTTATGCATTTTTTCATAATAATAGCAATCTCAATATGATCGGATTGCCTTAGCCGGTTTTAACCATATGATTAAATTTGATTTTAAGAGACCCATTGTGCTATAAATCCAATAATAATTCAGGCATGAAGGGAGAAGAGTAGCATGACGGATGAAAAGGTTTTGGAAGAACACACAGTAGCAGAGCTGAAAGAGATTGCACGAGATACCGGGAAGATCGAGGGTCTCAGCGCTATGAAAAAAGCTGATCTGATAAGCGCTATCAATGCTGTACAGGATGAGATTGTGGAAACAGTGGAAGATGTCTCTCCCGAAGCAGTGGAAAAGGTATCGGAAAAGAAGGCGTCAGAGACGCCCGAAGAATCCACTGAGACAGAGGGAAAAGAAGTTTCTTCTGAGCCCGTCAAAGAAAAACCTGAAAAGAAAGCTGAAAAGGTGCCCGAAAAAACCGAGGTGACGGCATCGTCTTTGAAAGAAAAAATGGAGGCGCTCAAACAGAAAAAGGAGGAACTGAAAAAAAAGGGAGACAAGGTGGGAGTTAACCGTCTGAGGAAAAGGATAAACAGGCTTAAGAAAAGGACAAGGATGCTGGCAAGTGCTGCTTCTTAAAAATGTGATGCCGGAGGTTATGTTATGTTTGTAGGAAAGAGAATGACTAGAGATCTTGTAACGGTAACCGGAGATACAAGCATTCTCAAGGTAAAAAATCTCTTAAAGGAGAATCATATTGATCAGATTCCCGTGGTGGAGGGGAAGAAACTGATAGGCATTATTGCAGACAGAGACATCAGAGACAATTCACCGTCTCCGGCAAATACCCTTTCTGTCCACGAGCTTAACTATCTCCTTTCAGAGATGAAGACAGAAGCGGTTATGACCAAAGAGGTATTTACCGTAACGCCCGGAACCACGATTGAAATGGCGGCCAGGGTGATAAATGATAAACATGTCAACAGCCTGCCCGTGGTGATCGGTGATGAGCTGGTTGGTCTGATTACCACCTGTGACCTCCTGGATGTGTTGCTTGATTTTATGGGGATACATAATACGCCGACCCGCCGCGTGGAACTCAGACTCTCAAGTAATATAGGTGAAATAGCAAAAGTAGCAAATATCATAAACGATATGGGGTTGAGGATAGTGTCTATACTCTCTACAATAGACAAAGACGACAGCAATGTTCGCCCTACTCTTGTGAGAGTTGGTACATATAACACCGATGAACTTTGCAGGGTTCTTAACGAGGCCGGCTACATAACAGTTATCAATGAGGGCAAGGTGGAAGAATAAGCCTTGATTCCACGTAAAGAAACAGAAAACACCCGCGTAGTTAAAGCGGCGTGGGTCATAGGGCTAGCGACTCTGCTGAGTAGAGTGTTCGGTTTTATCCGGGACATGGTAATAGCGGGATTTTTCGGGGCCGGGCTGGCTACCGATGCCTTCTTCGTGGCTTTCAGAATTCCCAATCTTCTCCGGCGCCTGTTTGCGGAAGGTTCTCTCACCATAGCTTTTATACCGGTTTTTACCGGGTACCTGAAGAAGTCGAAGAAGCAGGCCCTTGAATTTGCAGGAATCGCCTTTACTCTCCTCTCCATTATTCTTGTGCTGGTCTCGGTTACGGGTGTATTGCTTTCTCCCTGGATCGTCAGAATTATGGCACCGGGGTTTGCTGATATTCCGGATAAATACGGGCTCACCGTATTCCTTACCCGTCTGATGTTTCCCTATATATTTTTTATATCCCTTGTCGCGTTGTGCATGGGTATTCTCAATTCCTTTAGGCGCTTTGCGGCGCCTGCTCTCGCTCCGGTAATTCTCAATATCTGCATGATAGCTGCCGCGTTTCTCCTGAAGGACTGTTTTGGGAATCCGATAATATCTCTGGCTGTGGGTGTTATAGTGGGAGGATCCCTTCAACTTGCCATGCAATTCCCGTTTCTGCTCAAGGTGGGTGTGAGGTTGAGGCCGAACTTTCATTTCAAACACCCGGGAATAAAAAGGATAGGAACCTTGATGCTCCCGGCGGTGTTTGGCGCTGCTGTCTATCAGGCTAGTATATTTATAAACACCATCCTGGCATCTTTTCTCTTGGGAGGTAGTGTGTCGTATTTGTACTATGCCGACAGAGTGGTACAGCTTCCCCTTGGCGTGTTCGCGATAGCGGTGGGGACAGCGTCACTCCCCAGCTTTTCAGAACAGGTGACAGGGGGAAATTATGAAGAATTGAAGGATACGATATCATTTTCCCTGAGGTTGATCTTGTTTGTCACTATACCGGCAATGGTTGCCCTGATTGTCCTGCGCGTACCTATAATATCTGTGCTTTTCCAGCGTGGGGAGTTCGATGTCGCGTCAACGGTTTTTACTTCTCAGGCCCTGCTTTATTATGCAGTTGGCCTGTGGGCTTTCTCGTGTATAAGGGTTGTCGTATCCGCGTTTTACGCCATGCAGGATACCAGGACTCCTGTAAAGATTGCGGTTGCGGCGCTTCTTGTGAATGTTATAATGAGTATCATGCTGATGTTTCCCATGAAACATAGCGGACTTGCGCTTGCCACATCAATTGCCTCCGCGGTCAATATTGTCCTTCTCGCCGTTATACTGAGAAGAAAGGTGGGGAGGTTTCTTAAAAAGAGCTTCTGGACATCTGTGCTCAAGACCACGCTGGCATCCGGGGTCATGTGGCTGTCGATAATGGCAGTAATCCACACTCTTGGATGGAACAGCGAAGGGGTTTTCGGAGAAAGGTTATTGTTTCTGGTAGTTGCAATGGTTGTAGGACTTGCTGTCTTTGCCCTGAGTTCACTCATCCTGGGCAGCTCGGAGGCAAAGGCCCTGCTTAAGATGAAGAATGGATAAAGGTTATGCTACTTAAAATAAATTCTGAGAACCCCCAGCTCCGGTTTATAAAAAAGGCCGTTCAGGTGTTGAACGACGGCGGTATCGTGATCTTTCCCACAGATACGTCTTATGGAATGGGGTGTGACCTGTTTAATAAACGGGGTATCGAGAAGATATATGAGATAAAAAAGAGGAGTAGGAAGCAGCCATTCAGCTTTATCTGTGCCGATCTTGGTGATATAAGCAACTATGCTGTGGTGGCCAACTATGCGTATAAGATCATGAAACGTTTGCTGCCCGGTCCCTATACCTTTATACTGGGGGCATCCAGGCTCGTTCCTAAAATCCTGTTGCCAAAGAGAAAAGAGGTGGGCATAAGAATTCCGGATAACGATATATGTCTTTCTCTTGTCAGGGAATTCGGGGGTCCGATAATCAGCACTACGGTAAAATCATGTGACGATGAGATAATAACAGATCCATACATAATAGAAGAAGAACTTGGACATTGCATAGACCTGGTTATAGATGGGGGTATTCTGCCTCCTGAACTGTCGACGGTTGTGAGCCTTGCAAATGATATCCCTGAGATAGTCAGAGAAGGTAAGGGCGATCCGGACGTATTTTGAAATGTTTACGGAAGAAAAATAGTAAAAATAAAAGATTTGAGGTAGAAAATTCAGCTCTCGTAGATGAGTAAATTATCACTACGAACCTGGATATACAGAAAGAGGATTATTATGACTAAAAAAATGCTTATAAATACAATAGATGAAGAAGAAAGCAGAATGGCCATTGTTGAAGACGGCAATCTTGTGGAATACAATGTAAGGATGTCGGTCAAGGAACCGACAACCGGCAATATATATAATGGCACTGTGCAGAATGTGCAGCAGGGACTGCGTGCGGCCTTTGTGGATTATGGTACCGGCAAGAGCGGTTTCCTGCCGCTGCGTGATGTAGGAGCTGAATACTTCAGTGAAAACAGAAAGTTGCTAATAGGGACAAAACTGCCCGTTCAGGTTGTCAGAGAAGAAAAGGGATCCAAGGGTGCGATGCTTACAACACATATTTCACTTCCCGGCCGGTACCTTGTCCTTATGCCCAACAGGCAGGGTAGTGGCGGTATCTCCCGCAAGATAGAGAATGAAGCGGACAGGAAGAAGCTCAAGCTGCTAATGGAGCAGATAACCGAACAGGAGAACATGGGATTTATCGTTCGCACCGCCGGTATGAGCAGGACGAAGCAGGAGCTTATCCGGGACTACCAGATGCTGTTGAGGCTGTGGAAAGACATAAAAGGAAAATCTGAAAAGACAACATCGACCGGATTGATATATCAGGAAACCGATTTTGCCGTCAGGGCGTTCAGGGATTATTATACATCGGATATTAATGAGATACTGGTTGATGATCCTGAAACTGCCCAGAAGATGAGAGTTTACTGCAAAGCTGTCTCGCCAAGAAATATAAGGATGATAAAGTTTTATAAGGAAGAAACGCCCCTGTTTGATCAATATGATATCGAAGACCAGATAAATGAGATATATCAGCCGCGTGTTAAGCTTAAATCGGGTGGTTCCATCGTGATAGAGCCCACTGAAGCGGGGATAACCATTGATGTGAACTCAGGCCGTCTGAAGAAGCATGATGTGGAAGAGACCGCATACAAAACGAATATGGAAGCAGCTGGAGAGATAGCGAGGCAGCTTCGCTTAAGGGACCTTGGAGGTCTCATCGTGGTAGATTTCATCGACATGATGGACAAGAGGCACATTACTGAGGTGGAAAAGACCTTTCGGGACGCGCTGAAAGTGGACAGATCCAGGATACAGCTGGCCAGGATATCCAGATTCGGCATGCTGGAGTTGTCCCGCCAGAAGAAGCAGTCCACGATACAGGAGATCAGTTATTCATTGTGTCCCTATTGCAGGGGGAATGGTGTCAGGCCGTCCGTAGAATATATGGCGCTCAGCGCGTTGCGGAGAATTAAAGCTGAGGCGGCAAAGGAGCAGTCTTCGGAGATTTCCGTTAAGCTTCCACCGGAGGTAACAGGGTATCTCCTCAATCAAAAAAGAAGCCAGATAAGCAAACTGGAAGCACTTCATGGTGTTGCCGTAACCATTTCGGAGGATTCCGATCTGCTTTGGGGGGAATTTCATGTTAAGAAGGTGAAAAGAAATCAGATTGTTCCAGAGGCAGGAAATGAGAGCGCCGAAGAGGAGACGAAGCCGACCGTCAGCAGGCCTTCCCGGAGGAGAAGAAGGCCTCGACAAGCGAAGCCCGTAAATTCTGACCATTCTGGAGCACCCAGAAACAATACCAGGCCGGCTGAGGCCGATGCAGAGAATAAATCGGGTGTAACGGAATCGCGCACAGTACCTCCTGAAAAAGGACAGGACTCCGCAAAGAAGAAGAGCGTAGTAGGCAGGTTATATAATCTCTTTAAATAAACGGCAGTTACAAATTTCTCTTGATTATAACTGAAGTCTGGAATAAAATAGCGTATTGAAGATTCAGGGGTGCCTTGGGGGACATAGTGGTCTTGGGCTGAGATAATACCCTTTGAACCTGATCTGGGTAATGCCAGTGTAGGGAGATAAAGTTTGATATCTTTTGAAGGCATACTCGATACAGGGTATGCCTTTTTTTATGGCTTTGTAAATCCCGATTCATCGGGACTGCGTTCCGCTACATCCTTTCCCGGGTTTCGCCGGGGCAGGCTTGCTGTGGCGTACCGTAAGTACTACTCATTCCTCAGGATTTACGCGCATTGACCTTGGAACTTTTTACTTTGTCATCTAAAATCGACTTTTTACGAGTGCATCTTTTTTATTTCTGCAGGGAGGGGCGGGTTATATGGGAAAAATGGTTTTTGTCATATCGGGCGGAGTTGTGAATGATCCGCAGTTTCTTTATGAGGAGATCAGGAGCGTCAGCAATCCGGTGATTATCTGCGCCGACGGCGCGGCGCAGATAATGAAAATGTCTGATATAGCACCCGATTTTATTGTGGGCGATATGGATTCTGTTGAAGAAGATACCCTGAAATATTTTGAGGCAAAGGGGAGCAGGATCATCAGGCATCCCGAAGACAAGGACGAAACCGATACGCAACTCGCGCTTGAGTGCGCGTTCGAGATGCATCCGGAAGCGATTCGCATGTTCGGTGCGCTTGGTGGGAGGATCGACCACGCGCTGGCGAATATCTCTCTCCTCGTGATGTGTGCGAAACGGGGTGTCGACACGAAGATAGTGGACAAGGATTGCGAGCTTTTTGTCATTGATCGGTCATGTGTGATCAATGGCCGGGAAGGGGAGACGGTCTCCCTGTTCCCCCTCTCTTCGGATGTCACGGGGATAGCGCTCGAAGGTTTCAGGTATCCTCTCTCCGACGGTGTGATGGAGATTGGGAAACCATACGGAGTGAGCAACAGGTTGACCGGGACAAGAGGGACAATTTCAGTGCGGACAGGATATCTGTTGGTTATACGGCAGTTTGAAATTTAAAGGAGTACGATATGACGATAAAGAGAGTGTTGACTATAGCGGGTTCGGATTCGGGAGGAGGGGCTGGTATACAGGCGGATCTGAAGACGATTACCGTGCTCGGAGGTTTCGGCATGAGTGTGATCACGGCCCTGACCGCTCAGAACACATTAGGTGTACATGGAATTCATGAGGTCCCCGTAGATTTCATTGAAAAACAGTTCGACGCGGTGGCCAGCGATATCGGTGTTGACGCGGCGAAGACGGGGATGCTCTCCAGCTCTGAGATCATGAGGACCGTTGCGGGAAAGATAGAGGAATACCGTATAAAAAAACTGGTGGTTGATCCGGTGATGGTGGCCAAGGGGGGAGCGATGCTTATAAAGCAGGAGGCGAAGAAGACTCTTGTAGAAAAGCTTATGCCCCTGGCGTATGTGATCACTCCCAATGTCCCCGAGGCGGAAGAACTGACGGGTATGGAGATCAGAACCGTCGAAGACATGAAAAGAGCGGCCCAAACTATACACCGGATGGGTGCAAAAAATGTCTTTTTAAAAGGGGGCCACATGTCGGGGGATGCCCTGGATGTCCTATATGATGGCATTGATTTCCATGAGTTTGTCTCGGATAGAATAGACACGAAGAATACGCACGGCACCGGATGCACCACCTCCGCCGCCATAGCCACCGGGCTTGCACAGGGGATGGATGTGTTCGAGGCGGTCAGAAGGGCAAAGGATTATATAACCACGGCTATCAAGTATTCGCTCCCCATCGGCAGCGGGCACGGGCCGACCAATCACATGGCCTACCTGCTCAGGGACGGTGGTATGCCTGAGGGCGGCTGTAACGAATAGAGGTTGCTATGCTTTCAGTGTCGGGTCTGACAAAGAATTTTGAGGATCTTTCCGTTATGAAAGGGTTTGATCTGACTGTCCCCAGGGGAGGTTTTACCACTCTTATAGGGCCGTCCGGTTGCGGCAAAAGCACCCTTTTTGATATCCTGACGGGCGTTTTCCCCAGAGATGGAGGCAGGATATCCTGGCTTGGGGAAGATGTTTCCGATCTGATGGGCAGTGCGGCTTACATGCAGCAGAAGGACCTGCTTCTCCCCTGGCTTTCCCTGATTGACAACGCCCTGCTTCCGGCAAAGATCGCAGGGATTGATGAGGATAATTCACGGGAGAAAGCTTCGGCCCTGTTCGGCCGTTTGGGGCTGCACGATTTCGAAAAGTATATTCCACTGAAGGTGTCCGGCGGCATGCGCCAGCGCTGCGCGTTGGTACGGACCCTGATGTTCGAGCATGAGCTGGTTCTTCTGGATGAACCTCTTTCTTCTCTTGACGCCATCACACGGAGAAGCTTGCAATCCTTGCTCCTGTTGCTCCAGAGTGAATTTAACAAGACCATACTGATGATCACGCACGATATAGAGGAGGCCCTTCTGCTGTCCGATGAACTGCTTGTCATGACTCCCATGCCGATGCGGATAAGAGAACGGTTTGTCCTGGAGATGCCGAAGGCCGGAAGAAGCAGTAATCCTGAATTACTGAAGATAAAAGAGCATGTGCTTGAGGAACTGGAGGGGGATTTGAATGCGACGATCTAACTGGATTTCCCTGCTGATTGTCGTGGCTGTCATCGCAGTATGGGAGTTTGCCTGCGGGTGGTTTTCGATCCCCGATTTCATTCTTCCCGCTCCTACAGAAGTAATAAAGACGACGATAGTGAAGGCCTCTCTTCTGCTGCCGCACGCGGGTGTGACCGCGCTGGAGATCATCATGGGGATCGTCCTGTCACTGCTGGTGGCGGTACCGATCGCGACCGTGATGTTCGCCTTCCCTTCAATGGAACGGGCTCTGTCGCCCTTTCTCGTGGCATCTCAGGCGGTGCCCGTATTCGCGCTGGCTCCCCTCCTAGTGATATGGCTTGGGTATGGTCTCGCCAGCAAGGTTCTCATGGCGGCGATTATCATCTTTTTCCCCATAACGGTCAGCCTGCTTGAGGGATATAAGAATTGTGATCGTGAATACGCGGTCTTCTTCGGTCTGATGGGGGCCGGATTCTGGAAGAAACTGCGCCTCCTCTACTGGCCATGGGCGCTTCCCTATTTCTTCTCCGGGCTGAAAGTGGGAGTCACCGTTGCCACGATAGGGGCGGTCATCGGAGAATGGGTAGGCGCGCAGAGGGGACTTGGCTATTTGATGATACAGGCCAACGCGAGGCTGCAGGTCTCGCTGGTCTTCGCAGCGATACTGTGGCTCTCCGTTATGGGTCTCGCCATGTGGGTATTTGTTGGCTTTCTTGAAAAGAAGGTTATTTACTGGAAATAATTGTAGGTTGGGTTGAGGTACGAAACCCAACAAAAGCCTGGAAATAAAGAAAGAGGAAATGTGATTATGAAGAACAGCTTTAAGGTATTGGTTTCAATTGTTCTGGTGTCGTTTTTTCTGCTGACGGCGTCTTCCATCTGCGCTGCACAAAAGGTTACGGTCATGCTGGACTGGTTTCCCAACATAGATCACCTTCCCATTTATGTGGCACAACAGGAAGGATTCTTTGGCGATGAGGGTCTCGATGTCACGATACTGACACCTTCTTCGACTACAGACGCGTTGAAACTCGTTGCCTCCAACAACGTTGACATCGCCGTTTCGTACGAACCGCAGGTGATTATCGGTGCCTCGGCCGGTCTTAAGATCAGGGTTGTCGGACGGTTGGTGGAACATCCCCTCAGTGTCCTCCTTTTTCTGAAAGGAAAGGGAATCACAAACCCGTCAGACCTCGAAGGCAAGACAATTGGTTACACCGTTCCGGGGATGATGGATGTGCTGATGGAAGCATTTGCCAAGATCAACGGAATCAAAAGCTATGAGCCGATCAATGTAGGTTTTTCCATCGTACAGTCACTGGTGGCCCGGAAGGTGGATGCGATTATGGGCCCCTACAAGAACTATGAGACGGTGGAGCTTGAGGAAAAAGGGTATCAGGCTGGCTGGTTTGAACTCAATGAGTGGGGCATTCCTGATTATGACGAACTGGTCTTTATCAGTGGGAAAAAGACGATAGAGGAAAAACCGAAGGCAATTGAAGGTTTTACCCGCGCGATAGATCGTGCTATTTCCCGGACGAGGAAAGACCCCCAAAGAGCCCTTGAGACCTATTTCAGTGCCGTGCCCGAAGCCCCACGGGAGATGGAATCGAAGGCTTTTGCGATAACACGTCCCCTTTACGCCCACAGCCAGACGTGTGACACGAAAGAATGGCAGGAATTCGCGGATTTTGCCCTTCGTTACGGCCTCATTGAGAAGAAGGTGGACGTAACGGCCATACTTGGAAAATAGAAGGGGGTTGTATGAAAATTACAGCGAAGGATATCTATCTGGATATTGAAAAGATCAGAGAGACATCTCCTCTGATCCACAACATAACCAATTATGTGGTGATGAACAGTACCGCCAACGCGCTGCTGGCGATAGGGGCATCGCCGGTTATGGCGCATGCCGTGGAGGAAGTGGAGGAGATGACAGAGATCGCCCGTGCGCTGGTTATCAATATAGGCACCCTGAGCGAACCATGGGTTCAAGCGATGCTCTGTGCCGTCAGACGGGCCGGTGAGCTGGGCATACCGGTTATTCTGGATCCTGTGGGAGCCGGAGCTACATCTTACCGAACAGCGACCTGCCATGATCTCATCGATGCCGTCCCTCCGTCTATTATCCGTGGAAATGCCTCCGAAATCATGGCGCTCACTATGGAGGAAGCAAAGACAAAGGGAGTGGACAGCTCCGATCCTTCGAGTGCCGCGCTGGAGGCGGCAAAGCTTCTGAACAGGAATACAGGCAGTGTTGTGTGCGTAAGTGGTGAGGTGGATTATATCGTGGATGACGGGAGTGTGATACAGGTTGAAAACGGACACCCGATGATGGCGAGGGTTACCGGTTTGGGCTGCACGGCCACCGCCCTGTGCGGTGCCTTCGCAGCCGTCAGCTCCTCTTTTTCGGCCGCGGCCGCGGGTGCAATGGCGGTCATGGGTATTTCAGGAGAGATGGCCGCTGAGTCCTGCAAAGGACCGGGCAGTATGCAGGTCGGCTTTCTGGACACCCTTTTCCGCCTGTCTGAAGACGACCTGACAAATCGTATCAGGATAGGAGAATAACAATGAAGGGATTGTATCTGGTAACCGATCGTGGTCTGTGTGGTGACAGATCACTTGAAGATGTGGTTTTGCGATCTGTGAGAGGGGGCGCCCGGTATGTGCAGATACGGGAAAAGGATCAGTCCACACGGGATTTCATCGAAGAGGCCGTGAGAATCAAACATATCCTTGAACCCTTTCATGTGCCTCTGATCATCAATGACCGTATTGATGTGGCGCTTGCGATGAAAGCGGATGGCGTGCATGTGGGACAGGATGATATGCCGTACGCGATGGCACGCGCTCTCATGGGTCCCAGCGCTATCGTCGGCTTGTCGGTCGAGAGATGGGAGGATGTCGAGGAGGCCGAGGTTCTTGATTGTGATTACATCGGTGTCAGTCCCGTCTTTGATACGCCGACGAAGACCGACACAAAGGGCGCGTGGGGGTTGGATGGGCTTGCCAGGATCAAGGCCTTTTCGCGGCACCCTCTTGTCGCCATCGGTGGACTCAATGCCTCTAATACAGCAGATGTAGTAAAGGCGGGCGCCGACTGTGTTGCCGTGGTTTCGGCCATATGTGCCGCGCCGGACCCAGAAGCCGCGTCGAGAGAACTGTCTGAGATAATAGCAGGCGCGCGGGAAAGAATGGTGGACCCTGCATGATGCTTGAAAAGCTGGTCATATTTGATTATTCAGGCACGCTCAGCCTGGATGCCGTCAGCTTCGGAGAAGATGACAACCTGACAGGGGAACTGGAGCAAAGCGGCCTTGCTGGTCTGGGCGTAGCGGACCCGGAGACATTCTGGAAGGAGATAGTCAATCCCGCCTGGCAGGAGGGGAGTACTACCTCCATTGGCTACCGGGAGCTCATCTACAGGAGGATCAGGGAAAACATGCCTTCCACTGTTTCGGATAACAAGATACGCCTGAGCTCTGAGCGTTTTGTCGACAGCTACCTGAGGCATTCTCCTATCGATAGTCGATGGGGCTCCATCCTGCAGAAATTAAATCGTGAGGCATCTGTTGTTACCATTATCGCCACCGATCATTACGCCGAGGCTACCGGTTATATCGTCCAGTATCTCGATGAGATAGGCGTCGGCTCGGCTCCGCTGAAGGATGCCCCCGCCGCGTTCCCGTCTTCATGTATCGTCGCCAATTCCGCTGATCTGGGAGCGCACAAAGTCGATCAGGGATTTTGGGAGATGGTCAAAAGTGTTTTGGGCTTGAACGCGATTCAGAGCGCTTTGATAGTTGATGACTTCGGATATAATGAAGAGGCGGGGGACAGCTACGCGGATCACCAAAAGGTGGAGGACAGAAAGCGCAAGACCATCGGTCTGCTGGAAGGAATCTTTACTGTCCCGGTCTGTGCGATTCCGTTTGTTCTTGCAGGAAAAGACGAGAAGACCCGCGGCGATCTCATACTGCGGGCATCTCTGGAAATACAGCAGTGGCTGTCTGAACAGTAACCGGCATCGGCTGTCAATCACTCGGGCAGGGGCCCGACCAGTTCGCGGATCTTTCCGCTCTCGACGGCGTCGAGAAATTCCTCGCTCAGGCGTCTGCTCTCCTCTATCGATTTGTTCCAGTAATCCATGCGCTCGGTATCCCGGCCGAGGAAGCGACGGAAATCGTTCCGGTCGGGAACCTTCCCATAAGGAAGCTTTTGTATGAAAGCCTCGGTGGGGTGGAGGAGGAGCAGGTTTTCCACATGCAAGTTATCCGGCTTTCTCCACAAAAGATGCTTGTCGAACCACCCCGGTATGATGCGGTTCGTGTAGTGGGGAAAAAGAACGATCCCGTTGCCATCCTTCGTAAAAGGCACATCCATGTGGTAGTCAATGATGCCCCCGTCCCGATAGGAACCCCTTCGGGCGCCCGGTATGTCGGTGACACGTGACATGACCACGGGGATGGATCCCGATGCCAGGAGTGCCGCCCTGAGGTTCTCCTCGGTGAGGGGGACCTTCCGGATGGGGAACTCGTCTATGTCGAAGAAGGGAGGGGTATCCCTCGGGTCGTACAACAGTGTCCTCTCGAAGAAGAGCCCCAGAGACTTCCGGCTGAAAATATTGAGAAGGGCGGCGATAAGGAGCCCTGGCAGGAGCGCGCCCTTTCGGTCGCTTGCCGTCAGCCCCCGGCACCTGGTCGACATGACGTTCAGCCTGAGATAGGGGTGGTTGAGGATCTCTTCCTCCCCTCTGTCGCCGAGAAAGATATTCAGAAAGGCGATGCTTTCGTCGGTGATCTCTTTGGTGGATGGTTTTTCCGAGTAGTGCTGGTGTACATAGGTGGTCTGAAACCGGTCGATGGCCTCTAGGGGCCGCTTTTGCGATATGGATGCGAATCTCCAGGCGGCCGCTGACGAACCAAGCAGAAAGAGGGGCTCTTTCCTTCCTGCGAGCCAGGTCGAAAAGATAGCGCCGTCGAGGTGACCCAGGATCAGGCACTTGGGGCCGCCGGCCGCTCCGGCAACAACCTTTACCTGATCAGGACTCAAGCCGCCTTCTCTGATTATCTTCAGCGCTTTTCTTCCCGCCGAGAATGAAAGATTTTTCGTCATGGATTGTTTCTCCTGCAGATCCATTAGATATAGAAGTAAGGCGTTTGTATGTCAAGAAGGAAAAGTCGCAGGATATTATATATGCTGGGCGATAATTCCTGTAGGTTGGGAGAAGAGTGTTGCCTCTCTGAGATAACGGGGTTTCAGGGAACAGAATTATTGACACAAAGCGATATTTTTGGCACACCTAGCTGTTTAGAATGAGAAATTCTGAATATGCAGAGAGAAGAGAAGGATAAATTTAATCCACTATCACTTATTATAGCAGATCCTGGATATCATACTTTTGAAGAGACCGTTTTTAATCTCTCTGTTCTGATCATTTCTCTGGTTGCTGTTTTGCATGCCATTACAACCTCTAAAAGATCAGGGAAAAATAGATGTGAATTTCACCGGGCAAAAGAATAGAAACAAGAGTGAGTTCTAAAGTATTCTGAGGTCCTTGGGCATTTTTGTCAGGATCTCGCATCCGTCCTTCCCAACCATAACAGTGTCTTCTATTCTTACTCCCCACATGTTCGGAATATAGATGCCGGGTTCTACGGTAATTACCATTCCTTCTTCGAGAACATCTTCCGCCTTTTCAAATATCCTTGGTGTTTCATGTACATTAAGCCCCACACCATGTCCTGTGCCGTGTGAAAAATATTCGCCATAGCCAGCATCAGTGATATGTCTCCTGGCAATCCCATCGATATCCCTGCAGGGAATTCCCGGTCGTACGGCATTTAGGGCCTTATCGTGGGCTTTTTTTACGATAGCGTATACAGCGGCCTGTTTTTCAGTGACACTCCGGATGGCAAAAGTGCATGTCTCATCGGAGTGATACCCTTTGTGCACGGTTCCGTAATCTATTGTCAGAAAATCACCGTCTTGTATCTCGCGGGAACCTGGAACCGCGTGGGGGAGGGCAGTATTGACGCCGGAGGCCACGATGGTCTCGAAAGAAGGTTTTTCACTCCCGATTTCCCTCATCTTCATTTCCAGGATTGAAGCAATATCCCTTTCAGTAATGCCGGGCCTAATCTGTTCCAGCGTTTCCTCAAGGGCGAGGGCCGCCATTGCCGCGGCTTTTCTGAGGAGAGAAGCCTCCCCGCTATCCTTTGTTATTCTTATGCGTTCTATCTCTCCTGACAGAGGTTTCAGAGTCACATTCTCCACCAGCTCCTGCAATTTAAGATAGCTGTTCAGAACAATCGCCGGCGACTCAATGCCTACTTTTTTCAGCCGCAGATTGGAGATTATTCCGGCCATGCCCTCCGTCCTGTCACTGAATTTAATGATATCGCAGTCTGTCGTTTCCTCCTTTGCCTGCGTTGTATATCTTCCATCCACCAGCAGAAAAGTTTTTTCTCCGCCCACAAAAAGGGCTCCGTCGCTTCCCGCAAAACCTGT
>Ga0307992_1001166_pt1 | contig 15755 bp, 31 predicted proteins | sample EllFjometagen133_FD_203162 | JGI IMG/M metagenome (GOLD analysis project Ga0307992, IMG submission 203162) | Marine microbial communities from Ellis Fjord, Antarctic Ocean - #133 | ecosystem: Environmental > Aquatic > Marine > Unclassified | place: Southern Ocean | collected 2014-10-08
TCATGTCGCGGCCTCTTAAAGAGTGTTGGTGAGTCTGGATTGTAGCACATTAAATTAATTTACAAAAACCGTAATTATTTACCTCATAAGTGTTTACATTTATGTTCATATAGTATTTAATGTAATCTCAATCAAGGGGAAAATAAAATGGCAGGAACAGGCAAAAACACTTCACAAGATGCAAAACGTCACGGTCACACTGGCAACCGTAAAAATCACCAAGTAATTTACAGACCTAGTGCCGAAGAGCGTTTGGAAATGGCAGAATTTGGTTGTACCGATGTAGACAGTTACACAGAATCACCATCTCTTACTTGCAGTAAAGCGTTTGGATTAGCTGAAAGATTGGGAAAAATGCAATACGAAGTTTCAATAAAAACAATTTAATCTAACCGCCCCTTCGGGGGCTACTTCTTTGGTTTTTTCTTCTTGGGTCGGCCTACTTTACTACCGTATGTTCCTTTACCTTTTGGCATAATCTAGTCCTCTATTACTGGTCGCCATCTATGACGGCAATTGTAGCCGCCCGCTGAAACAAAAGCATTGGAGTCTATCTTACCGCCCCAACTGCCTTGCCATATCTCTTCGATCTCATCTATCGTATACGTCTTGTTTACGTGCCTAGCACAAAACTCTCTCGTTGCGCTGTCATCTGGGCCACGGTATGTAAACTTAGTTGCACCACTATCCAGAGCTATTCGGGTGTTGATTGACCTATCGAACTGCAAAAGGGAATCGTGTAGTTGTTGGCTTGCGTACCTAGCCATGTCACCGCTAACGGCTTGCTGTATGCTTGCAACACCAACAGCGAATGTCTGACCAGTTAGGGTACTCTCATACACCTGCTTGGCAATGATATCCAGATACTCTTGCCCTAAGTTCTCAAAGCCTCTAAAGCTAAGATTCTGCAATTGAGCAACCACATTAGGGTCGAGCTTTGCAAAGTCCCCATAGGTAGCAAGCATTGTCGCAACCTCACCTGCAACGGCCTTGTATTCGCGTACAAAGCCATCAATGGTTGTTAGGTACTCTTCTTCGATCAGTTTCCGTAGTTCCGATCTAGCTTGGATAGCCCATTCTAAATCGAACAGGATGCCGTCTTTAAGGGGTGCTGTGGCTAGGTAATCAACTATCCTTCTCTCTAGCTTTGCAAGCGCCAAAACGAGCTTGGCTTGGTGTGCTTCAGCCCTAGCAATGACATCCTTTAGTTGGTCAGTATCAACCGCCATTAGAACTGTCCTACGTTACCATCACCTGCGGATTCTTCTTTAGGCTCAATGAGAGCGTCACCACCCTCAATGTCATCAAGGCCGATCTTCTCTCTGACCTCGTTAGCAGTAACAACACCCGCGTCAATGTGGTAGCTGTATATCTGAGTCTTATCAGAGAAGTCGCCAAGGACAGATGCTTTCTCTTCAATCTCTGCGTGAGCTTTAGCCAGAGCCTCATCATCTAGAATTAGATCACTGATCTTCTTGTCAATCTCCATAGCAAGGGTTGCAGACTTAACACCTGTCGCCCTCATCTGCTGTAAGAAAACTAGCTCTTTGTCGTAGTCTCTAAGGTCGAACGCGTCTGGGTAATATATTTCTACGTCTGGGGTGACATCTTGCCAATCACAGAACAACAACCATATCTGCTCTTCAGCCAACTCTAGCAAATCAGCCTTCTCAGCCAGTTTACTATTGAGCATCTGGAACTCAGTCTGCATAGCCACACCGCTCATAGTTACCGCTGTAGTGCCTCTAACAGCACCCATATGGCTCATACGGTTGATAGCTTGAATCTTGTCTTGAATAGAGGCTCTAACAGCGTCTAGGTTTTGACCGCTAGGCTGTAATTGGTAAGGCTTTAAAGAAGCATCCATATCATCAGGCAGGTTAATGATTGCACCCGCTCCTGCTGAAGCGTCTGTGCCGAACGACTTGACCAACGTGGGATGGTTGGAGATCCGAATAAGCTGTTCTATCTCTGATAGCTCTTGGTAGATAGCCCTTTGCATATACGCGGCATCAGATATGTCACTAAGCCCAATGCCTCTTGTTATACTGCGGTTAGCAGGTAAAAATACAGCAGGGATACGACCAAGCACATTATCATCAACCTCGACTTGTTTGTCTAGATCATTGACTGAATGCCATAGCTCAACTCTGTCCTTGTACCAGACCCTGTAATACGTCTCTGTAGTCGTTTCATCAACACGTATGACGCTTTCCCTAACCTTCAGGTAATCAAGCTCAAAACGGCCGCTAGGGGTTCTAACCCAATTCCAATCCAGAACATTCTCTGGAGTGAACATAGTGACATAAGGTCGGATATCTTGTTGTAGTTCTTCGGCCTTTGTTCCTGCTGTGGACTTAGGCTTGTCAACCATGACCCAGACATGACCATAGACGCTCGCCCATATCTGACACTCACGCATAAACGCATTAAAGCTACGACCTTCTAGGTCACAGTCTTTTAAGAAAGGCTGTAGAGCTACGTTATCAGCCAAACTGTTATACGATCTAGTCGGGGGTACGCGCCATAGGAAGCTAGAGTAAATATGCACTATTGATTTTGCATGGTTATCTAGAGGGGTAAGGTCTAATCTGCGGTCATAGTCATCACTGGTCTCAGATATGTAACGCGTCAAGTACGCCCCATCAAAGTAGTCTGCCCCACCAAGGTAGCTTCTAACATAGAACTCCCATCGGCTTTCGTATTTGTCATAATCAGGGTGTGTTGTATCTGCGTTCAATCTCATCAAGTCCACCTTTGTGGTTGTGGCGTAGCGTAGTCAGTGCGGACAGGAAATAGGTATTCAACAAGATAACCAAGCGCGTCATTCATATGATCGTAACCATCGTCTTTGTTTGGAATGCTCGTTCCTTCCTTGTAGGTATGTCGTTCTAAGCTCTTAATTGTTTGCTTGCATTTTGGGCTGACAAACAAATGCCGCTCACCATCACTAGACAGTAACCGACTATTCACAGCGTTAATTCTATCACGAATTAAAGCGTGACTGCTCTTGCACTTAACGCTAAAACCCGCGTTAGTTAGGATCGACAAATCTGTCCGACCACCTGCGCTACTTTTGCGCTGTCTGGATGCAGGGTCTGGAAACACAATAACATTGCGTCGTGGGTAACGGTTTCTAATCTCCGCAACCATTTCATCAGTATTCGACCCAAATAGGCAAATCTCGTCAAAGATATACAGCTTCCCGCCTTTACGTATAGCAATGCAAGCACTCATGGGCGATACGTTGAAATCCATACCGACTAACAGTGTACCATTATCATCGCTACAGGCCAATACAGACTCTTCCCGATTGAATCCGTAATAGATTAGCCCTGCATAGGTTACGAATGCCGCTTCATACTCTTGTTTGAATGTCCTCTCGTCTAGGTCGTTTCTAGCCGACTCTATTTCTTCTGGGGGTACGTTGCCGCCATCAAGGGTTGTGTATTGGAATGACTCCCAACCATCAGCACCATCCTTTGCTTTAGCCCACAAGTCGTAGAAATGATTCCTTCCCTTTGGAGTCCCAATGAATAAACAACTCCCATTTCTGTCAGAAAGTGAAGCTCTTAACACTTCGTACCAAGTCTCTGGCCTCATCTCACTAAATTCATCTAGCACAACGTGGTTTAAAGCGCGGCCTCTCAACAGGTTAGGCTTTTCAGCCCCCTTAAGGGCAATGTATGAGCCATTAATTAATCGAATGGTTAGAGATGTTTCGTTGGTCTTAGCAATGTACTCAGCAGGAATAGCATTAATTAGCATTGTCCAACAGATTTCTTTAGCCGCTCCATACGTAGGGGCTACATACCAGACGTTCTGATTAGGGGCTTTTACAGCCGCCCTGACTAAAGACGCTACAGATGTGAAGGTTTTGCCGAATCTTCTGCCCGCAACACAAGCGACAAATCTAGCCTGACTCATGTAGATCAGAGACTGAGGCTTAGTTAATTGCACTAGAATCTATCGTGATTTGTATCGGGGGTATCTCTTTTATTGGCTCTATGTACTGGTCGCCCCAGCTCTCACGGTCTCTACTCTTGAGATAAAAGATCATGCAAGTGTTGTCGCCTTCAATAGCTTTCTCGAAAAGAGCGTTAGTGACCTGATTGATTCCTTCACTGCGGCCCTCTTTTATAGACTGCATAAAATGCGGGTATTCTATTTGCCGCTCATAGATAGTTCGTTCACTGACACCTAAACAATCAGCTATTTGTGACACTGTGAGACCGCGAGAAGCCATCTCTCTGGCTGTATCGCAAATCTCTTCTGTGGGTATCCACTTTGGTCGCCCGCTCATTAGACCTCTGTTCCGAACACTTCACTGGTCTGAGCTAGAAGATTATCGGCTGTTAATTGTGTTGATGTTACCCTATGTTCCTTTAGCGCATCAAGGCTATTGTCTACATGATGACACCAGTGGATCAGCTCTGCTTTTACTTGGTATTGCGGCACTTCGGTTTCAATGATCGAAAGCATAATGCCATTGAACATATCAAGCAGGTTATCAAAGCCATTTTCATAGCATTTATCAACCCGCTTTGTAATATTAAAATCATTCATACAGTCACCATAAAACGTTCGGTGACTGTATTGTAAGTGATTTTACTGATTAATGGAAATGTAAACTATAGGTCTTCTTTGGCTACCGCACAAAGCGATAATACTACGAATATAAGCATGTAAAGGATCACGACTGCCTCTCTTTGAATGAATGGAGCGGCATTGTATATTCTAGTATATATAATTAATAATGATGATTATGGATGGGCTTTATATCAAAAAGTAATAGTCCGTTGCGACCACAAGTGGACAAGGCTTGCTCAAAAGGTCGGGGAACCTCGGTCTATTTGTTTCTCTCATTGTATCTGTCTTGTGCGTCCCTCACCATTAAATATGAACCCCGCATTAGAATGGCTAGAATAAATGTTGCTGTAATCGTTCCCAATACTTCAATCATCTTATTGCCCTCTCTCATAGCCCGCGAAAGGCTCTGGTTTAATGTTAAAGACTTCGTTGTAAACCTCACCAACAAGGTCGCTTAAATGAAGTTCTAATAAAAGGTAAATGTCCCCGCGAATTATACAAGACAGGTCTTCGTCTTCCGTTTCCTCGTAGAGATAATGCAGGAAAACTTCTGGCTTTATCAAACAAGGCGGCAAAACATCATCCCACCAAGAAGGAAAACATTTAAGAAAAGCATAGCAAATCTCATCTTTATGCTCATCTGAAAATTCAATAATATTGCCGTCAAAATGTCGGTAATCGCGAGCGTATGTTGGGAGATTATCAGACAACCATTGTTTAAATTCAGTTTCAGAATGTTTCATTAGCACACCCCCAGATTAATACAGTCATTAAACGCCATGTTGGATGCTACGCAATACAAGGTAAAAGCCACTACTGCTAAGGCAAGGCCAAGGCGGTTTTCACGTTTTGCATCGGATGTTTGATTGATCTGACTGTAACTCATAGAATATTTGTTCATTTTGATACCCTTTTTTGATTTATTGAGATGTAATCTTAATCCTTATTAACAGAGATGTAAACCCCTCCTAACAAAATAGTTTACATATCGCCTATTCTGTACAGTTCTTGACCAATCTTTTCTTTGAGTTCCCGCTGAAACTGGATTACCTCATCTCGATTAAACTTAGGTGAAGCCCTCCAAGCTAGTTTTTGCATTGCCCTAATGCGTCTTGCTCCATACATATCTTCCATATAAATACGATAGGCTTCCTGAATCTTGGTGGTTTTCATACCCCATTGGTTACAAGCGGGACACTGTACCGAAATGTTCTCCTCAAACAGCTTAAACACAGTGTGCCGTCTACTGTAAAAATGGCCTCCCTGCATTGCAGTATAGTGATCTAGCTTGCCGCAAGTAACACAATGACAATACCCATCATCATCAGATGCCTTTAGCCTTACATAACGTTGTAGGAGCTTGGCCGCTTTCTCTACTTCTTGGGCAACCGTTGACTTCTTACGAGTCGCCATTTTCTAGTTCCTTCTGTATTAAGAAATCGCAGTAGTGCTTTATTTTACGCAGGTCTTCAACGCCACCCTTCTCACGCCACCTAGTAATGTATTTAACAATTGACCCCTCACAAAAGCCCAGTTCGTTTCCCATGATGTATTCTATGGGTTGATGCTTTTTCTTGGCGTAATGATCCCCGCCAATCTGTATATTTAATGCGTCCATTCCCCTTCTCCTTTTAAAATTATTTCGTGTGCGTTTTCCACATCGCAAACAGGGCAAATCCCATAAGCGCAATTATCATCGCCCAACCAGTATTCGAGAGTGTGGCCGCAATCACAGAACAGCTTTTTGATAGTGCTTGCGCGAGTGGGTAGGTCGATAACATTGCTCACTGACTCACCTTGATTTTAACCCGCGAATCTTCACCGCTATCTTTGTGGTATACGATTGCCGTCATTGATCGTTCTGCTCCGTAGCCCGAATCTGAGTGCCACTGGTCTGTGGAAGTAAGCGATCCAAAATGCTCAAAATGCATTGACCCGACTTCTCTTGCTGTGTGGTGGTGAATATGTCCAAGGTGGCAATATCGATTCTTGCTTTGACTCCACTCGTTGTCTAGATTCTTTATCACAGTCTGTAGAATTTGCTCATGTTTTATTCTATCTCCATGATGGAAAACGAAAAGATTGTTGTGCCATTGCAGGTGAATGAACTTCGAGTAGTTTGGTAACACTTCAACCCTTGGCTCTTTGTCATACAGAAGCTCTAAACAGCTAGACAAGTGACACGCCATATCGCTGTCGTGGTTGCCCCTGACGTTAATTACTATCACCCTTTTATGGGTTTTAAGCATCTTATCTATAAGTATCTGAAACAGCCGACCACCTAACTTAAATGTCTTTCCAATTCGGGTATCAACATCTACCCTAGTTCCTGCTGTGGTTTCGTTTTTACTGGAGTCAGCATGGAAAAAGTCACCAACATTCAGCAAAACCCCTACCTCTGCATCTCCTACCCTGTTAGCAAGCCGCTCCGTTGAATCTAAAAGAACCTGACTAGCGATTTTAACATCCCAATCTTCGTCATCAAATTTAGTCTCGCTGTCGGCAAGCATCCCGAAATGGTGGTCGCCCAGAACATACATGGCAAGGTAGTCAGAGTTTACCTTTTCTGGAGCTTTTACTGCTGTTTTAAAGCCGCTTAAATCATCTTTGATACCATCAATCATTAAGCCTAAACGCTCTTTTAAACTCTGCTTTTGCGGCTCTTGGATGTGCCATTGTAAAGCAACAGACCCATCTTCTTTGTAGGCGGTAGACACTCGCTTAGTTTCAAATCCTGCGGCTGTCTGGTGGGTTAAATCCCTATGCGGTGCAACACCTTTACTGGCGGCTTTTCCTTCCAGTCGTGTTACGGTCTTATCCACTGAACGTCGATTAATGCCTAGCACCTTTGCCGCTTTACTCGCAGAACCTTCGGCAATTACTGCGTCAATTATTTCGTGCTGTCTGTCGCTTTCTGCAAACTCTTTTAAAATCCGTGGGTCAACCTTTTGATTAAACATCATGTCACCTGCTTGGTTTTTAGTTTTTGGTACTCGCTTTCTCTAGGTATTAACAAAGGGACTTTGTGCTCTATTGCCCAATGATAAACTTCATCCATAAAATGAACCATTTCTCCTACATCCAACTCTGAAGTTTTGCGGACTTGATGGTCTACCTGATATTCCTTTCCAATCTTAACAGTTTCGACACCTAAAAAGCGATGTTTGAGCATCAATTTCATATTCTCAAGAGTGCAAGTTGGGTTTTTTGTGATAAACAAATCAGACATTTGGCCGCACCACGCATGGAACAATGCGTTTTGGCTTGTGGTTCTAGGGTTTTTATAAGGCGTTAATTTAAAGCAAAGCGGAGCTGAATAGTCCCACTCCTTAATTCGCTTTACAATATATGGTATTTGCTTCTCAGCATGGGCGAGGTTGTTGATCTTGTTGTTATCGCCCTGACTCATATTATTGCCCTAGATAGCCACTTTTGGGACGTTGTGAATGTATGCGGCTTCTTTGCTTGCCTGTTTGTCTTGACTTCCCCAGACTTGCGAAGTTCGTAATCAGTACAAGTATTAGAATCATTTAAACGATATCTCAAAAGGTTGTCAGTCATTCCAGTGATTAAAGTTAATTCTTTTACAGTGTATTGGCCGCCATCAACTAGCCGTGGATGATCGCCAATATAAGTAATCTTTTTAGCTATGGTTGGACTGCTCATTTTACCGTTCCCCAATCTGTTCTTTTATCCCTAGACTTGACGTTTATTTGCATCCTTACGCCTTTTTCACCACCATTTTCATCGCGATATACTTGCAACCCTTTTTTCATGTGTTGGTAGTTGTTTTTTGCTCTTGTTTTGTGATTGTGCCTAATCCATGTATAAAGTCTTATGTTTTTCAACACATCCATGTTGTCAAGTTTTCGATCAGCCAACGCCAACAGGAGGGGTAGACAATGGGAACCAATAAAATCATCTACGGTTTGTTTGTATTTTTGAAATCTTAAATCTCCATTCCATGCCCTATCTCTGCAACGCCTTAATTCAAGGCTATCAAAATAATCATAACCTTCTTTTGTTATGTGGTTATTTTCATCAATTAGATCAGGACGGCATTTGCTCATAAACTTCCATACTACATAACCCATTTTGCGCCTATAACCATAATTTACGATCATGGTCTTATCCCAAAGGGCTTGTATTTCCTTATCCATTAATCACCCCCTGCGCGTTTTTTAATTGACCGTCATAATAGTAGCCAAGATTAACCAGATAATAGCTCTTCATCATTTCAAGCTCTTCACCCTGCAACCAACTAACATCACCCATCTGCATCTCTATCGTCTTAGAACGCAAGCTATCGGGTTTTTTGTAGCTCTTAGCCATTGGTGAGCCACCTTGATTCTGTGCGCGTGATAACCAAGAGTTAATAAAGCGTTTAATACCGCCCTTGGTTTTGCGTCTAGATGGATTAGCGTCAAGCCAAGATTCCATTGCGGCTAATTCTTGGTGGACATTAACTGCGGGGTAGGCGCGTTGCCATGCTATAACATCGCTTTCTACGGTTTGATATGTGTCGCCAGTTACTAATTGCATTTTAATACCCTTTTTTGATTAAGGTTACATTCTAGTTTATATAATATTGACTGTAAACCTTTGCGTTTATATAGCCCATTGAATTTCTTGTTTTTCAAACATAATTAAAGGTTCAATGTCGTCTGGGTTTGGGGTTCTTCCTTTAGCCGTCCCACCTGTTTGCACTACTTTAAACTTTGCCCTATGCATTATGCCGTCATGGACAACAATATAACCAACCCGTTTTTCTTCTCTAAATATAAAATAAGAAGGTAGCATTGTGGTTTGACTCAAATGAACCATTTCCATATATTTAGGAACATTTAATGCACAAAATGCTTTTTTACCGTCCCCATACCATTTGCATTCAGCCCAACCAATCATGTTACCGCGACTGTCGGGTTCCTTACCGTCATGAAACCAACCGTCTAGCCTATACTTTTTTAAGTTAGGTGATTGTTTATATTGACACTTTAATCGTCTAGCCATTGCTACCAAAAGTCTTTGTTCATGTGAGCGATCAATAGATGTTTCTCTCATTGCAATCATTTTGCTTCCCCTATAGTTTTGATTTAATCTTCCCAACCAGATAGCTTTGTATGTATTTCATGCATTGATGCAAAATCAATATTGCAGTAATTACCGCTGATTTGTACACTAACACCTTCATCTTCAAAGCATTCGCAATCAGTGCTAAATAACATTAATCCATCATCACCATCAGTATAAATACAACCTAAATACCCGTCTTCAGATATAAACATTTTATGGGCGGGGGTGAATGTGTGCGTCCAACTCATACATTCTTGTTCAGTCATTCCTATTAAGTGACAAACATCTTTGTGATAAATACTCATTTTGTATCTCCTATGGCTCGGCAAGCCTCGCCCGATTATTTAATAGTTATTTTTTTAATTATGTTTCTTATTGTTTTCTTTGTTTACTTAATGAAACTTTTTAATAGATGTTATAACCCTTTTACTACGGATAGTAAATTTAAGATCGAAGGGATAAACAGCTTCGCGGTTAGTAACAATTCGTATCGTGTATCCAAACTATTCACAGATAAAAACCGATTTAACTGTGAGGCCATGTAGGGAGGGTCAACCCTGTCTCTGACATTTAATCTAAGGAACTGTCAGCCTGTAGCCCGAACTGCCAATCGATGATAACTCAATGAACAAAACAGTACACCTTATATTTAGTTATAAGCATATAACAAAACGATATAAGCATAACTGTATTCTATTTCTTATATGAACTATAATGTAACCTCAATCAATAAAAGGAATAACAAAATGAACATGCATATGCTTTTTAACAGGTTTACCGTTTCTTACAATTTAACTAATTCCGAGTGGTGGGTTCAAGATGGTTTTAGACATCTAGGCCAATACAAAACTTATGCAGATGTGACGGCTTCTCTTAACGAGATAATGGGCTTATGAGCATCAATGATTTAAGTGATAAAGAACGCGGAGAGCTTGATTGCGTACTTGGCTACCCCGCATTAGTAAATCAATCTACTGCTTATGAAGATGGCTATGGTGAGCAGTATGCAAAAGAACAGACTGTAGGAGGTCAACAATGAAATCAAGTGAGTTAATAAATGAACTGGCTAATGCGCTATGTAATGCACAAGGCCAAATGGGGGGTGCTGTTAAGGATTCATCTAACCCTTTCTTTAAATCAAGCTATGCCGATCTTACTTCTGTTATTAAGGCGATTAAACAGCCGTTTGCTGATAACGGATTAAGCTACACCCAGTTCCCAGTTAGCAACGAACATGGGGTTGGGGTATCTACTAGGTTGATGCACGTTTCTGGTCAGTGGCTAGAGATGGAATACACCTTACCAACGGTTAAGAAAGACCCGCAAGCATCTGGCTCTGCAATAACGTACGCAAGACGGTACGCTTTGCAATCAATCGCGGGAATACCAACAGCGGATGATGATGCTGAGTCGGCAATGTTGCGCGGGGACGATAAGAAGAAAGTTAATGAAGATCAGGTAATCTCCATCAAGAAATTACTTGATGAAACTAAGGTAGATCAAACTGCGTTCTTAGAATGGGTAAAGGTTAAATCAATTAGCGAAATCTTAGCAAGCAAATATGATCGCATTGTTGCCGCTTTGGAGGCCAAGAAAAAGCCTATGACTGACGATCAACTTGCCGCTGTAGGCAAAAAAATAGCGGGGAAATAATTAATGCAAAATAGCAAAGGAAAAGGCAATAAAAATAAGAGCAAAAAAAGTAAAAAGTTATTAAGTTATAGGGCTTCACGAGATGATTATAAACAATCTCGCAATCCTTATTCTGCAATCAAATTAGCCAAAAGAAAAGAGATGGAAGAATAATGATTATCCTAAATCACGAACAAGGCACTGAGGAATGGTTTGGCGCTAGAATGGGCAAGCCATCCGCAAGTAACTTTGGAAAGCTAATTACTGCTACTGGCAAGCCGTCTAGCTCTGCCGATGGGTATATCAATCAATTAATAGCGGAACGTCTAACAGGGAAATCTGAGCCGTTTTATGTCAACGACCACATGGCAAGAGGTACTGAGCTAGAGCCAGAAGCGCGGGAAGCATACGAGTTTATTACTGGTAAGCCTGTTACAGAATATGGATTTATTCTGGATGATAGTAAAGAGTTTGGCTGTTCACCCGATGGCCTCGTAGAGACTGATGGTGGGCTAGAGATTAAATGTCCTGCCGCAACAACGATGGTTAAGTATTTACGCGACCCTCAAGCGTTGGTTAAGGCTTATTACCAACAGATACAAGGTTGCCTTTGGATTACCGATAGCCAGTGGTGGGATGCGTTCGCCTATCACCCTGAAATGCCCCATGTACTTGTGAGGGTAGAACGTAATGAAGAGTTTATACACAAACTGGCGGTTGAAGTAGAAGCCGCTGTCATTGAAATAAAAAACCAAATGGAGAAATTAAAATGAAAGTAGGAATATCTGTAAGAATTGATGTGACCAAGATTGATAAGTCACGGTTATACAAAGGGGCGAAAGGGACTTACCTAGACCTAACAACTTTTATTGATACGGAAGTGGCAGATCAATATGAGAATCATGGCTTTATTAGTCAAAGCGTAGACAAAGAAGAGCGGGAAGCGAAAGTGCAAACGCCTATTCTGGGTAATGTAAAAGTATTTTATACGGACGGACAACAAGCACCGCAACAGTCTGCGCCTCAACAGCAAGCACCGCAATCAGATAGTTTTGATGAAGACATACCGTTCTAAAAACCCCCCCCTTTCGAGGGGGGAAAACCATAGGATTTGTCAGTCGGGGAAACTGACCCACACAATATATCACAAGGACTAAAACGATGGAATTAATTGACGCAGGAAAATGCATTCGTGCCGCTCAACAAGAGCAAGGTTTGTCTAATGCTGAATTCGCCCGACTAGCAGAAACATCACCACAACAAGTAATTAGGTGGCGCAGAAATCAGAATATGAAACTGCACACCATGCAAGCACTAGCAAGCGTTCTAGGTGTTACGCTAATAGATTTGATTAGCTAATATGACCAGATAGCGGGGGAGGGGAAACCCTCTTCTTCTGTGCAATCATCTAAATGAATGAACCGACCACCACCTTTCTGCTGTACACCTATTCTAGCTACACCATGCTTTAAGGCCACTCTAATAACTTCTAACGCCTTTTCTCCATTACATAGCACATCACAAGCCTTGCCATGCGAATGCGCTCCTACGACTTCTTTACGCGCTTCTATGGGGTGTTGAGGGCATCTATAAGCAGAGGACAAGGGAAAACTAAAACCGCACTCTTCTCGAATAGCATTTAGCTTAACTAAAAATTCAGCATTAAACTCATTAGTTCCACAGCCACATTTGCACTGTAATTCTTTAGGCTTAAAATAAGTCTTTGGTGCTTCTTCTTTTTTGGGTGATTTAGCCATGATTATTTACCTTGTATTTGTTTGGTCTTCTCAAATGATCTCATGCCGCCAATCCCTAAGAGTCCCATTAATATAGGCATTAGTGTACCACCGTCTGCTTGCGGTATCTCTACGCCAAAACCTGCGGCTATCGGGGATACTAAGTAGTTGACACCAAGGGACATAACGCAGATCCATCCTGTTGCGGGTCGCCAAGAACTTTGAAACCAGTTTCCTTTGGCTTCTTCGGTGTTGAGCTTAATCTGAGCGACTGCGAGTTCCTGCGCGTAGCGGTCTGAGAGCGTTGCAATCTCATGCGCGAGTTTTTGTTTAGTGTCGGCATCAGGTATAAAACGCTCCAGTAATCCAGTGACAGGGGCAATCAAAGATTCTAACATTATGCTAACCTTTCAATTAAGAACAGGCCAATGATAAGGGGGTACATTCCCCAAAGCATCATTTCAGACTTTTTAAATCTTTCTGAGCCGTCATCAAGGCGCTTCTCAATGTTTTTCATCCGCACAGCGCATTCACGCTCGTGAGCCTCCAACTTTAAAAGCGCCTCTTTGACGGTAGCCATTAGTTTATTTCTTCCACGGCTTCATCAACTTCTAGCTGTTGGGTCAACATATTCATAAACGCTTGACGGCCTACACTGAGTTGGTCAAGGTTAAATTGAGTGCTTGATATTTTACGATCTAGATCAGCAACATGATTTACCATTGCTTGTTGTTCTGGCGTTAGGTCTTCAAACAGATATTCTTTATCGTTGATCGATATGGGAGTTGTTTTTTTCTCGCCCATGTCAAATCTCCTTAGTTAGTGAGTTTGTATTGTACCTAAAAACGCTCAATGATTAGTATAGTAAAAGTGGCTATCAATAAAATAATTGCAAGGACAAGCCCCGCAATGACATTGGGGTCTTTAAAATCTTCGCTCATATCTATCTCTTAAAGATTATTGTTGTTTCTGAATCTACATACTTCGGGATGCAATAGGCTCTATATGGCACTGGGTAGTCTAATCTAGACGCATACTTTGAAGTCCCTTGCCTAGTAATTGACCTTCCGAAATACGTGCAATGATCGATGTTTTCAAAGAATCCAAACTCTTGAACGTCTTCGACATAGCCGTCAACAAGTGTCTCTAGCATAAGCACAAACACTAGCGTATTCACTTTAGTACCTTTGTCTTCCTATCGACCCACGCTAGTTTGCAAACGCATTCAGTAGGCTCATAGTGACTTCGTTTTTTGTTGAAGTTTTGTGCGTAGTATCTACAAGCATTTAACTCTTTAAAGTACATAGTCTTCTCATGGTCTATCTGACCATTGAATAAGAATACTAACGCCACTACTAGCTTCATTACTTAGCTAACAACGCTTGGACAAGAGCCTGAATTTGCTCGTTCGTTTGTTGAGCCGTCTGCTCAGACCGCTCCAAACTTGCCACAATAGCGGATAACTTTGCCTCAGTAACCGCTTGAGCCTGTCCATTTTCTTGAGCTTTTTCCAAAGATTCTTTTGCAATCGCGGCAATTCTTTCTCGTTCATCAGATGCAAATGCAGTGTTTGCTTGAAGCACTCCCCACGCAACAGCCATTGCAACAACAGCCGCGGCCACTGGAAGAATAGATTGTATTTTTACTTCACTCATTGCTTGGCCTTTCCACCTAAGAATGCAAACTGCTCAAGTAACTTGTACGCCTTAGCTACAAACGCATCGTCCTTGGGCGTGTCTGTGTAGTTGCAGACAATACTAGCCACGCTGACTAGGCTTGTTGCAAGTACATATAGCTCTACTAAATACTCCATTATTCCTCCAGTGCGCTAAGACGCGCTTCTAGTGATTCAATTTTAGTGATAGCTTCTTGCAGTGCCGCAGTCAGCAATGGAACAAGTTTAGCTTGGTCGATACCCTGCATGTCTGGGACGCTACGTGTACCCATGACGGCTTCGGTGACTAGGACGGACTCAGTGGTTTCTGCTACAGCTTCTACAGCTTCAACACCCTCGACAGCCTCTACTGCTTCAACAGCCTCACTAACAATGACACCCTCGTCATCATAAACAGCGTCTACTGCTTCAACAGCTTCTATGGCCTTAACACCCTCAACAGCTTCAACAGCAGGAGTTGTTACGTCTTCGTAGACAGCCGCAGTGACTTCGTACTCTTCGTCACGCATTGCGTCTTTAGTGCCTGTGACACTTTCAGGAACTACTGCTTGTGCTTCGTGTGCTAGGAAGCCATCTACGGTATTGTCTGCGTCTGCAATGAAGTTGAAACGGCTAGGCTTGAGTGCCTTAACGCGGTCTATAGAGCCTGTCATTGGGACTACGTTTTCTTTTAGGCGGTAGTCTGATGAGGTGTTGTAGGATGTAGCAGAACCAGACGTTGTAACTGAGCCTACAGCGCCATTGCCGTTTATAAATGATAAATGGCCAAACCCACCAGTGCCGCTTCCTCTTGAATATTTAGCTCGACCTACCGCTTCAGTTGTTACGCCTGCGGCAGAGGAACTTGGGGTTGTTGCGCCTTGATAAATATTCGTTGATAGGTATAGGTCTTTGAAGCGTCTTGTAGTTTTGCCTAAACTAACCACACCGTTACTAGAAGCGCCGCCCACATTTCCTACAGGAGCCATAACACCGTTTTCGAAATATACATTACCTGTACCGCTTCCGATGGCTAACCAACCAGCCCCGCCGCCAATAAAACCTGAGGT
>Ga0307992_1001167_pt1 | contig 15740 bp, 16 predicted proteins | sample EllFjometagen133_FD_203162 | JGI IMG/M metagenome (GOLD analysis project Ga0307992, IMG submission 203162) | Marine microbial communities from Ellis Fjord, Antarctic Ocean - #133 | ecosystem: Environmental > Aquatic > Marine > Unclassified | place: Southern Ocean | collected 2014-10-08
TAATTTAGAAGAACTTATTAAAAAGATTATTTTTATTTATCAAAAAATATAATGAAAAGTAAAGATTTAACAATTTGTTTTTTTGGTATTTATAATTCGGAGTATTCTAGGAATAGAATACTTTTGAATGGTTTAAGACAGAACGGGGTAAAGATAATTGAATGCCATTCTAATAAAAAAGGTTTTTTAAAATATTTTGATTTAATTAAAAAACATTGGAAATTAAGAAAAAAATATGATGTGTTGCTTGTGGCCTTCCCTGGTTGGTCTTCAGTTATCTTAGCTAAATTTTTGACAAGAAAACCAATAATTTTTGATGCTTTTATTTCTATTTATGATTCTAATGTTTTTGATAGAAAAAGAATCAAAAAAAGAAGTTTGAAGGCTAAACGTCTTTGGTTGCTGGATTGGTTGTCTTGTAAATTAGCTGACAAAGTTTTTTTAGATACAAATGAACATATTAAATACTTTGTAAAAGAATTTGGTATTAAAAAAGAAAAATTTAAAAGAATATTTGTTGGTTCTCTTGCAGAAAAATTTTTACTTTCTGAAAAAGTTAGTAGTAATAAGTTTACGATAATTTTTTATGGTTTTCTTATCCCATTACAAGGTGTTAAATACATATTAGAAGCGACTGAAAAGTTAAAAGACGATAAAGATATTCAATTTAACATTGTTGGTTCAAAAATAAAAAAAAGTTGTGATGACAAAAACTTTTCCAATGTTAATTTTATTGACGATGTTTCTTATGAGAAGCTTTTAAATTTAATGAATGAATCAGATGTTTGTTTGGGTATTTTTGGTGATACAGATAAAACACAGAGAGTAATAGCCAATAAAATATTTGATGCAGTTGCCTTAAAAAAACCTGTTATTACAGCAGACACAAAAGCTATTAGGGAATTATTTGATGATAATGATTTGTTATTAATACCAACTGCTAATTCTCGGGAATTAGTTAGAGCTATATTAAATCTTAAGAATAATCAAGAAAAAATGGATTATTTGGCTCAAAATAGTTATAATAAGTTTATACAAAAGGCTGATGTACGAGTGTTAGGTAAACAATTAAAAAAGATTACTCAAAAATTAGTTGAAAATTAAACTAGTTTAAAAAATGGAAGATAAAGAATTACAAAAAATTTATTTAAAACATCACCAAAAAGGTGATCGGTGTGGAATGTCTATCCTTAAAGAAGATCGAGGGAATTTTTTTAAAGAAAAAATTGGTGAAAATAAAAAAGTTTTAGATATTGGTTGTCGGGATGGTATTTTGACAGAGATGTATCGTTGTAATAATGATGTTACAGGAGTTGACATAGACATAGAAGCTTTAAAAGTTGCGAAAGATAATCTTGGTATAAAGACAATGGAATTGAATTTATATGGGGATTGGAATTTATCAAACGTCTTTTTTGATGTAGTTGTTGCTGGTGAAGTTCTTGAACACCTATATTTTCCTCAAAAGATTATTAAAAAAATTACAAAAGTTCTTAAAGAAGACGGAGTTTTTTTAGGGTCTGTTCCTAATGCTTTTAGTCTAAAAAATCGTTTAAGATTAATGTTGGGTAGAAAAAGAGGAACTTCTTTAGAAGACCCTACCCACATAAATCATTTTTCTTATTCCGAATTCAGACATATTTTGGAGAAGTACTTTAAAGATGTAAAAATTTATCCTTTAGGTAATTTTGCTTGGGCAGATAAATTTTGGCCAGGGATGTTTTCTTTTGGTTTTTTGTTTGAAGCAAAAAATAAGAAATGAAAAAACAAAGATATAAAAATTTAATCTATTTTCAAAACGGCTCTATCGGGGATTTTTTAATGACTATTTTTTTTCTGGAGAACATCCATTTGAATGATAATTCCTTGGTTTTAAATGTTGTTGTTCCTAAGAATTTTTATTTTCTTCAACAGTTTTTGGAGAAATATCCTTATATAAATTTAGTTTTAGCTAATAGGAAAAGTTTAAAAGGGTTACGGGGTATATTAAAATTAACAAAATTTGCTTTTTCTAAAAATTTAATTATTACAGCTCCTACTGCAGGGAAACTTTCTTTGTATATAAAAATAATAGCTAAAAAGATATCATTGTTTGGGAGGGGTGAATTAGTAGGTTTTGAAGATGGACAAAAGATCAATAAGTTTATTTATACTAAATTATTGAAATATAATACAAAAATAATTTATTCTGACTTCTTAAAAACTGTAATTAGAGAATTGGGTTTTGAAGTTAAAAAAGAAACTCTGTTTATTGATTACACAGAAGATTGTGGTGTCTTAAAAGAATTTGGTATAGAAGAAAACAACTATATTGTTTTACATACTCAAGGGTCAACTATTAGTAGAAGTTTGAATAAAACGGAAATATCAAGTTTAATTAAATTTATTCAGTCTATAAATATTAGTGTTAAAATAATTTTAACAGGGGGTCCAGAAGATAAAAAATTTTTAGATGAATTTACGTTATTGTTTAAAAATGTCTTGGTTTGTTCTAATTTAAGGTTTATCGAATTGTGTAACTTGATTGATAAATCAAAGTTATTTATTGGTATTGATACCGGAACAACTCATTTAGCTTCTTTTTTACAAAAAAAATCTTTAGTTATAGCTCACCCTATAACAGCTTCAAACTGGTTACCATTTTATAACTTAAATGCTACTATTTTATATACAATAAAAAATTGTCAACACAATATTCATTGTGGCAGAGAATATTTAGAGAAATATTGTAAAGGTATTTTGATGTGTTTTGAACACACAGCGTTGGATATTGTAGAAAATAAACTAAAAGATTTATTATAATGAGCAGAGAAATAAATAGTAAAAAAGCAACTTTCTTTTTGATTGGTTTATATGGTGGAGGAGGAGAGAAAGTAGTTTTAGATTTGGCTAAAGGTTTTTCTTTGCAAGGTTATGATACCGACTTGTTGTTATTTAGTAGGAAAGGTTTTTTGGAAAATCAAATTTATGAAGGTATCAATACAATTGATTTAGATGTAAAGAGGATATTTTTTTCTATTTTTCCTATAATTAAGTATCTCAGAAGAGAAAGACCAATTTTTATTTTGGGAACATCAGAACATGCTAATATTGTTTTGGTTTTAGTTAAATTATTTTCTCGAACCAAAACTAAAGTTTTTGTTCGTGTGGGAATGAGGTTTTCTGATTTGTTTAAAAGTTATAAAAAAAAGAGAGATAGAATGATTCCTTTTTTAATTAGAATTCTTTATCCTTATGCTGATAAAATAATTGCTAATTCACAGAATGTGTCTTTGAATATGCAGGAGATTCTAAAATTTAAAAAAGATAAAATTGAAGTTATTTATAACCCAAAATTTATAGATGAAATTCGAGAAAAATCAAAACAGGGAAGTTGGAATTTTCATGATAAATTTACAATTTTAGGAGTGGGAAGGTTAGAAAAACAAAAAGATTTTGCAACTTTAATCAGAGTTTTTGCTTTAGTTAAACAACAGATAGATACACAATTAATTATTTTAGGAGATGGTGGGCAAAGAAAGGAGTTAGAAGATTTAATTTTAAAATTAAATTTAAAAGATGTTTATCTAGAAAACTTTACAGATAACCCTTATTTTTATATGGCAAATTCAAATGTGTTGGTTTCCACTTCTCTTTGGGAAGGTTTTTCTAATGTATTGATTGAAGCTGGTATTTTAGGTTTACCTATTATTGCTACAGATTGTGGTTCTGGTTCAAGAGAATTATTAGCCCCTAATTCTGACTTTAATAAAGTCTTGGAAAAAGGTAGTATAGAATATACAGACAATGGTATTTTAGTAGCTAAGGGAGATATAAAAAAAATACATGAAGTTGTTTTAAAGTTAGCTAAAGATGAAGATTTAAGAATTGTTTATTCAGAAAAAATAAAAGAAAGAACTGAAATGTTTGAGATTAAAAAAATTATTAAGAAATATAAGAATTTAATATGATAAAAGAATTAAAAGACATCTTTAGAAAAATATATTGGAGAATTAAGTTTCTATTATTTGAATCTTACAATAAAGATTGGAGGATTATTATTTATACAATATTTCCGTTTGCCAGAAAAAAGAGTTTCAGATTAAAACATCTTAAGAAAAAAGGAATTATAAAGTATGATGAAGGGAATAACTATTTTGAATATGAAGATTTAAGATTTTATTGTGGTAAACATATTCCCATTGGGGATTTTATTGGAATTTTTTTATCAAATAATAAATATATTTACAATAATTTTCTTAATAATAGTGCTTTTCGATTAGAAGGGTCTTATGAAGAAGGTGGAGTAAAATTAAAAAATAGGGATGTTGTTATTGATGCAGGTTCTAACTTAGGTTTTTTTTCTATTTTGGCAAGCAAAAAAATAGGTTCCAAAGGAAAAGTTTTTGCGTTTGAACCTATTAAAAAAACATTAGGTCTTCTTAATAAGAATATAGATTATAATCATATTTTAAATATTAAAGTGATTGAAAATGCTTTAGGAGAAAAAACAAGTGAATTAGATTTTGCTGTTAATGAAGATATTTTAGGATGTAGTTCTAATGTTTTGAGAGAAGGGAAGGATAGTGTTGAGAATGTTCATCAAATTACTTTGGATAGTTTTGTTGAAGATAATAATTTAAATAAAGTTGACTTTATTAAAGCTGATATTGAAGGTATGGAGAGAAGTTTAATTAAAGGTTCAGAAAGAACAATTAAAAAATTTAAGCCTAGGTTAACAATTTGTATATATCATCTTCTGGACGATCCTGAAATTATAGAAAAATTGATTTTAGACTATGTTCCTGAATATAATATTAAAAAAACTAAAAAGAAATTATTTGCTTGGATTTAATTTAGATTGATTTAAACATGAAAAATAAGATTGTAGTTTATACTGCTATTTTTGGCGGAAAAGATAATTTAATAGAACCAGATTATATTCCTGAAGGATGTAATTTTGTTTGTTTTACTGACCAAGATTTTGTCTCAGATGTTTGGGAAATTAGGAAGTCTAAACCAGAATTTGAAGATCCTGTGAGAAGCGCAAAGATTTATAAGGTTTTACCGCATAAATTTCTTTCTAATTATGATGTTAGTATTTGGGTTGACGGTAATTTATTGGTAAGAGGCGATGTAAATAAATTAGTTAAACGATATCTCGAAAATATAAATTTGGCAATTTTTAGTCATAATCAACATAAAAAAAGATGGAAAAAACTTTTTTGGATTAAAAATACTGAAGATTGTCGAGATTGTGTCTATGATGAAGCTGAATATTTGCTGAGAATCGAAAAAGAGGGTAAATATAAAGATAATCCGGAGATAATTAGAGAACAAATAAAAAGGTACAAGAGTGAGAATTATCCGGAACATAAAGGTTTAATTGTTGGTATGATTATTTTAAGAAGACACAATGAATCTGATGTTATTCAGACAATGGAGATGTGGTGGAATGAGATTCGAAATGGAAGTCGACGAGATCAATTAAGTTTTAATTATGTGGCACGGAAAAACAAATTAAATTTTGTTTATATGGAGGGTGATTCTAGAAGAAATAAATATTTTTTACATAGTAAACATAAAAAAAGGGAGTCTACTTAAAATTTTATATTTTTATCCACTCTGAAGGGGTTAAGTTTTTAGTATTTCTTTTTCTATTTACGAACCAATTTTTAGGAGCAATCACAATTTTGTTAGGATTTTTGTTTAACCAAGCCCCCCACCAACTGAAAGAACTATTAGCTATGATGTTATGTTTACATAAACTCATCAAAATTAAATCTTCATAATCTTTATTTCCGTTGATAAAAATAGCAGAGAAATCAGTTTTTAAATTGTTTTTTGCCCATTCTATGTCATCAGAAAAAACGAAAATTTTTATATTTTTTTCTGTTAAAATTATCTTATTGATGGCTTTTTTATAATATTGTAAATTACAAATTTTGTATTTATGTGATTTAATAAGATAATCAGATCTTCTTATGTGTAGAGACACAGAATTAGAGTTTTTTATTTCTGATTTTAAATTTTCCTTAAATTTAATGAATTGATTTTTTAAAGAAAATATTTCTAGTAATTCTTTTCTTATATCCTTAAAATATTTTTCGCTTTGCCAAGCTCCATTTAAATAAATATTATTAGAGCTAATAATTTTGTTTGCTTTATAGTAACTTTCTTTAATGTAAATTGATTTATTTGCAAAAAATAAATTATAAAGTATAAACTTCTTACCATTTTTTGTTTTTTTGTTTTTTAAACGTATAATTTCTTGATTATTAGCTTTTTCTTCTGAAATTTTAAATACATTTAACCCAAAGTTGCGAGAAGCTTCATTAACTTTTTCTTTTTCGAACCAAGTTACATCTAATTTTAAATCAACTTTGTTTTTTAAAGTTAAGTTTTTTGCCATTGCATATTTGAACATTTGGTTACCTAACCCTCCTGATATTTCAGTTACAATCATAATTTAAATATTTTTTTAATTTTTTGGAAGATGATAGGAAGAATAGGTTCAGTTTTTTTGCTTGAAGGCTTTATATAATTATGTAGTTCTATTAAAAATTTTTCTTTAGTAATTGGGTTAGAAGTATTATCCAAAATAAAATTAAGATGTTTTATTTTATCAGGTCTTTTATCAAACCATTCTAAAAATTCAACATAACGTAAAATCATTTCTTCGTTTGAAGATGGCACATAAATAAAATAGTTATCTTGTTGTTTTTTTGTTTTATTTTTTAAAATTGTTCCGAATAAATTATTTTTAAGTTTTAAATTCTTATAACTTGGTAATTTATTGTAAAGATCAAATCTTAAATCTAATTTTTTATCAAAAATAAAATCTATGTGGTAGTGAGTATCATTTTTTTGTCTAATTCGTACTTCGCAATTATTTTTTTTGATATACTTATTACCAATTGTTAATATTTTTTGTGAAAAAGAGTCTATATTTTCACAAAAAATGTCTAAATCATCTCCATTAAAATAATTAGGAAAATTATCTGATAGTTTAACTATTGTATAATTTTCTTTTTCGAGTTTAGAAAAAAAATCATTTAATTTTAAATTTTGAGAATATTGCATATTAATCTTTTATTATAACCATAATTATAGTTTTTGCTCCTTGTTGTTTGAGAAGACATGCTCTGTGAACCCCATCTAGTATCATATAATTATTTAGCTGAAATTCTTCAGCTATTATATAATTTAACGGTTTTTTTTCACTTAAATATAAAAAATTTTCTTTTAACTTTTCATAGTTTTCTATAAAATGGTCATCAGTCAAAGTAAATCCTCCAAAAGTATCAATGTATTTTAAGTAATCATTTTTATCTTTGTTAAGATATTTGTAATGAGGAGTATTTACTAATTCTATTTTTTCTTTGTGGATACTATTATTTTCTTTTTTATATAGATAACAATAAAGGGAATCAATATCAACCTTTTTTATGGAAAAGTTTTTAAAAGGTCTTGTGTGGTGAGGGGTTGGTAATATAGAATTAGGTTTTTTGTCTAGGTATTTTATACCATCTTTATATCCTATTAATTTTAATAGGTGATCTACTTGATATTCAGAATCAGAAGCATGAATTATATGTTCGTGACTTTTTTTACCGTTTATTGGGGGAGGATTAAATTGATCTCTAATTTTCCCTTTAAATTGTTTAATATATTTGCATTCAATATGTTTAAATTCTTTCTTTTTTCCAAATATTTTTTCTTGATGATTTTTATTTAATACAAAAATTATTAAAACTCGAGGTTCGCTTTGTAAAAGATATTTTGTTTTACCCTTAAGATGTTTTAAAGGAGCATAATCTTGAGAATAAATTTGTTTTACTAGTTTTTTAATATTTTTTACTTCGTAATATTTAATTTTTAAAATATCAAAATTATCATCGTTTCTAATTTGGTTAATGATTTGTTGTGAATATTGAAGTCCTGTGCCCCATATTAAAAAATAACAGTATTTTTCTTTTAAATTTTGATCATTCATCTTAGCTTAAATATAATGCTTATATATGTTTAACACAAGTTTTGTGATTAAAGAATATATTTACGGATAATGTAAAGAATTCTTTTAATAAAAAAAACTACTTCTAAAGATTTTTCGTTAGGTTTATTATATACCTTTCTTATTAAATTAATTTGATATTTAGAATTAACTATTATTTTTTTTAGATGTAATAAGGGATGCTTAATTGAGTGTTTAATATTATTTAAGATACTTCTTTTAACTGAACGGAAAGATCCAGGTATAAGTCTGTTTATATATTGTTTTGTAAATAAAGTTTTTTGAACTTGATAAATATTAGTTATTCCTAAAGTTATAGTTAAAAAAGCATTATCAAAACCCTTTCCCATGTGTTCTTCATTTATTCCGTAAGAAATAGCTTTTTCCATCACTTTGTTTATTACAGACATTCTCCAAATTCCATAACTTAAGTTAGCTTTGTGTGTTGAACATTCATCTAATAACAAAAATAATATTCTTTTATATTTACTTTTTAAATATAAATTATGGTTTAAGTGAACTTTTCTTTTATCTATATTTGAAAATAATTTAAATTTTGTAAAAACTAATCCATACTGATTGTTTTTATCAAGTTTATTTACGCAGGATTCAACAAAATTTTTATCCCAACTGTCATCATCGGCTGCCCACATAAAATATTCTCCAGTCGCTTCTTTTAATGTAAAATTAAAATTAAAAAATCTTCCTCTATTTATTTTATGTTTAATATATTTTATACGTGAGTCGTTTTTTTGGAATTCAAGAGCAACTTTTTCAACTTCTGAGTTTGGGGAAGCATCATCCGATAAAATGATTTCTAAATTTTTATAGGTTTGTTTAGTAAGACACTCTAAAGTTAAACGAAGTCCTTTGGAGTTGTTATAAGATACTATTCCTATACTGACTAGATGTTTTTCTTTGTTCATGTTATCTATTTTTGAGTTTTAAATAAGTAGCTTTTGCTATGTTAAATAAACCTATTTTATTTAAAATTAATCTGATTAAATATCCAGAAAATACTGAGAAACTTCTCCTAGTTTTATATACATGTCTATTTGTGTAATTATCAGCTTTTTTGTTTGTTTTTATTATTTGTGGGTGTTTAAGAGGGAAGTGAATTTTTTTTGCTTCTATGTTTGCATGGCGACTTTCTTTGTTTTTTGTATGTGTTCCTCTTTCATCAAAACCTATGTTTGTTACCAAGTTTACGTTAGGCAGACATGTTAAACCATTTTTTAACCAACATGTGTAAGTCCACTGGTAATCCCATGTATCTATTTTACCAGAATATGTTTTTTGAAAAACTTTGTTCCAGTATTTTTGAAATCTTTTTTTATCAAAGATTTTCTTGATTTCCATTTTTTCTTTAAACTCAGGAAACGTTTTCATTTCTACATCATAGTATTGCCAAGCTCTTCGCCATGTTGCCCAGCCCCAAATATGGTTGAAAATAGAAAAATAATAATCAGCATTTCCTCTTTTTTTACCGAATTGTAGATTCTGGCCGCTAATTTGCATTATTTTTTCATTGTCTCTGTATTTTTCCAATAAATCTTCACAATATTGGAAAAAATTTTGATGAGGGACACAATCGTCTTCTAAAATAATTCCTTCTTCTACATTTTGGAAAAACCAATCTAAGCCAGAAGAGACTCTTACTTTACAGCCAAGATTTTTGTTAGAATAATTTTTATGAACTTTGCAGTTCCAGTTAACTTGATTAATGATATCTCTTGTTTTATTACATTCTTGCCATTCTTCATTATTTCTTGCTCCATCAGCAATTACAAAAAGTTGTTCAGGTTTTATTTTTTTAATTTTATTAAAAACCTCTTGAGTAGTATCAGGGCGATTGAAAATTATGAAAGCGATTGGAGTTTTTAATTGTTGGCTATTTTTATTCATATTAGTTGCTAGTAGTGGACTACCGAACATTTGGGGTTATTAAAATATTCTTTTTTATCTTTATAATATTCCCAGTTTATATGTTTTTTATCAAAGATTATAAAAGGTATATTACCATAATAAGAGGCGAAGGCTCCAAAAGTACTATTTGAACCAATTATTGTGTCTGTTAAAGATAAGAGATAAAGATCCTCTACAGCTGTGCCAGTATTAATTTTAACATTTAATTTTCCAAAATTTAATTTATTAACTTTTTCATCAGAACATATTAAAAAAATAGCTTTGTTATTCTCTATTTGAAAGTATTTTAAATAGTCTTCTAAGATTATTCTTATTTTTGTTTGATTTAAATAATGTTTTCCACCTTCAAATTTTTTATAATCGCTTTGTCTAATGTGAACACCTATAATATTTTTATATTGTTCTTTAAGAGGGTAAATCAGTTTTTTTGCTTTTTTTATTATATTTTGTTTAGGTTCAAACTGTTTAATTATTTGCTCTCTATACTTGAATATTCCTGTTGGGTTTCTAAAAAACCATCCTTTGAAATATATTTTTTGATAGTTTTCTTTTTCTATTTTAATAATAGTTTTTTTATTTCCTTCATTAGTTATTTCTGTAGGAGGAAGATAAAAAGGCTGATTATTTTCTGTATTTTTTTTAGAGTTTATTATTTTTTTATTATCATTCTTTTCTATAAATTTAATATACGATCTATAAAGTTTATTAACAAGACCTCTTTTTTTATATAAAAAAAATAAATTATTTATAAGCAAAAATAATTTATAAATAATATTATTATTTTTTATATTAAAAAATTTATGATAATTGTAAAAAGAATAATTAATACACTTATATTTTTTTTCAAGACAATAAGCATAAATACTAATAAAATTCCAGAGTTGATTCCCTAATCTACCTCCATTATGATCTAAAATAATAATTTTTTTCATACTTGGGTTTTTAAGTTTTATAATTATTACTTTTTTTAAACCAAAAACAACCACAGCCAAAATTTTGTTTGTCAGCTACTGTTTTGCTTGCGTTTGGAATAAAATTGTTCGTATCAGTAACTAAAGAAAAACTTTTCAAATTAATGTTTCTAAAATAACTTATAATTTGATTATAAGAATATATTCTGTGAGCATTAAATACAATTTTGGGTTTACCAATAGGTACTACAAATAATAAATTTCCACCGATTGCTAAGACTCTTTTCAATTCTTCTATAGCTTTTAAATCACCGTCAGGGTCAAGTTTGTCTCCATATCTTCCTAAACCAATGTGTTCAACTGTGTGCATACAAGATAAGGATTTTATACTATTGTTTTCAAACGGTAAATGAGTGAGATCAGCTTTTTTTGATTCTAGATTGTTTAAGTTTAGTTGTGCTGGGCGAAAATCATAAAATTCAGTATAAATAAAAGCAGAAAGCATGGAACAGAAATGTAATGTTGAAGAGATATCTATATGTTTTTCTGGATTTATGTTTTTTAATATTCTTATTGCCCAAGCTGGGTGATAGATATAGTGTGCATCAAAATTTGTTTGTGATGTATTGTCATTTAAATAAGGTTTTTTATTTTTCCACTTTAAACTAAAACGATTTTTATTTTTTGATATAATTTGAAATTTTTTGAATTCTTTTTGAAATTTTTTGACTAGAATTTTATTTTTAATAATATTATATAAACGGAAATATTTAATTATTCGTATTATCAATTTTCTAATTTTATTTTTATAATTGATCTTATATATAGTTTTTCCGTTTCTACCATGACTAGCACCTTTTACTTTTATTGGCCTATTATTTAAATCAGAAAACCATGTGTTTTTATTATTTTTTATATATTCTACGTCTTCCTCTTCAATTAAATTAAAATAGTGAGATAACATTTTTGTTGCTATTTTAGAATTTGCGTCTTCTTTTTTTGTTTCTCTGATAAAAAGAGATTCATGTCCATATCTGTGGTAATAAAAAGATTTAGGTAAAATTACAAATTTTGAATTATTAGCTAATTGCTTTAAAGTGTATCCCCAAGCTTCATGTAGACCTGCTCCATATTCCCAGTATCCTCCTATTTTTTTCCAACTATTTTTTGTATATAAAAAATTTCCTCCTGGTCCTGGGTTAATTATTCCAGACAAAAAATCTGCTAGAGTCATTTCTTTCGGTTTGTATATCCATTTGCGGGTTATTTTTTTTGTATTTTTTCTAAAATAGTGATATTCGCTGAAGGCTGCTAAATCTGCTTCATTTGAGATAAGAAAATCTTTTAATTTACTAACACTGTTTGGTTCTAGTATATTATCTGAATCAAGATTAAAAATAAGTGGATTTGAAGCTCTATTTATTCCAATATTTCTTGTGGCTGGACAACCTATGTTTTCTCTATTTGTGATTGTTGTTATAAAAGGATATTTATTTTCTAAATTTCTTATTATTTGAGCTGTTTTGTCAGTTGAACCATCATTGATGATAATTAATTCATCACCTTCTTCAAAGTTACCTTTGATTATAGAATCTACAGATTCTTCTATTGTATCTGCACAGTTATAGGCAGGTATAACAAAACTTATTTTATCTTTTTTTTGTATTTTCATTTTTTTATATAAACAAATAAAATTGTATGGCCAATAATATGTTTTGACAAGGAATTGGTTACAAAATCTGCAATACGATTTACAAATGGCAACGTTAATAAAGAAAAAATACCTAATTTTTTCTTGAGTTTCTGAGATAATTTTGTTTTTATTTCTTTTCTATAAAATCCGGTGTGATATCTTTGTAATGGTTCAATATAAATTGAATCAACTTTTATATTAAAATAATTTTGTATTTTAATTAATGAGTTTATACTAAAAATATTTATGTGGTGTGGTGGCATATTTAAAATCAAATCATTTTGTTCTTTTAACATTGCAATATCATTGTTAGGTACGCTTATGATCAATTTACCACCTGTTTTAAGGCAATCTATTGAAGATTGTATAAATTCACCAATATTTGGTATATGTTCAGCTACCTGAAAAGAGCATACTATATTATAGTAGTTTTTTTTATTTTTTGAATGTTCTTTTATTGTTTGATTGGTTACGTTTAAATCTTTTTGTTTACAATTTTCTATTGCATCTTCATTAAATTCCAAGCCAGTCACCTGTTTAGTTAGTGGTCTGATTTTTTCTAAAAAATTACCTTTAGCACAACCAATTTCTAATATTTTATCTTCTTTAGTTAATAGATTGCTAACAATATCATGTTCCCATTTCCAGTCCATATAATACCAAGAAATTTTGCTTAATTCTTCATAAAATTTTTCATTTCCCATGATTTTCTGTGGAGAATAGAATTCATACCCAGTATCAAGGCATTTAAACAGTTCAATAGATTCTAAGCCATGAAAATATTCTTTTACATCAATATGTAGTTGTTTTTGATAATTTTCAACTATAAAATCTACTGAAATGTTTTTTATAAACTTTGTATTTCTTGTTTTTGTTAGAGGGCTAGTAAACATATTTTTAGATATTATATATATTATAGATATTTTTATTTTATTAAATCAGCAAAAATATTTCCACTTTCTTTTCTATCGTCACCTGGTCTATATTCTAAAGGGATTTCTTTAGAAATACTTTTATCTCTTTTATTGAATGATATTTTACTATATCCTATCATTTTTGCCATTTCTTCTAAGATTTTAGGTGTTAGTACATTCAAATGTCTATGTTTGTTCCATTCTCTTTCATAAATACCAATCTTTCCTTTACTAAAATTAGAATTTTCTTTCATTGAGTTTAATAGATTTGGGGTATTAATTCTGTGTATTGATTCTTTCTTTAAAACTCTAAGTGTTTCTGTTAAGAATATAATTTGATCTTTTTGGTTTAAGTGTTCTAAAAAATCCTCATGGAAAATAACGTTAACTGAATTATCTGGTAGTGGTATTCCTATTCTTGTTACATCTATGGCGTAGAAATCGTTTTTATTTCCACGAATTGATTCTGGATAGAATTTATCTGTGTAATTTTTTAAATATTTTTCGAAAGGTTCAAAAGCTAAATCTATATTAATCCAGCCTTTGAGGACTCTTGGACCACAACCGAAGTGTAATTTGATGTTTTTATAGTCTTTATATTTTCTTGAAAATTTGTCATATTTTTGTTTATTTAATGTTAAATATTTTCTGTTTAGACGTTTTTTATTTTCATTCAAAATTTTTTGGTGTATTCTTTTAATCATTTTAATTTAATGAATATGTTAATAATATTTTAAAATTGTTTATATTAACTATTAGATTTAATTTTAAACAAATAATCACTCAACCCAAGGTCTTCTAGCAAATAGTAGTTCTTATTAAGAAGATTTTTTATTCTGTCAAAACAATTTTTTTTATGAATTTCTATTAATATAAATTTTGGTTTATATTTATCTAGATTAATTCCCATTAGAACTTCCCATTCATATGTTTCTACATCTATTACTAATAAATCTATCTCTTTAAGATCATGTTTGGAAAAATAGTTATCTAAGATAAAATTTAATGTGTGTGCGATTGTGGAAACTTTTTTATTTTTAGATTTAAGTGATATTTTATTTTTTGACGCCCATTCTAAACGGTCCTTTTGTTTATCATTGATAAAAGACAAACATCCACAATTAATAATTTCTATTTTCTTTCCCTCCATTCCAGGATTAGAAAGTGCGCAATTATAGATGACTGATTTCTTTCTATTTTTTTTACATATTTTGTATATTGGTAAAGGTTCTACAATGATTCCTTTCCATTTTCTGAATTTTTCTAAAAAATAGGTTGGGTCAAAATGATGTCCATCATTACCACCGCATTCAACAAAGAATCCTTTTTCTTTGTTTAAGTATTTTAGAATAACATCATGATGAGGATATGGTTTAGAATAGTAATCTGATCCAAAAAATTCAAAAATTCTACGACGGTTTTTGAATAGAAATGGAGAAAATCTTTTTTCTAAGCTTTTTTTTAAAAAGTTAGGAATTTTCCGGTATTCTTTAGTTGGATTTTTTAAAAATTGTTTAATTTTTCTATTCATAATTAGAGAGTTTTAAATTTTGTGTTATCAATTAATTTGTTTTTTTCCAATTTCCATCTAATAAAAAATGTGAATTACTTTTAATTTTACCTTGTTCATAAAAATTTCCAGGCAGGACTTCAAAAAAATAAATTAGTTCTTTCGGCCAATCAGAAGGCTTGTTATTTGTTAATGCTCTTATTCCGATTCCATATGTTCCAGGAGCTAAAGGTAATTTTTTTATAGAACATATAATTTTACCTTTGTTATTAAGATTATTAAATAAATTTCCTGAATAAGAACTATAAAAAATACTTAACAGAGATGAATCTTCTTTATGGAACGAAAAGCCTACATCTACGTTTTTTGTGTCATTTAAATTTTTACATTCATATTCAAAAATTAAGTTAATATTATCACCTCCTTTTATTGAATTAATTTTTTTCATTTGTTCATTAGTGACATAAAAATTATTAAAACTAAAGTTACCATTTTTTCTTCTATTTTTTGTTCTAGATATTACAGAGGTACCTTTTGTATTTCTGTTTAAATATACATTTATGACATCTTTTGTTTCACCAATCATTTTTATTTTTCCTTCTTCAATAAGGATACATCTTTTACAGAGTTTTTGGATGGCGGTGAGATTATGGCTGACGAAGAGGATAGTTCTTCCTTCTTCTCCTGTAACTTCGTCCATTTTGCCGAGGCATTTTTTTTGAAAATCGGCATCTCCAACAGCGAGCACTTCATCAACCAGAAGAATATCTGGTTCCATATGAGCGGCAACCGA
>Ga0307992_1001168_pt1 | contig 15734 bp, 11 predicted proteins | sample EllFjometagen133_FD_203162 | JGI IMG/M metagenome (GOLD analysis project Ga0307992, IMG submission 203162) | Marine microbial communities from Ellis Fjord, Antarctic Ocean - #133 | ecosystem: Environmental > Aquatic > Marine > Unclassified | place: Southern Ocean | collected 2014-10-08
ATGCCCAGTCTTACCCCCAAATCCCTTTAAAATTTTAATATCTGGATAATTATTGTTATTTTCATGATATCCCAAACATAAATAACACTTCATTAATCTTTCAATACCATTAGACAATAATTGAAATGGTATATAATAGAAATCATTAGACATCGATATGTTTTGATACTCTTTAAGACCAATTTTTATCAATTTAATTGAAGTTTCCATCTCTAAGTTCAGATGAATATCTTTACTCATTAAATTATCCATATCGTTTAACTTCCTCAAAATTCGAGAGAATTAAAGTAATAATTCATCCCTATCAATATTTTTGTTGAGTAAATTTTACATAATTCAAAATCATTTCCATAAACAACAATATCATCAACATAAAATGAATATCTATAAATGATTTTTTCAAAATCACTATTTCTATTTGAAATATTACAATTTACTGTTAAACCATATAATACAGAAATGTTTGGGGAAAACTTTTCTGCATTTAAATCATTTATCGACGGATAATTAATGCCTACATTTAATCCAATATAGTTAGGCAAATGTTCTGAAAAAACTAATCCAAATAATAATATACATGAAATTAAAACTTTAAACACTCTATCTAATAATTTCATAATAAATCAAGCTCTTAGTTATTCATTATTCATTATAAGTTTTTAACTGTTTAAGAATTTCCCCCAAATTTTCATCTTTATACTCAAGCTTTTTCAAGTATCGATGAATATTAATGGCAAGAAATGGCCAAACAACGAGACAAAGCACGCCAAGCGCGAAGGAAAATGACAAAGGTGGATTATTGAGAAGGTTCCCGAGTCCAAAGCCAAGAAGGATCATGGATTCAAAGAATATAAAAAGAATTTGTTTAACACGGGTTCGACGGATCCATTTTTTAATATCTTCAACCGTTAATTCAGCACGTTTTTTTTCATCGAACACCCGTCTGAGTTCTTTGACTAAAAATTCATTCATTTTATGTTTCTCCGTTTTATATTTCATTCTAGGGAAATACGCAGCAATGCTGCGTTTCTATACATTTCTTACTCTTGTATCTCTCCTGCATAAGCCCTCAAAACTGCAATACTTACAAGCATCTTTAAAGGATTTCTCTGTAATATAATACTTTCCGTTGACTATTTGAGAAAAAAGATCATGTAAATGTTTTTCGAATTCATCGATGATAAAGGATTGTTTGCCTTGCCTGAATTCTTCTTCTTTATGTTGATATCTCAATAATTTTGTATCTTTTTTTGGATCCTTAAGTGTTTCATACATAGCTTCTTGTTCATAGTCAGGATATATTTCCGCACATTTTTTGAGATATAAATATAATTGAGACAGCATCATTTTCGACAGCAGGGATGGCGTGATCGTGCTGGTTTTAAAATCGGAAGCAATGAGTTTCTTCTTTTCTTCATTGATCATGATCTTATCAATTCGTCCTTTCAACAAAATATGAATATCTTCATATCTCAATTCAAGGTCATCAAAAGATTTTTCACTCTTAATGTATTTGTATTCGCCAAAATCTTTAGCGATCAAATCAAGATTCTTAACCAGACAATTCTTATCCGACCCCAGATACAAATTCTTGACATAGTTCCTGAAATGATCCATTTGCTGCGGGTCATTCACGTCGATCTTTTCATACTCAAGTGCTCTACTAAAACAATCCTGCATCAGAACGATAGCCGGCTCTACTTCAAGTTCATAGCCCCTACCTTCAATAAAATATTCATAGGTCTTGTGAACAACATTCCCCTTTTTACTGCCCCAAAATAATGCTTCTTCCTGATCCATGGGTGAACATTTTAAGATCTTATCATAATAAAATTTCATGGGGCAAGCCAAGAGTGTATCCACACTTGTAACTGATATGTCAAAACTATTTTGTTTTTCTGCAATATCTCCGCTGAATATTTCTCGTTTACCTTCCAGTATTTCCTTATGTCTGGATATCATGAACGTATTATGACCGGAAATATTATGATTTGCATAGGACAACAATTTCTGTCTGCGTCCTACAGCTACTGCTGGAATAATGTTTAAATCCAATTCTTCCAAAAACGACGAGCGACTCTGTTCGGAACCATCCTCGGCATGTGTAGAACTGCAAAAGATCACACTCTTGCCCAATTTCTTCCATTCTTGCATGAAGTGACGGTTCAATTCGAGAGAATAGTTTCTGTTTCGACTAAAGAAGGGATTCTCATTTTCCTTTCTGGGGATATCGCCTTCGACCATACCCAGAACATAAAGTTTATCCGCGCGGGCACCCAAACTATCCAACAATCCCACAACCGGAATACCGTTGAACTGATCCTTTCGAGGAATACCTTCTTTTTTAATGCGGGTGTTCATCTCGCGGACAATTGCGTTAATATTGGTTTTGGGATTCAAGTGCATAAGATCAAGAATAACCTTTTCCAGTACTTCGAGGAATTTATCGCAGGCTTTACACATGTCTGTACTGGCATCAGCTTTAATATTTTTAATAAATTTTTGGGTCTTTTTTAAAAGCTCTGAGCTGTTTCTGGCAAGTTTGTCTTTATAAAACTGCAATGCTTCTTTGGGAAGTGCTTTTTCTTCCATTGGCCTCTGTCTTACCTGCTGATCATGGCAAAACATCTCATTTCCAGGTTTCATCAAGGGATGCATCAAGATCGGCGACAGGTCTTTCCATTCAGGGACAGGCTTTCTACATAATTCAAGATAGTTCATCAGTAAAGCGGTACATGGCAGTTCAAACAACGATCTTGGACCAATAAATCTGGCTTTTAATCCCATTTGCGACAATTGTCTTTGCAGATGCGGTGCGTATTTTTCCATTGAGGCTACGGCAATCATAAGCTGATCATTCGGACTGCAATTTTCTTTAATATGTTGCGATACTGCCAGCACTTCTTCTCTTGGAGAAAAGGCTTCGATCAATATGTGTGTCTGCGATTTATTGTAGGGAAGCAATGATAGTTCTATAAGCTTATTTTCAGTCCGCAGTTTTTCGATATATTCTTTCTCCATCTCGGTCTGAATGTATACATCCAACAAAATGATCTTTTGACCCCGGACATTCACATGACTATATGGCAAGTCCGCCGGTCGATAATCCGCCGACTGAGGAATATCTTGATAAAACTGCCTAAATTCATTTTTAATCTGTCCTTTGCGCAATTCTTCCTCACGGAGGGCTTGGGCCAAATAGTCAGCCGTGCCATTTTTCATGTCGGGATTTCTATGTATTATCATTAGGCGTAAACTGTCCTGAGATATACCGGTTTCAGCATTTTTATGCAAAATTTTACTCAAGGTACTGACTTTGATATCCGGTCGCATTAATCCCTGTTTAACCAGCGCAAGATAGACCTGTTCTTCATGCTGACCCGATGCACAAAGAATGATTTGTTCACCATCTTTGATCTCCTGAATCAATTTTCCAAGATCCATATCGCCGGGTGGTAATTGGGGTTTTACATTTATACCTAAGGACAATTCGTCAAAGTAGATATCCTGCCATTCGACCTCGACTACTTCATCTAAAGCAACAAAATATATTTTAGCCTCGGCTTTTATACCATAGGCTTGTTTCACCATCCATTGGTATGTTTGCAATTGTTTTTTATATGCCGGTAACAGGCGTTTTGAGGCATCGGTTTTGTAATCAAGAATAGTCCAGCGATCACCTGCTTTATAAAGCAGATCAACCGTTCCGTTCACCTGAACCACATCGCGTTCATTACCCAACCAAGCTTTGACTTTCAACTCGGGATACTTTTCAATGTCGGCATCATGTAAAATTGCCGCTAATTTATGTTTGCCAATATTTGCTAACCAAGGTTTAACTTTGGCAAGAAGTTCCCCGCGATCGATAGTTGGATATGCCTGTAAAATATGGTCATTAATTTGTTTTGAATATGTATCTAAATTTAACCAGACTTGTTCCATGCAAAAATGAAAGAGCATTCCGGGCACAGTTCCCAGTCCGCTTTTACTCTCATCAAAGTCAAAAGTCTGCTGTTTGCCCATCAAATCGTGTGGCGAGCGGTAGAGATATTTCCCAGGCTCTTCAAAAGACTTTTTCTCTTTCCAGGGAAACGTTACGAAACTTGAAACTTTCTTGCCTATCATTAACTTATTTTTTGAAATGATCTCGATCTCATCATTCCAATTATCAATAACTAGATCTTCTTTCTCAGCTTTATCCAATAATCCAAGTGAGTATTTCGTCCACCAAGTGTTTGCTGTAGCTTTATCGCCTTCGCCCAGCAGAAGAACTTTATGAATTGCGCGAGTTAAAGCGACATAAAATTTACGCTTGTCCTCGGCTTCTTCTTCCAGCTTAGTAATCTCTTTTAAACGCAATAGCATGCCCGGTTTTTCGTCGTCTGATAGTGACAAAGATATCTCAGGATGATTTTCGTAACGACCATAGCGAAATTTATTTTTATCACTGCTTCCCTTTTGATTCATCTCGGGAATGATCACAATGGGATACTCAAGTCCCTTGGCCTTATGCACCGTCATAATATGTACTCGTACCTTTGCAGAATAATCGGCCTGACTTTCATCGGCTTTAACTCCGGTCTGGTAGCTTAAAAACTCCCGAATATCTCGTAGCGTCGCGCCATTTCGTTGTTGTCCCCGAATTATATTTAGGGCTTTATCAAAATTTGCCAATTGCTGTTCGGGCATCAATTCCGAAACATAGCCCAATTCGCGGTCATTTTCGTCAAGAATGGACGCGATCAATTCATCAATAGACCGAGTTTTACTTGCCTCTTTCCAAAATAGAATATCACGATAAGCATTCTGTAATTCGGGAACGGTGCTCATTGCATCGAAGACCGATATTTTCTCGCGCTTGCTAAGCAAGTGAATAATAGGATCCGGAAGTGCAAAAATGGGCGAGCGCAGAAGCCCGATCAGCGCATGATCATCACGCGGATTATCTAACACGGAAATGAAATAAAAAACATCCATCAGTGCCGGTGAGGAATAATAATCTTTACCACCCAGAATGGACACGGGAATACCCAATTTATTAAAGGCCTGTAAATAATCGGATATTTTGGTATAACGCCTAAGTAAAATAGCGATCAGCGGTTTATCAGTGCCGGGATCAATATCGGTATTTTCATGTTCTGCCAGCAAACGCTTGACCTGCCAGGCAACATGATAAGCGGGTATGTAATCCTCTTCATCTTTTTCTGTTTCGCACCATATCCGTTCTATGACGGGCGAAATACCCGCTTTATTTATGGGAGAATTTGTTTCCTTAAAATCAGCTTCATAGGCTTCTTTTTCTTCTCCGGGCTTTTTCATGATCATGCTCATGAGAGTGTTAATTCCATCACGAATAAAATCCTTTGAAGATCGGTAATTATCATTAAAATCGATAGGATCTCCACCGATAGATTTCATCAATTCCTCGGCAGTATTCATGACCGTAACATCGGCATTATTGAAGCGATAAATAGATTGCTTGCGATCACCCACAATAAATAATTTGATATCCTTGCCCGCTTCAAGGATCATTTTAATGATCTCCCAGCGTAAGGGATTGGTATCCTGGAATTCGTCCAGCATAATATGACGATATCGCTGTCCAAGAATCGAGCGTACCTCCTCATGTTCGCTGAGCAATTTGTGAGTCAGAATGATTATATCGGAGAAATCCAAAAGGTCGCGATCCAGCCTGATCGTGAGATAAGAGTCATTAAAATCTTTAAATTGCACAATCAACATTTTAAGCAAAGGAATGATCCTTTTATCTAAAGGACTTGGCGTTAAAGAAATATCTTTTTCATCGATCGTATCCTGTAATAACTGGAACCATCCTATGGCTTGCTCTTTTTTGTCGCTCCAATTTCCTACGGCACCTTTTTTTTGTTTTAGGTAGGTTCCGGATTTAGTGACAAAAATACCCTTGCGAACGATATCGCTAATAAATGCAGCGCGGAATTCCAAAGGATCACGGCGATCGAGAGCCATTAGTTCGAAATGCATGTCTTTCAATCCGACAAAAAGAGCATCTTTTTCATTATTGCATAGAAATTGAGCATTTTTCCATAAGGCTTCAAATGTCGCAACAAGATTTTCAATGTCAGCATCCGGTGTATAGCGTAACAGCCGCTCCCGCCAGATATCATCATCACTCTTGTTTTCAAACTCATTTATATATTCATCCAGAATTTCTCTGGAAGAATACATACTCTTCAACATCTCTTTAATCTGAAAAAATGAGAATTCATCAAGCAGATCATTAAAACATTGAACGTCCTCACTAAGTTTTTTACTTAGCCAAACATCTAGATTCTCATTCAGTAATCGTTTGGCATCGTGATCATCTTGAGATAAAAACTGGGGATCGAGTCCCAGTTTGTATGCAAACTCTCTAAGTATCCCCGCGCAAAAAGAATCAATGGTTGAAATGGAATTCTGGGAAAATCGTTCTTTGAGATACTGTTTGTAATTCTTAAGTCCTTCGTTCCCCTCTTTCCTCATTGTTGCGCCAAAATCGATGTTCTGATCTTTCATAGCATCGATCTCTTTTCCCGATAAAAGCAAACTCATATCCTTGTGGATGCGCTCTTTCATTTCGGCGGCAGCCTTCTTGGTAAAGGTAATAACCAGAATTGTTTTAGGATCAATTTTCTCGATCTTACACCCTTTCTCCGCTTCTTGCGCAAAGCGATCCAAAATGGCGGCATAGCGCTTTGTTAGAGCAAAGGTCTTACCTGCTCCGGCACAAGCCTGAATAAAGACAGAACGATCACAATCTAAAGCGCGTTTAAGATGATCCAAGGGAACTCCACATAATGTCATTAGTTACATTCTGGGAAAATTACGAAATATATATCATATTGATAAATATTTTTTTACATTCTTGTAAACAACTCAAAACGGAGGAAAAGTATGGTTAACGCAGAAGAAGTCAAAAATAGCGTTACACTCAATGCCAAAAAAATTATTAAGATCGGCATAATTCTACTCGTGGCTATCATTATCTTGAGTGGATTTTATGTGGTTCAGGCAGAGAATGTAGGCGTTATCTTGCGATTTGGTAAATATACAAAGACCACCGAGCCCGGCCTTCACTTGAAGATCCCGGTGATCGACAAGGTTTATCAGGTTGCAGTTGAACGTCAGCTAAAAGAAGAATTCGGTTTTCGCACATTGAAAGCCGGAATTAATTCACAATACTCGCGCGGCAATTTCAACAACGAATCGGTCATGTTGACCGGTGATTTAAATGTTGTGGTAGTTGAATGGATCATCCAATACCGAGTTGAGGATCCTTACAAATACCTCTTTAGGGTGAGAAATTCCAGACAAACTCTACGTGATATGAGCGAAGCCAGTATGCGCGAAATCGTGGGTGATCGAACACTGAACGAAGTTCTTACGGTTGGTCGTCAAGAAATATCACAGACGGTTGAAATCAAATTACAAGACTTATGTGAACAGTACGAGACGGGTATTCGCATCAAACAGGTCGTTCTGCAGAACGTGAACCCGCCAGATGCTGTTAAAGCATCGTTCAACGAGGTCAATCAGGCTCAACAGGACAAAGAAAAACTTATCAACCAGGCACGATCCGAATACAACAAGGTTATTCCCAAAGCCAAGGGTGAAGCATTGCAAACCATCCAGAAAGCCGAAGGATATGCATCCGAACGTGTCAATGGTTCCAAGGGTGATGTCGCAAGATTTATCGCGGTGTTAGAAGAATACGAAAAAGCACCCGAGATCACACGGCAACGAATTTATCTTGAAACCATGAGCAAGGTTCTGCCTATCATGGAAAAAAAATTCATCATTGACGAAACCGGCAGCGGCGTTTTACCGCTCCTCAACCTGGATAATTAAGGAGGCCATCATGAAAAGAACAAGTATTATTGTCATTGCTGTTGTGGCCGTCGTTATGCTCATCATTGTAGCTTCAGGCTTATTCATCGCAGATGAGACCCAACAGGTCGTCGTAACTCGCTTAGGTAAACCGGTACGTACAATTTTGAATCCCGGTTTGCATTTCAAGATCCCTTTTCTGGAAACCACTCATGTTTTTGATAAACGATTTCTGGAATGGCGTGGAAAATCGAATCAGGTCACCACAAAGGATAAACGTTATATCTGGACCGATACTTACGCCCGTTGGCACATTGTAGATCCATTATTGTACTACAAACGTCTTCGCGACGAACGCGGCGCCATGTCACGTATCGATGATATCATCGACGGTGAAACCCGGACCGCTTTCGCTAAGCACGATTTGATCGAACTGGTTCGTACATCCAATCGCGAACCGCTTGCGGATCCGGTCATGGACATGGATTCCGGTACACTTCAAGATATCACTTACGGTCGCAGTATGATCGCGAATGAGATTCTTAAAGCATCTGCCGGTCGTGTTAAGGATCTTGGTCTTGAGATCTTGGATTTCAAGATTAAACGCATTAATTATGTTAAAGAAGTACAAACTACTGTCTTTGAGCGAATGATCACAGAACGGAAACGTATTGCCGATAAATATCGTTCAGAGGGACAGGGAGAAGCGTCAAGAATCTCGGGTGAAAAAGACCGCGAATTGAAACGCATCCAGTCCGAAGCAAAACGTACCGCTCAAGAGATCATGGGTAGGGCCGATGCCCAAGCCGCAAAGATCTATAATGATGCATACAATAAAAATGCCACTTCACGGGATTTCTATACTTTCATGAAAACCATGGAAACCTATGAACAAGCATTGGATTCAGGTACCAGTCTTATCCTTTCAACTGAAAGCGATTTTTATAAGTACCTCAAGAGTGTGAATCCGGAATAATCTCAACGAAAGATATTCCGAGTAAATAGATGATCCCCTGCAGGCAGTAATGTTTGCAGGGGATTTTTGTTTTCGTGAATAGCAAATGATAAACTGTGATTGGTGATCGCAATTAATATTAATCAGTCATGAATTGGGATTGGTCGTGTGCAGTATTTGTTGCATGTAAAAACGCGAATTTATTCAACCCCGTCGGGGTTGTTTTTTGTGAGGGATGCGCTTATACTGTTATTAAACCCTTTCAGGGGTTTTTCTCTGGTTTTATAAAATATTGGTGAAAAATAAAAGAATCCCGTAGGGATTCAATAATAGTATAGGCGCTTTTCCTTCTTTTTTTATAACCCCGACGGGGTTGAATATTATTCTAAATTTCATTCCAAGGATTCAATATTTCCACCCCGCAAAACCTAAAATCGTCCGTATTTCGTGTAACAAAACAAAGTTTATTACATAGAGCACTTGCGCCCAGCAGTGAATCTATTGCAGGGATACTAATACCCTGTTTACTTAATTCACCTGAATTCTGCCCCCACTGCAACATGGTTTGAATATCTAATTCAATTATTCTACTATAAAAACGATCGCTCAAATCTTCCAGCCAAAGTTGAATACTATGTTTTCTTACGGCATTATCCAATTTTGAAATTCCTTTTTGAATTTCGCCAAAAGTGATAACTGATAGATAAAGATCATTTTCATTTTGAGAGTTAATCCAGTTTACAACAAGGGGATCAGGTCTCTTTTTAACTAGCTCTGAAATAACGCATGTATCCAGTAAATATTTCATAATTCAATGTCCCGATCTGAATCTTTATTTCGATCCAATTCAAGTCCATATAAAGGGGACTCTTGAAAAAAGGCAGATAAAGAATTTGACCGTTTTGTTATCTCTTGGTATTCTTTAATTGACAACACCACGGCAGAATCTTTACCATGTTTGGTAATGTACTGAGGTCCATGTTCACCGGCATTATTGATCACAGCAGAAAATTTTACTTTTGCTTCTTGTAATTGCCATTTATTTTTCATTTTATTCTCCATTCTGGTCGTTTCGACTATTTTTAGTATAGCAAATGAAAAGTAAAAATGCAATAATAAAATTGCGTGTCTTGTTAACATTAATGTTAGTAAAAGATAACTCTTGTAATAAACGTTTAATCGAGTTTACAATAAAATTCATACTTAGTACTATCCTCTCCTTTTTACTCTTTGACTACTTAGTCCATACTAAAGATTAATTATTATTATTTGAATATCTTTATTAACTTAATGCAAAATCACCGTGTCTATAGCATGGAAGAAAAAAAATTAAATGAAGGAAAGAGAAATGAAAAAACTAATTATTGGACTTATGATCGTTACAATGCTGATCCTGAGTTCATGCGATTTTGGCGAGATTACCGGTCATTGGAACAACAATGATAATAACGATGACAATGTTACACTCGTTGCTCTCATTGAAGCTGAGATCCTTGCAGAAACGGATGTAGATGCCACAATTGAAGAAGAGATCGAGATCGAAATTCCCGAATCATTCGCAAAAGCAGCTCCCGGACCCGGTGGTAACGGTAATGGTAACGGACGTAATAGACGCCATATACGTATGATGGTTAGACAAGGCATCGACAGTGTTGATGTTCAACGTAGTATTGAATATACCGCTGATGACACCGCATTGGTAACTTTGACCAAAACACTTTTCGGAACTATGCTTATCAACCAAACGGATACAGCTATTGTTGATACACCTGAGGTTTGGGAAAAATCCTATGAATATACTACAACTTCTTTTATGCAGTTCGTTCAAGTTGAATGCGCAGATTCATGCACCAATGATTCTACTGGTGCCGATTCAACAAATCTTAGATGGAAACTTGTAGCAAAAAGCATTGAAGCCGGCGAAACAGCAGGTATCCTAAATACAATCGAAAGTGTCATTCTTGATTCGGATAATGATTCAACCATGTTGAACTTTGATGATACCGAAGCACTCTATGAAGTTGTTCGCGGTCGTCAGGATTGGGGATCATATCGCGGTCGTCCGGGCGTTCAGACAACTGAAGCCTATGTTGCTATTGACGGATCTGATGATGTGAATGTTCTTGGATCCGGTGGTCGCTATTTTGCCCTATTGGATGACGGTGAAGGTCTTGACCTGACTGCCGATGATAATATTTTTAGTGGCTCACTTAGAAAAGGTAACGGCCACAGCAGACTCCGTGTCCGTATGCTCACCACGTCAACTTTCATTGATAAAGATGCACCTGTAGAGATCGCAACCTGGTTCCTCCCCGTACGTTAATCCTTCTTCCCCCTTTCCGGGTTAATATAGAAAATGTCCGTCCCTTGGCGGACGTTTTTATTTTGCAAAAATAAAATATTTTGTATCTGTAAAGACGCAAGATTTTGCGTCTTTACATAATCATAAAATTAATCTCTAAAAATATTAACCTTATGCTATTTCCCGTGTCTAAATAGTGAATAAAAGATATTTCTCATAGATGCTTAGAATCCTTCTTCCCCTTTCGGGGTTTTAGTGGCGGTCTTAACGGCCGCCATTAAATTTATTGGGAACTATTAACGATTTCTAATGTCTAATAAAAAGAAAACAAATTATCCTATTACCCTCCCCGGGTATATATAGAAAAAGACGCTCTCCCCGAACGTCTTTTCTGCTTATGCTGGAAAACATTTTTATCATCCTGAGCGAAGTTCCGGTGCTTATCGGAACGCAGTGCCGTGCTGGTCGAAGCTCTACTGAGCGTAGGCTGGAAGGATCTATTTATGATATGCAATATTATGTGCTTGCTTTACCCCGTGCTTTAGCTCGGGGTCTTATAATTAATTAAAATTTGGGGTTTCAACCCCAGTTTGGGTTAAAACCCGATTTATGGGCACTATGATCCACGGCATAAATGCCGTGGTAAAGCGTCATTACATTTCCTACGCCTGCTAACGAACGTCTTTATTGTGTTATATGCAGCAGAGCCACACCATGGTGTGGCTCTGCACGTTTTACGTTTTATGATTTACATCTAATGTATTCTTCCAATATATACCACCCTATCATCCCCGCTTAAAAACAATTCAAACGTACTGACTTTGATGCCATCGGTGGATTTATGAGAACCAAATATTTTGGCTTTGTATACTTTTGCTTTTTTATCGTAACGAATAGATTCGATCAGCGAAGCATGACCAAACCAAGTACCATTCTTCCGCTGCTTCCAATATTGAATAAAATCACCCGCTTTAACTTTTGACATATCTTTTATCTGAGTACCTAAATTATGTTTCACGATCGCGTAAGCTACGCCACCATATCTTGGATCTTGCAGATCTGGGCCTTCTTGAACAACATTGCGACCAAGATTTGAATGATTGATCAAAACATCATTTCTTATTTCGCGGGTATAGTCAATATTGTGGCGGCTCAGTATAGTATCAACGACAGCCGATACAAAAGTCGTACAATCAAGGTGTTTTTTGTCCGCGCTGTATGAGCCATACGTCCATCCGCAAAATACTTCTTCATCTAATTCATGCGCAATACCCAGTGCATCGGGAAAATCAGCAACGACTTCTTTGGCTTCTTGACCCCATACTAATGCTGCGGTAATAATAAATATCAGAAAAATATATTTTTTCATTTTCTTAACCTTTCCTAAAATTGTAGGGGACGGTCGCGACCGTCCCCTACAGTCTTCATATTATAAATGCTTCTTTCACAAAATACCACAACATCACACCTGATGCCATCAATTTAATAACCACTCCCCCAAGAAATCCGATAAAAGTGCTGAATCCTGATTTTAAAGCTTCGCGGGAATCTTTCCCGGTACTCAATTCACCTATTACAGCACCCAAAAATGGTCCGACAAGTAATCCCCAGGGAGGAAAAATTAGCATCCCGGCACCCAGTCCGATCATAGCACCCCAAACAGCCCGCTTGGAGCCACCTGATCGTTTTGCGCTCCATGCCGGCATAAAATTATCCAAAATGGTTACGGCAAGTGCAATAATCGCCATGATGATCAAGAATTTTGACGAGAACTGATACTTTGGAGCCGCATGTAAAAGGAGCAACCCTATATAACTTAAGGGTGGTCCCGGAATAACCGGCAACAAACAGCCCAAGATGCCGAAGATCGAAAAGAGAAGACCGATGATGATGAGTGCTATGTCCATTTCTATTCCTTTGTTGCTAAGAATAATAGTAAAAAGCATTTCAAATAACAAGCGAGAAGCGTAAGACGTAAATTTTTCTATATCTTATTATAAAACATAAATAATATTTGATGTCATCTCGACCCCCGATTGTTCGGGGCCAACAGACTGAGAAATCGAAAGATCTGTTCATGTTTACAATTCTTCTTCATGAATAGATTCTTCAACTTCGTCCCGATCTAAATCGGGACTTCGTTCAGAATGACATCTTTTCTGAATATTCTCATGCTAAAAGCCTTTCCCTACTTATCCTGTTTATCCTGTAATCCTGTCTTAAACATATCTTGTCAAATAGTCCATTTTCCAATTGATAACGCCTGCAATAAATGCTAATTTAACGAGCTATTGTTTAGCAACGATTTTAGAATACTAATTTGTTATAGAAAGGTGCACAAATGTTAAAACCCGGTATCATTCCTTCCGAGGAACCCCAGATCAGAGTCGGTATTGTTTTACCTCATGATGATCAAAAAAAGATAACAACTTTTTTATCCGATATGTGCGATTATGAGATGGCTGTTGATACTCTAACTTTTTCAACTTGCGACGTTGCCAGCATTCTTTTCAAAATTGAAAACAATGCCATTTCTTTTAAGATAGGCGGAAAAGAATACGAGAAAGTGAATAAGGTCGTCTTTCGCCCTGTCGTCGAAAACGCATATATCACTCTCGACCCGGTTATTTCAGGACGAGAATTTCACTGGCGTAAATATATTTCAGTAAAAGTACCTGGCAACATCGAGATATCAATTGTTGATGGTAATTTACTTGTTGTCAATGAACTGCCTTTAGAACAATATCTCATGTGTGTTGCTACTTCCGAAATGGGTGCTGCTTGCCCTCCGGCATTGATCGAAGCTCAAACCGTTGTTGCCCGTGCCTGGATGTTGGCAAATGTAGAACAAAAACATACTGATATAGGTTTGGATGTTTGTAATGATGACTGTTGTCAGAGATATCAGGGATTAAATAACGTTACCGTAAATAGCAAAGCCGGTACAGATGCAACACGTGGTATGGTTATTATTTATGGCGGTAAGATCTGTGATGCCCGCTATTCAAAATCTTGCGGCGGTAAAATGGAAGTGTTCGAAAATCTATGGGAAAACACGCCACTGCCCTATATGCAAGCCATTCCCGATATGCCTGAAGGTAATGAGGTTCCGGATCTCAAGATCGAAGAAAATGCCCAAAAATGGATACTTTCAAATCCCAAAGAAGCATTTTGCTCCTCAACAACCGTACCTGAAAATGAATTAAAAAAATATATCGGTGCTTGCGATGACGAAGGTGAATATTTCCGTTGGACTGTAGAGATCAGCAATGATGAACTCTCTGCAAATCTACGCGATAAATTAAAATTGGATGTCAAGGAAGTTCTAGAACTGCAAACGCGGAAACGTGCCGAATCTGCTCGATTAATGAAATTGGGCATTATCTATCGTGATTTTGATGATAAGATCCACGATATTGAAATTGACAAAGATTACAATGCTCGACTCGTTCTGCATCCAAAGTTCCTCTTTTCATCAGCAGTCGTTATTGATAGAATTGGAACCGGCGAGGTACCCAAACGCTTTATTTACAGAGGTGCCGGTTGGGGTCATGGTTCGGGACTCTGCCAGATCGGAGCATTGGGTATGTCTCTGAAAGGTTATTCTACAGAAGAAATTCTTGCCCATTATTATCCGGGCAGTGAATATAAAAAGATCTATAGTTAGTAGTAATTTGAAAAATGTGCAGCAAAAAGTAAGAATATCAATTTTTTGCGAGTCACGATTTACGACGCGTTATCCACGAGTTACAAGTTACGCGTTACGAGTCACGATTTCTAATAATGACTTATTGGAAAATACTGTTCATCATAAGTAAGGAAAGGTTTTTATGAATAAAAACAAAAAGAAGAATCCCTGGTCTTGGGTACCGTCCTTATACTTCATAGAGGGAATTCCCTATACCGTTGTGATGGTCGTTTCGGTCGTCATGTACAAAATGCTGGGCATATCCAATACGGATATCGCACTCTATACCTCTTTGCTCTATCTCCCATGGGTCATCAAACCCCTGTGGAGTCCCATCGTTGATAATTTAAAGACCAAACGTTGGTGGGTACTCATCATGCAGTTTGTATTGGGTATTTTATTTGCATGTATTGCATTAACGATACCGACTACAAATTTCTTTAAACTGAGCCTTGCTTTCCTTTGGTTAATGGCCTTTACATCGGCAACACATGATATTGCAGCCGATGGTTTCTACATGATTGGTCTCGATGAAGGCGATCAGGCTTTATTCAATGGTATTCGTTCTGCTTTTTATCGTGTTGCTATGTTGATGGGACAGGGTGTATTTATCATCCTTGTTTCTATCTTGATCAATGCTTCAGGTATGGATAAGGTCAGTATTGAAGTCAATGCCGTACCGGTTGATGCAAGTGTTAAAACTGTTCTTATGGATGGTTTTGATTATTCTGAGAAACCTGGCGATATATATTTGGTTTATGCACCGAAAAAACTTGATATCCCAATCAAAAAACTCACTACCGTCTATGCCGATTCCGTGATAGCAGCTGCCAGAGCATGGAATATTGCCCAAGGTCAACCTGATCCGGATGCACCCGTTATTTCAAAAGATCGAAATAAAAAAGAAAAGATCAAAAAAGATAAACCCAAGAAATTTGAAAACT
>Ga0307992_1001172_pt1 | contig 15702 bp, 13 predicted proteins | sample EllFjometagen133_FD_203162 | JGI IMG/M metagenome (GOLD analysis project Ga0307992, IMG submission 203162) | Marine microbial communities from Ellis Fjord, Antarctic Ocean - #133 | ecosystem: Environmental > Aquatic > Marine > Unclassified | place: Southern Ocean | collected 2014-10-08
TAATGAGAAAGTTAATTGTAGGTGGTGTAGTTCTAGACCTCTCCAATGATAGCCAGATAGCGCTAACAAAAGAGATTAATTCCTTGTGGGACTTTAAAGACAGGCGAAGTAACCTTACAAATACTTTCACATTACCCTACACAATAACCAATAACCAATACTTTTCACACGCCAACGATTTAACGATTACATCCATAGACTTTCGCAACTTTCATGAGTGCTATTATATTCAAGACTACATCCAAATAATAAGCTATGGCAAACTAAAACTAACCACAGCAAGCGCACAAGGCTATGAAGTGGCGATTGCATGGGGCAATATAGATTTAAGCGAAACACTGGGAGACAAGACACTACAGGACTTAAACCTTGACGACCTAAAGCACAACTGGACACACGCCAATGTAATAGCTAATTACGTTCCTGCTCCTGCACCAGCCTTTGAATGTTTATATCCATTTTACAATCCGTCTGGGATTGATGCTGATTTGTTTGCACTTGGCACGGTTGCCGATCCATTATTTTCAAGTCGCTTCATTCCATTCGTTCAGCTTAGACGAATTATTCTACAAATTGCAGAAGATAACGGCTTAGAGTTCACTGGAGGCATTGAGAATGTAGATAGTTACGCTTATATTCCAGTTGCTAATTACTTATTTAAGCCTGAGTACAATGTTGAGGCTTCATTTACTCAAAGGGATTTAACGGGGACGCCTGATTTATTAAACCTCAGTTGGTTACCATTAGTTTATGATAATATTATTACAGACGATTCGGGATTGATAGACCCATTAACAGGCTATTTTATAAGTCCCGAAACAGCGAACTATCAAATAAACTTTAACCTTAATTTATATTGTAGGTTTTACAAACAAGACCCAGCGTTAAATGCAGAATTTAAAGCGTCAACAATTGTATATATAAAAACTTCAATAGATGGGATTATTTGGGTAACTCAACAGATAACTAGCCTATTAACTGTTGAGGTTAATGAATTGGATTTTTATGATTGGAATGTTTGTCAACTTGAATTTTTGCAAAATATACCAATAAATAATTATTTTCAGTTTCTTGTTTTTGTAAATATTTCGCCAGTTGCCAATATAAATCAAGTTGCATTATATCACACGCCACAAACCACCCTAAAGATTAACGCTGGCCAAATGCAGTTCGGTAATGAATGGAATGTCGCCAGAAACCTGCCCGACATAAAACAAATTGACCTATTAAAATATGCCTGTGTTTTAGGTGGTTTCATGTTCTCAAAAAAAGACAACACAAACGAAATAGTATTTACACGTTATTCTGATATAGTTTCGGACGTTTCAGGTACTCAGGATATGTCAGAGTATTTAGATTCATTTGAGATTAAAGACTTGCATACTGACCTATCACAGCTTAATAGATTAAAGTATAAGAATGACGAAACCGTGGATAGTGAGAGGGGCAAGGGCTTGTTATTAGTAGAAGACAACACCTTGAGCCGTGAGAATGAGTTATATGAAGCCCCTTTCGGTGCTTCTGAAATGGAGGCATACACAGACATTAACGGCAAAGAATTTCAAGTAGCTCGCTATCCTTATTTGCTCGATGTATTGCCGTGGGCAACGATAAGCCCCCGTATTTTTCGCTTAAATATGGTATTTTTTGACTCATATTTCAGGCACTTAACAACCACAACGCTCGTACAAAGTAAGTTTGTGGCATCATTTGCCGACTCTGATTTGTCATTTAGCAACATTTTGACTAAAAGCTACGGCCAATATGCGGCTATTGTTAATGATTTTAAGCGTATTTCAGGCAGATTTTACATGACATCCGCACGATTTGAGGCGCTGGACTTGACAAAATCCATATACATATCACAGCTTGGTAGCCGTTTTATCATTGAAAAAACAGACAACTGGATAAATCCCCAACTTTGCGAAATAATTTTAATAAAGATTTGACATGGCAGAAAAAAAGGTAATAATAGAAATTGATATTGATGCTAAGAAGGCTGTCCACAGTGTCGACAATCTTAACAAGGCTATTAAAGAACAGAATGCTATTTTGAAAAAAAGTGATGCAGGTTCTGATGCTTACAAGCAAGCTGAAAAGAATGTTGCGAAATTAACGACATCTAAAAACATTCTTGTAAAAGCAACAAAAGAGGAAGTAAGGATTGCGGAACTTACCAAAAAGGCAGCAACAGCCACAAAGGGTTCTTATGACCAACTATCAGCACAATATAGCCTTAACACTATTGCGCTCAATAAGATGAGCCAAGCAGAAAAGGAAACAACTGATAAAGGTAAAAAACTTGTATCAGAAACTAAAAAAATAAGAGAGTCAATGAGTGCCGCCAAGAAAGCAACTGGAGACCATAGACTTGAAGTGGGTAATTACAAGATAACCGCTGAAGCACTAAATGAAAAGCTTAAATTATTACAAGTACAAGAGGGTAAGCTGAATGTAGAAGTTAAGCGGTCAAAGGTAGGATTTAAGCAGGCATCAAAGGAGGTAAAAGATTTTAAAAGTGCCACAACAGCCCAAACACAAGCAGTTAAGACGGCATCAATTGGATATAAGACACAAGCGCAAAAACTTAAAGAAGTTAAAGCACAAATTAAAACCACAAGAAAAGAATTAAAGGCATCTGCACCTGTAGCAAATGGTTATTCATCAGCACTTAAAGGCGTAGGTACGTCATTTACAAAAATCTTTACAGCGGCTGGACTTGCCAACTTAGCTACTCAGGGGTTTACAATGATAATATCAGGAATCAAACAGTTCTTAGGTGGCTCAACAGATGCGTTTATTAGACAAGAAAACGCAGTTACAAAGTTAAAATTTGCACTTGACAGCAATATTCAGACATTAGGGCGGTATAAAGAGAGAGCGTCAGAGATACAGAAACAAACGGTTTTTGGGGATGAGTCTATTCTTGAGGTTCAGGGCTATGCGGCGGCGCTTAATCTTAGCGAAAAACAAACAAACAGCTTAGTCGATGCATCAATACAATTAGCGACAGTTACAGGCAAGGATTTGCGGACTTCTTCTGAATTATTGGCAAAGACTTTCACTGGAGAAGTATCAATATCATTAAAAAATCATTTAATCGGATTAAAAGATTTATCAAAGGAGCAAATAGAAAACGGTGGTATAGTTGACCAGTTAAAGGAAAAATACAAAGGTTTTGCAGAAGCTCAGGCGCTTACAAGTGTTGGGGCTTTGCAACAGTTAAAGAATGAACTTGGAGATACTCAGGAGGAACTTGGAAAGTATACAATACAAGCTGAAATATATTGGGAGAAAGTAGTGGGGCTTGCTGCACAAGGGGTTGTACAAAACGTTAAGGCTATAAGTGATATTTTTAGTGGATTCTCTAATAGTATTGATGAGGCTACTGTTAAGATTAAGGAACAAAGGAACGCCATTGCAGGTGTTATTACTGCATATTCAGGTCTAACAAAAACGACAGTAGAACAAAACGCCCTACAGTTAAGGAATGCTAAAAACATGACCGAGATACTTCAGATATACGGTAAAATGACAGCGGCTGTTAATAAAGCAAACGAAGCGGGCGAAGATGAAGTTGAATTAACAGAAGAACAAATCGCAGCCGCAAAAAAAGCAGCCGACGAAAAATACAAGAAACTAAACGAACTCGAAAAGCTTCGTATAGAGCTTATGGATGAAGGTGTAGACAAAGAGCAAGAAGCCGAAAAGCTCCGATATAAAAATTATATAAAGCAGTGGGGAGAAAGTGAGGATGCTTTACTGGTCCACACAAAGAACCTGTTAAAAATTGTAGCTGATTATGAAGATGCAAAAGAAGAAATAAGACTAGAAGAAGAAAAAAAGGAACAAGAAGCACAAGACAAAAAAGACAAAAAACAAGTTGAGGACTTAGAAAAGTCATTAGAACAGATTGAAAAAGATAACGACGCCATAGACAAGCGCATGGATGAATGGAGAGCCGAAGAAATTGCAAAAGAACAAAAAGACAAAAAGGAAAAATTAGATATAGCGAAAGCATACGGTGCAGAGTTGGGCGATATTGTTAACGCCTCTATTGATGAGAGTGGGCTTAATATTAAGCTATTTGGCAAGAACTTACTTGTCTTCATGCTCGATATACTGAAAAAACAAGCACAGACCGCTATTGCGACCGCTGTGGTGGGTTCATTTGCTACACCTCAAAGTGTCGCAACTGGTGGGACAATGGGAGTGGTGCAAGGTGCTTTATTGACTGGACTCATTGAGGCTGCTTTTAGAGTTGCAAAGGGTGTTATTTCAAGGCCACCACAAGGTCTTGCAACTGGTACGCCACAGGTAACACAGGGCGGGCGTTTCGTTGTAGGTGAGCAAGGGCCTGAGATGGTAAGCCTTCCAGTTGGTGCGGCAGTAATACCTAACAGCTTAATGGACTTTGCAGGCTTTGGTAATTTCGCAGCACCTCAAACGAATACACCATCACTGACAGTAAATGACTTAAAACAAATGAGATTTGTTGTGTACGTTGATGATATTTCAAAGAAGCAGAATCAAGAAGCTACACGGGTAGAAGTTGGCAAGGTTTAGATTTGTAAATACTAAATAATTTTATTAATTTAGCTGAAATAACACAAAATTACAAACTATGAAAAACAGTGAATTTAAAAATGATGAACTTATTAAAGATTTTAAAACATTAATAAATTATGCTAAATTTACTAAAAATGAGGTGCTTACTATAATATCAGATTTAAAGTTAAAAGTTAAAGAATTAAAAGCATTATACATAAAAGCGTCAAAAGTTGAGGGCAAAATGTGGAACCCATTTCGATTTGAGTTAAAATTTGCAATCAATGAGATTTATGCATGGAGGCAAATACTAAAAACAGTTTAATATGATAGAAATATTCATAACAACTTGCAAGCGTCCTAAATGGTGTCTTAACTTACTTAACGACATAAAGCAGCAAGGCAAAGGACATGAATATAATGTAAGAATTTATCATGATGATGAAGGCACAGACTACAGCGAAATAAGGGAGTTCTGTAAAGGCAATAAAAACTTTCACTATTATCAAACAGCAAAGCATTTCGGCAAACAAAACTACTGGCTCCTAAATAATCTGATTTATACTTTTGCGGAACAACTTGAATATGATTATATTATTCAGCTACCGGATGATGTGGTATTAGTTGACAACTTTTTCAAGAGAGTTACCGGATTGCTTAATGACAAAATAAAAATATGTAATTTCTTCACCACAAATCTACACTTAAAATCATTCTTAGCAAATAGAGTTGAAGTTCATAACGGCGTCGAATACTGGCAAAATAACCTTTGCGACGGCTGTTTTATTTCTACTAAAAAAATAATGGACGGCTTACGAATTAAGCAACCAGTAATTAATTTTAAAAATAGAGGTTCAGGACTTGCACAAGTATTTATAAATGCAATAAATGAAAGAGGCATAAAAATATACCAAACTAAATATGCGCTTATGGAGCATATCGGAGCGTATGATTCTGTTATGCACAGCCCGGAAAGAGTTAAAGAAATTTACGGAGACATTAAAGACAAAGAAAAACACCCACTGCTTTTTAATTTGACTGAAAAGGATAAAAAATATATTGAAAGTGACAGGGATAATATTACTGAACCATTCGATGGCAAACCAACAGTTCTTATATTTCAAGATGGCCTTGCAATTAGGCCTTGGAAGTTTGGATATGTCTTAAATTCATTAGGCTATAATGTTTCATATGCTTATACAACGGTGGATTTTAGTGGTTCATACAAAGATTTAGACATATCATTTGTGAAAAATATTTATAAGTTATCTTATGGTTATTCTGAATTTATAAGTCTTATTTATCAATTTGATTATGTGGTTATCATAAACGCATGGCATCTATTTTCAGGTATTTCTATTGAAAACAATGTAAATATTATACACTACATTGGTGACACGCAAACATTAAGGACTACAAATAAACGGTCTTTAAGTTTAGAATATAAAGCATTTACACATAACCATAAAATTATTTTTTCTAATGAATACTTACTAAACAAAATAAAAACTTACTCTAAAATAAATTTTATTCAGGATGTGCCAATAATACCAAATTCTTATATGATTACAGATGGTAATAAAAACCAACTTGAAAATATAAGTAAAAAACACATTATTAATTACAATCAGAAAGAAACATTTAATCTTGTTTACATTGGATCTATTTCAGATAAAGTAAGAAATCATAGGTATTTATTAGATACATTCAAAAAAATAGCATCTCCAAATATTCATATCTTTATTTATTCTACGTTTCACAATAATCAGCATATAAAAGAACTTTTAAATTCAGAAAAGTACATAACAGCTAAAGACACAGCAAACTATGATAATATTATTGAAGAGTTAAAGAGATACGATTATGGCTTATCATTATTTAATTTAGAATATAATGATGCACCCTATATTGAAATATCTCAGCCAAACAAATTTTATGATTATTATTTTGCAAGGCTTCCTATCATTTGTAATAACACACATTCATTCAACGATTTTATCAACAAAAACAAAATAGGCTTTTGTATTGATTCGATAGATGAGATAAATACTGAAAATCTAAAACGTAGTTTTGACTTTTCAAAAGCAAAAATAAAATATTACAATGAATATGTTGAAAACGTATTACCTGATATTTTTAATGATAATACAAAGATTAATAGAGATTTATACAAACAAATATACGTATCGAGGGCTATGATATTTTTTAAAAATTCTATAATTGTAAAATATAATCTTAAAGATTATACTAACAAAAATGAGCCATGTTTGTTTTTTGGAGTATATAATCAGGATGACGTTGATTCCATATTAAATCATAATGGAACAAAAAAGATATTGCTTGGTGGGCATGATGCAATATATAAAACATTTATAAATAACATAAGAAGGTTTGCAGATGAAAATATTGAGATTGTTTGTCAGAGCATGCACATTTATAATCAATTACAAAAACTAAACTATCCTAAAACATTAAACATATTAAGTCCTTTCACTCCAACAGTATTGCATTCGTTTTATGTTCCAAATAATGTAAAAGGTGATAATATCTATATTTATACATCAGATACAAGGTCTAATGTGTATGGAGAAAAGATATACAAAGATGTTATTCAAAAGTTGAAACATAAGTTTAATTTTATAATTTGTTCACATAAAACGACTTCTGATATTAAAAGTGTTTACTCAAAATGCTTCGTCGGGTTACGGTTAACATCTTTTGATGGACTTGGTTGTACTAATATTGAACTTGGACTAATGGGAATAAAATGTATTACAAATAATATATCTCCTAATTGTTTAGCTTGGAATAATGTAGATGACATTATTAATCATATTATAAATGAATCAAAAAATATAGGCAAATCAAATTCAGGCATTGCAAATGAAACTTATAAATTTATGTTAAATGAATATAATATACTAAAAATATGAAACATATACAGCATTATGTAATAACAAGATTTAGTTTGAATTTTAAAAACTTTTCTCCTGTATTTAAAAATCAAAACAGTGAGGTGTTTGGCGAAGAAAGGCTTAATAAAAGAATAGAAGTTTTTAAGAAAACGGCTTTACAATCAATTATTGGACAATCAAATAAAAATTTTTATTGGGTAATTATGATTGATTCTGATTTGCCTAAAAAATTCAAAGATATAATGCAATCTATTATTAATGATTATGATAATATCTTTCTATATGAACATGATAAATTAAGAAGTTTGTCTGGTAATTATTTTTTAGGTGTTATGAAGGATTATATACCAAATGAGTTTTATGATGAAGCAGAATATATAATTACAACTAAACTTGATGATGATGATTATTTTCATCCTAACACTATAAATGTAATTCAAAGCCAAATAGACCAAAATATAGATATGAAATTTATAGCATTTAAAAACGGTCTGCTTTTACAAGATGAAACATATTACAAATTTGACTACCCAATTAATACAGGTGGAATTGGCATTGGGTTATCATTAATTTGTAAAAAAATGTTTTCAGGAAAACTAAATATATATGCGCCTATACACACTAAAATTACTGAATATATAGACAAATATATAGATTACGCAAAAACAGAATTTAAAATATTGGAAACCACTGAGCCTTTTTGGATATATGTTAGACACCAGAATCAATCATCAATATTTAGTAAATCAGCCATACTAAGATCACAAAAATTAATATCATATAACTACGATGATGTAAAAAAAATATTTAAACTATGGGGAAAGAATTAGATGTTACATTTTATAATGATGCTTTTCGCAGGAATAAAGCCTACTCACTAGAAATAAGCGGCCTAGATAGCAGCTATAAAGACATATTTTTAGGCGTGCTCAAACACCTAACCAAAGAAGATAAAATAATAGAACTTGGTTGCGGTTCTGGTCAACTGGCAGAAATGATAATCAATGGAGGTTTTAAATATGTGCAAGGTATTGACTTCTCTATTGAGGCATTGAGCTTAGCACGGCAGAGAGTAGCAGCTGACTTCTTGGAATGTGATTTGAGCATGTACAGGTTCTACAATGATTATAATACTATTGTAAGCACTGAGGTTTTCGAGCATATTACAAAGGATATTGAGGTTATTGAAGGAATAAAGACAGGCGCAAAAGTAATATTTTCAGTACCTACATTTGACTATAAGAGCCATGTACGCCATTTTGAAACTATTGAGCAAGTTTCTGAGCGATATGGAAGCCAGTTTAATGATTTTATCATTGAGCAAATTGGCAGGATTTTTCTATTTGTAGGAATTAAAAGATAACGAATGAGCATCCTAGACAAATATAGAATTTCAGATATTAAAGCAGCCGGTGGCAACTGCATGAGCATTGCAACGGCCGAACAATACTATAATATTTACATGAAGTACTTATATCATTTGAATGTAGCAAAAACGAAAATGACAGCCTATGTATGGACATCAGACGAATGCTGTATATCGGAAAGAGTGGTTATGCGGGCTGTTTTGTTTTGTGAGAGGTTGGTGGGGGCTTAATAGCCTTTTATATCATCTATGCGTAATATTTAGAAGAAAAGCAACGGTGTTAATGAAATACTTATTATAATCATCTTCCATTATTTTCTCTTTCACTTCATAAATATTAGCTGGTGGGCAATTTTCAACATGTCTTATCTCAAATTTAGCGTCGAAACAGTATAATATGTTATTTTTGTCATGCCTAAAATAAGCATATCTAATGCCATCAATTTTATACACCCTTAAGTGAACCAATTTATTACCAGACGAATCAATTAATTCAGAATTATTTATTATTATTTTAGAATTACTTATTATTATTTTAGACATAACTTTAGCTTTTGTTTCCACAAACATACAAATAATATTTGACACAATAAAGGAAACTACATTATAATTTCCTAACCTATTTTTGAAGCATAAATATATTTTATGCAAACTCAACAAATAGAATTAAGAGGCGATATAGGCACAGACGTTACATTGGCGAACATAATGGGAGCCGTTAAGCTCTATCCAAACGACAATATTGAGTTCATTGTAAGCTCCTGGGGTGGTTACGTAGACGAAGCCTGGCGCATTTATGACTATTTAAAAACAGTTAAGAATGTATCAGTGATATTTAAAGACTATTGTTGTTCAGCTACTACATTTGCATTTCTTAGCCTTCCGTTAGAGAACCGCAAAGCATACGAAAATACACAATTCGCAATCCATTTGCCTTTTAACTCATATTTCTTTGCAGATATGAATGTCGAGAACTTGGAAACAAGTGTTGAAGTATTACAGGTAGAGACCGATAAGATTACCGAGTGCTACATAAAAGACCTCAACATAACAGAAGAAGAAATAAAGAACCTAATAAGCCCCGACTCATTTTTCAATGAAACGGCCGCTAAAGGTTTTGAAATGATAAGCGAAATTTTAGAAAATAAAGAAGCGCAAAATGATAACGCATTCTTGTTTGATTTGGTTTTTGCAAAATCACGTATAGCAGCATTTTACCCAAAAAATAAAACTAATAATAATCAAAATAATAACGAAATGTCAGAAACTAAAGAACTAATTGAAGAAGTAAGCGGATTAAAAGCCCTTATCAATAAAATTTCAGCGCATGTATTCCCACCAAAAGCGCTCACACTCTCAACTGAAGAAGGCGTAGAAGTGGAAATTAAAGGTGAAAAGTTTGAGAATGGCGCCGAAATTACAAACGAAATACCCGACGGCAAGTACACAGCTGAGTATATGGATAAGAAATATACTTTTGATGTTGCAAACAAAAAAGTCGCTAACATGACTGAAATTGTTGTTGAGCCAAACACCCCAACAGTTGACAGTTTAAAAACTAAAAATGCAGCTCTCAAACAACAACTTTTAGATGCTCAGGCGAAAGCAGTAACAACCGAAAAAGAAGTAACAACCTTGAAAGCTGACTTTAAAAACATTAAAGAAGCAACTGAGGCGATTACGTCAAAATGTTACAACCCCGACTCAAAGAGCTTTAATTTTGCAGGCTTTGAAGCACCCGAAACTAAAGTAAAAATTACAAAAGAATCAGCTGCTGATTTTGTTTCAAAGCAAAAAGCAGAAATGAGAAAAAATAAAAAGAAATAATAACTAAAAAAACCAAATAAAATGCCACAACCAGATTTTTCAGGGTTAAACACAATGTTGCCCATAGCAGTACAGAGCATTGGCGAATTGCTAATGGCTAAAAATTTTATCGAATCAGACTTATCTCAGGAAATTACTATCGTGAACGGTATTAAATTTCAGAAAAAAGTCGGATTTATCAATCCAATGAACGACATTGGTATGAAGAGAACCGTTGGTAGTTGTGATTTTAACACAATAGACGTAACCGCCTCGACAGATGAGAAGACATGGACACCACTACCTTGGGACACTAAATCAGTATATTGTGCGGATGATTATGTTAATACTATTGGTGAGAAAGCTCTTGCGGATGGTATCGACCAGTTCGACATGGTAAATACTGAGCTATGGACGCTTATTGTTAATCAGTTGTTCCCTGCTATCAAGAGAATGTACAACCGCTTTATTTGGATGACCGACCTTGACGCAGCCCATACAGACGATAGTCCAGCCGGTAATATTTCTCCAGCAGTCGACATTAAGCTTGTAGGTATGCAAGATGGCTTATGGAAAAGAGCCTTTGCAATTTGGGCCGCCGCACCATCTCAGGTAGTTACTATTGCAGCTAACAGTGAAGCAACTTATGCTTTACAAACTAGCGCTTTAACAAAAGCACTTGCTTTGGAGTATGCTAATAAGCTGTATTTTGACATGCCGAGCGTTATACGTCAGGCGCTTGACCTTGGAGGCTTCTATTACAAATGCACAAGTTCATTCATGGATAAACTTGTTCAGAATTTCCAAGGCTTAGCTTTGGAGTCAATGAGAGTTTCATTAGAGAATGGACTTAAAGGAATTAAAATTCAAGGCATCGCCTTTGTAGAAGATGCGACGCAGGATCACATGATTAAAAAGTACAACGACAACGGCACGAGTTTAAAATATCCTCACAGAGTAATTCTTATGCACAAGGATAACGTACTTTTCGGAGTTCCTGACACAACCAAATGGGGTACATTTAAAATGGTTTTCTCAGAAGAAACCGACAAAATGTATATCAAAATGGCCGATAAATTCGATACCATGTTCCTATACGACAACCTAGTAATGGGAGCAATTTAAAAACCTTTAAAACCACAATACCATGAGCACATGTACAGAAATAGATGATGATGTTTTATACGACTGCACCAAGCCGCCATTGGCTGGTCAATTCGATGAAATCCTTGTCATTCCAAAAAGAGTAATTGAAAGTTATACAACCAATGTAAGTAATCACCTTATTGTCGAAGCTATCACAATAGCTTCAGGAGCAAGAGGCTTCACCTATAAGGGTAATGGAACACTATTGAAGCGTTCATACCAAGGCATTAAAGATGATTACGGCACACGCTACACACATACTTTGCCTTATAAAGTAGCAAGTTCTGACCCTGACACAATGCTTCAGCTCGAAGCACTTGCGACGGAAACAGAAGGCCTGGTCATAGTTGGAAAGCAGAATTATAAAGGCACAGCTGGCAATGCTAAGTATTACATACTTGGTAAGGATTGCGGCGTGCAAGCAATTATTGGAGACCCCGAAGGCAGAAATATAGTTGATGTAGTGTTTGCGTCAATGGAAGGCGCTGAAGAACCTAGCCCTCCATCATTCTTATTCCTGACTTCTGAAACAGTAACAGACGACATTTACGAGTCTTACGGAGTAGTTCAGACACCATAAAAACGTAACTTTTACCATACACCATAAAAAGGGCTGCGGGTTTGACCCTTAGCCCTTTTTTTAATTTTATAACATGGAAAATAAAATAAAAAACATTCAAGGCTTTCAAGAATTTGTTAAGGCATTTAAGCTTTTATTAAAAAACAATAATAGAAACCTTTTCAAATGTGACAACAAAGAATTTCAAACAAAATATTCAGAATTATACTTAAATCTGAAAAAATATTATAAATTTGTAACAGGTGTAAAATTACAATCCAGTTGCTCAAGTGATTGGATTGACAAATTTTACAAAATCAGAGACTTAACATTAATTAATCTTATTGATATGAGTAACATTGATCACAAAATAAAAAAAGATTCAAGGGTTTATAATATCGACGGAAAATTTATCAGCTGGGAAACAAAAAACCTAACTAATGAGATTTGTGAAAAGCTGTATAAAAAAGACCCATCGGCATTTGAGTTTTACGATAAAGACTGGAAAGGGAAAGAGCAGTTAACAGTTGAGGCATTTACGGCCGCCACAACAAAAGATACGCTTAAGGAGTTCTTTAAGCCTGAATTTACGCCAGTTGTTGAAGATAAGACAATAGTTGAATCCTTTAAAGATATTGCTTCTGCTTCTACTGAAATGATTGAAGAAATAGTTGAGGAGCCTAAAGAAGAGCCAAAACAAGAGATCGTAAAAGAAACACCAAAGCCAAAACAAAAACGCAAACCAGCAAAACGCAAACCACGCACAAAAAAAACTAAATAAGTATGTTAGTACCAAAAGATACAATGATCGTCAAACAGAACAGGGTCGAGGGTATTCTTGACTTTGGTGCTGATAAGCGTAATGACTACCCTAATGTAAGCCGCACCATATCGGATAACTCAGGGGCTTTAGGTCGCTGCCAGAAGATTTACAGAAATTTTCTTTTCGGTCAAGGCATGGCAGAGAGTGGCAACTTTTGGAAAGCTATAATAAACCCTTTCGGCCTTCGTGTCGACCAGTTGTTGAGGCGTATAGGGGTAGAGATGAGCATACATGATGGTGTGGCTCTACACGTTGGATACAATGTAAATTTAGACAAGGTGTCAATTACACCATATCCGTTTGAAACTATACGGCTTACGAATAATCAAGATAGATTTGGTAATACTGAATACAGATATATTACAACTGTAAAATATCATGAGGACTGGACGTCCTCACGTTTTAAGAAAGATAAAATAAAAACCTTTAATGTTTACAATCCAGACAAAGAAGTTATTGCAAGGCAGATAGACCTTGCTGGAGGGATTGAGAACTGGAACGGACAGATGTTTTATTACGGCAAGGATGGACTTATTGCATATCCGCATAACAAGTTTCACGAGGTCATGGAAGATGCTATTACTGATATTTACATTAAGAAAGGTAAAAACGCTTCGGCCTCAACTAATTTCATGCCGTCACACATCATGCAGCTGCCTTTTACATTTAAGGGTAATTCTGTAATGGACGACGACGATAATGGTAAGAAGCTCGAAAAGGACTTTAAGAATTCTATTAAAATGTTTCAAGGCTATGACCAAGCAGCGAAAATTTGGATAGTCGAAAACACATCTAAGGACGCTAACGATAAAATGGTGCCGATTAAATTCGACAAACTTGAATTACAGAACTACGACAAAGTATTTGAACTTACCGAAAAGAGCTGTAAGGAAAATATAAGAGATTGTTATTTAATACCAGAAGTGCTTTTCGTACTTGGTAAAGGTTTTAGCACTGATGAAATTGTTAACGGCTTCAATTATTACAACAATATTATGAAGTATGACCAGCAGATTCTTGAAGAAATTTTCATGGAGTTGTTCACCGGGTGGGCTTACGACATAAACCCATCTAAAAACTACGCAATTACACCACTTCAGTACATGACAGATAAAGAGCCAGTGACACCCGAAAAACCAACTGAATAATGATACTAACTTATACAGAATATAAGGAGCTTATATACACCACCGACACCTCGCAAGAGCCGAAATATAATAAAATATATGAGGATATTTGGCAAACTTACGGGCGTTTTATTTTAAGTGAGCCAACGTTTTTACTTGTTAATGCTGGTACATATAACGCAACAAATAAGGCGGCTATGTGGGCTTTATTGCAAAAGTGTTTAGCTAAGAAAATTGAGATAACCTATGTAGAGACAGGTGGTGCAGATAACACGGCTTTAGGGCTTGTACAACGCACTAATGAGTTTAGCCAGCCCGCAGATGTAGCGGCTGTAAGTAGACGGCTCAAAAGCACCTATGCTATTTTGGCTCAGTATGAGAACCAACTCATTGTACTGCTCGAAGTTGTGGCGGATTTTCCTGAATACGAATCGAAATGCAAGAATATTTCAAGCGGCATCCCTTACGGATTTACGTCTGTTCAAAGAACAATAGAGAAGCCAGAAGATTATACTTCGGCATGTGATTGTGATTCTGACTGTGATTATACAGATTGTTGCGAATAATTAAAATAAAAAATAATGGCAAATATAGATTTAAGAATAGCAGATATATTATTAAGAATTGAAGCTCTATCCGGACTTGTAACTAAAGGCGCTTTACTGACTAATAGCGAAACAGATAAAAACTTCATAGCGATATACAATGAGTTGTATATTCTATTGCAGCAAGCGACGGGCTCATCTATGGAGTTAGATGTAGTACCTATTAATTTTAATGATGCGGCGGGCACGGAAAAGTTTAGAATTTCAAATAGCACTGATGGTCTTAAAATTGAGTATTACGACACGGGCACAAGCGCAATGGTTAGCGTAATTAATATCACACCTGACGGATATATTGAAGGTACTAATTATCTTATTGTCCCTGCTGTTGGTAGCGATACTGTTAATGGAACTTTATTACAAGCTGCATACACTTACGCTAAAACAATGACACCAAACGGCAACGCTTTAAGCACCACAAATCGAGTTAAGATTTATTGTGAAAGTGGCGTTTATGAAACAGCTACAGGGCTTGCAATTAATACACAGTATATTGACTTTGGAAGTACTACATCTTATATGGATGTTGTTATGGTTGCAACAGCGGGCGGTGTTGCTGTTGCGGTTACTGCTAACGATGTGATTGTTGAGGACTTTGACTGTAGGGCTCAGAAATTTACGGTTGCGGATGCTTTGCCTTTGTTGACTGTAAGGAGTTGTGAGGCTGGGGATTATAGTTTTGGATATAGTGTAGATATATCAGGAACTTTTGAGAATTGTACTGGTGGTAATGGTAGTTTTGGTGGTGGTAGTGGTGGCGACGCTTCAGGCACTTTTACAAATTGCACGGGTGGTAATTATAGCTTT
>Ga0307992_1001173_pt1 | contig 15701 bp, 22 predicted proteins | sample EllFjometagen133_FD_203162 | JGI IMG/M metagenome (GOLD analysis project Ga0307992, IMG submission 203162) | Marine microbial communities from Ellis Fjord, Antarctic Ocean - #133 | ecosystem: Environmental > Aquatic > Marine > Unclassified | place: Southern Ocean | collected 2014-10-08
GATCTCATATCTCATATCTCATATCTCATATGGGATATCTCATATCTCATATCTCATATCTCATATCTCATATCTCATATCTCATATGGGATATCTCATATCTCATATCTCATATCTCATATGAGATGTTTGTTTTGTTTGCAGTAACAAATGATAAATAAAAGGATGGTGAATAATGAAACATGATGTATATATATCTGTGTTGTTAACTAAAGATGAACACGCAGAGCTAACGAATTATATGACCAAGTATATGAGCGAGACAGGTGAGCGTATTAAACAAAGTCCTATGATAAGGCAATTACTATTGGATACTATCCGTAGTAAGAACATAGTTAATGGGCAAGACAATAAGCCAATAGAGAACAAGCAGGAAACCCTTCCTATGACTCCGCACGATGAACCCTCAGATAGCACTAATCCCTACTCTGACCTACATTTCTAAATAACCCTCCTCGGTTAAAATCATAGATAATGAGCAATAAGACAATATGCCCATTTTGCGTCGATTCGTCAATATGAGGCTTTGAGGGCATCCTGTGTTGTTTCGTTGGTAAAAGATCTTTAAGAACAGGGTCTTGCAAAACTCGAATTGTTATTCGCTCCCGTTTCGGAAACGTAAAGCAGGATGCCGGTCACGACTAGTACTAAATTTTGATTTAGAAAAACAAAAACCGTTTTCTATCACATGCAGACAAACAAATTTAAAACCGTATCTAGTATATTTTTTAAACCAAAAAAATGAGGTTGAAAAAGCAATTTAAAAAATATCCGTATGGCGAACCATCTCACGCTAACCATCCTCAGCTCACTATCCACGCTCAAATTCCTCAACCAAAATCCCACCCTCAGTCCTACTCAGGCATACGGATCCTGTTAAATATCCAAGGATACTATCCTCTCTCACACCCACAGTTAACCATTTCTAATCATTAGACAATATCTCACAGACAATATCCATATGATCATTACAGGATAACACTACTTTTTTTAGAACAAAATTATATATAGACAAAAGCAATAATTCAACCCAGGAGAGTATATAATGATTGATCCGATTACACAATACATATTGAATGAAGGATATTTGTTATCTGACAGGACCGTATCTGTTAATTTATCTAAGTTTGAATCCAAAGAAATAAATAAACTTTTAATTGTGGGAGTATTAGGATCAGGCAAGACATCATTAGGACTCTATCTACAGAAACAATATAAGGTAAAAGACTTTTTTAGTGATAAAGATGGATTAGAGCAAGCGTTGAAAAGTCCTAAGAGAATGATTATTGAAGGAATTGAGATTGCAACTCTATATAAAAAGAAACCCAATCTTAGAAATCTAATATTAAATCAGTCAATGATCCTCATTGGCATGTCTGCTATGAAAGCAGGATTCAGAGCAGATAAAAGAGATGGAACTGTAATCACAACAGCAAAAAATAAAAAGGATTCGTATATATCGACGAGAGATAACATAACCTTTTTTCAAAAAAGACTTAATTATTTAAGAAAAGCTGTTATAAAAACCCCGGATACGGATATTAAAGAATACAAGATTCCAAAATTCAAACCTGTCTATTATTAAACTATATCCGTATGGCTAACATCCCAGGATACCATCCCCTTTGAATACCAAGATAATAAGCATATACCAGGTAACAAATATAAAAATATGAAAGGAAAAATAAAAAATGGATAAATTCAATGGAGAAGATCCGTATCATTTATTAAAAGGAGTTGAGGATATTTATAATGGAAATGATAAAAGATTTCTAATTCATAGGGCATGGGATAAATGGGATCAGGTTTATGGTAATAGTAGATTAGATTATGAAGTATATGCTCTATGTGATGGTACTGATGGAGGGCCATTTGAATATGGTCCTATAAAGTTAAATTATAGACCAAAGTATATTGGATCGGGACAGGAGGGTAGAGCAATTGACTCGAGAGGTAACGGTAGACAAAGAGACAAACCAGGGGAGAAATATTATTGGTTAGAACAAATGAGTTTGCTGAAAAAAGATGTTCGTATTGAGATCCTTGGTCGGTATCAAACAAAACAAAAATCATTAATGGTAGAAATACAGTTGTTGACTTTATTTAAAGAGCTTGGTGTTTACTTAACTAATGCTGAGTATACTTGGACACAAGTTCCTTTAAGAAAAAGTGATATTTCTAATCCACCCCCTTTGATACTTTGTTAAAAGCTTTCGAACGTATTAAACCCCGATGCTAATTATTTATATAAAATCTTGGCAAAAAAAAGAAAGGGGCTTGCGCCCCGATCCTTTATGTCTTTGGTATTAATTAATTTGATAACATTCTAAAAGAGTTAGATTGAGTTGAAGTAAACACATATCAACCGTACCCTTTATTTGGATGAAATCTCCGACGTTGCTATCAACTGCCAGTTGCCTCGAACTGCTACGAAGCATTGCAACAATTACATTATCCAATACAAAATATGCATTACCAAACATATCTTCTTGGATACTTGTAATTGTTCCTTCAACGGCTACCTTTTTTCCTTTATATTTATTAGCAGCTCTAACTTCATTGGCTTTATACTCATCCATTAAATCAAATGAATAAATACATTCTTCCGGTTTTGGTTTTGGTTTTTCTCCTATATAGACATATCCAAAGGATATTTTTATTTTTCCAACAACTCCATAACTTATAAGTAAATCCTTATTAACATTTTCAAATATGCATTTAAATGGAATTACTCTCCCTGCTTTAATATTATCAAGTTCAATAAACTTTGCTTGATCTTCTCCTGCTGCTAAATCTAGATTTGAAAATATTAAAATATTTTTATAATTCATATTTGACTCGTTTTTTAAATTGCCAGTTATGATAATTCCGTTATTATCATAATCTGCTATAGATACATCGGTAAGGAAAAGATCAGTAGATAATATTATATCAGCTGCTTTAACTGCTGCAGTTGATACAAAGCTAACGACCAATGCAATACACATTACTTTAAATAGTTTCTTCATTTTTGATTCTCCTTATAATTAAAGATTAGTTTAATAATTCTTTATCATATATTAATATATATAGTATTACAAAATATAATGATGACTCTAGCATCTCATTATAAAATCTTGGCAAAAAAAAGAAAGGGGCTTGCACCCCTAACTTTGTTATTATAAATGATAAGTTCGCAACTCAGATATATTGAGCTGTTCATTGTGGTCAATATACTTCACCGAGATCATATGATCAGGATAAAGTGATTTGATCACTTCCGCAAGTTCGCGAATCGATCCAGGGTAACCCTGAATCGTCAAGAGTTCTCCGTTATCGGAGATTTGAATAGGATTAGACATAATACCCTCCTTATGGGATAAGAGTTAGTAAATGGGATTGACTTTAAATCCCACACGCCTTTGTACTACAAACCCCATAAACAAAATACCCAACTTTATCTAAACTTTTACAGAATAATCTTTACTGATAAATCCAGCTTGTTTTGAACCACGTACATAAGATGGAATCCAGAAATCTCCAAACAAATTTGGGTTACCAAACATGGGAGCCTCTTCGGTGTAAGTCTTCCATATACCAGCTACCCAAGTAAAGGGAACGATACCTTTTGATTTATTATCGTTCGAATCATATCGATATCTTTTTCCTCCTCTTGGAAGTTTAACAGATAGAACCTTGTAATCAAATAGTCGGTTCTTTTTCTTTCGTTTACTTCCTGGTTTTTCCTGATGTATTGTCTCAGTGACAATGTATCGTTGATTATATAAAACCAGGAAATAATTTAAAACTGCTCCCAAAGTCTTTTGTATATCCTTAGTATCGTTTTTGAATTCGAACAAAGATCTTTTTTTGTGATATAATATGGCACTATTTGAATTAGACAAATCCCCTGTTATTTTTATTTTTCGGGATAGTTGTTTCAAATCAGTTTTTAGTTCTTCAAGTAGTTGACCAAATGTTTTATTAAATAAATATATTTTTGCAAATGGTAATAGAAACCATTTTTCGCTCTTAATTGATACAAGATAGTTAATGGCTATCCCAGGACATTCCATATTGAGTTGTTCTATTACCAGAGCGTGTTTTGTGGTATCATTGTTACCATGAAAACACAAAGTAAATTTACGATATGGAAGTTTAATACTTATTCCAAGATTTCCCATAAAAAGTTTGCCTGATACTCGTTTTTTAACCTCGTTCTCAATATCCTTGTATTTTCCAATATAGAATTGAGGAGAATTTTCTATGGTAGATTTTATAGAATTTGTTTGAGCTTTGTAAGCTTCCGATTTCCAAGTTTTGTGGCCAGTTATGTTTTTGACAATTTGATTTCCAAACATGTGATTTCTCCTTTTTATAAAAGATTAGTTAAATAGTTTCTTATCATAAATTAATATATATAGAACTATAAAATATAATGATATCCGTATGGCTAATATCTAAGGATACCACACCTTTTATAAAATCTTGGTAAAAAAAGAAAGGGACTTGCGCCCCTAACCTTTTTAATAAACCCTATAGTTTGCCGATTTTGAGTTCAGATTCATCACTTTCGTTGTTGACAAAGGATATAATCCTATCTCTCTCTTTCTTTAAATTTTCCAATAGAAATATATTTTCTTTCAATTTGTCCAGTGTTCTGTCGTAGTCACTGAGTGTCATATCAAGCCCACGTAAATTATCGACCATCTCATTTACTATATCCGTATAGCTACCAGGGTACCCATAATTTTTTAGAACAAAAATATAGAGTATAAAAAGGAGAATTAAATTATGCCAGTTCATTTTGTAGTTTATAAAACACCAGTACCACCACCAACAGATGCATCAATTACTATTGAAGATTGGTTATTTCAAAGTAGTGGTTCTTATCCTGACGTAACAGCTATTAGAGTTAATGTTGGTGGTATGGAAGGTGCTTTAGTAGAGTTAACAGATCATTTAACTGGAATAACTGGAATGACTGCATCTGTATTACAATATTTAGGTGATTGTGATGGGTTTTTATATCACGAAACTGAATGTAATTTTACATTTACAGGAAAAATTGGAGCAAGTTATGATATTCAAATTTATTATGAAGGAGGATGGACTAATTACAGTAGTTCATATATTCCTACCCCTCAAATTATTCCAAATGTAAATACTACATATACATTAGGTTGTACAGTAATTTAAAATAGACAATATCCGTATGGTTACCCAAGGATACCACCAATTTTTTAGAACAAAAAAATATAGAGTTAAAAGTAATAATTCAAACTTAGGAGAAAAACATTATGAGCAACCCAAGATTCAATGACGAGACAATCCTGAATGAAAAATCATATCTATCACAATTAAAAGAACGTACAAAGAGAATGAACCCATTTGCTAAACCTATCCTTAAACAGGATAAAGATGAGGTTGATAAAAAAGAGAGCGATTAATGATTGATCCCATTACACAATATATATTAAATGAAGGATACTATCGCCTTTGAATATTTTAGAGTAAAAAAATTATGGGGGCTTGCGCCCCCGGGTTATTAAAATTATACACTAGGTTGAATTACCTCTTGTGGCATTTCTAATTTTGCTATTTCGATTTTATAACATTCCTCACATATGCTATGTGAGATGTTCATACCGGTTCGGTATCCGTTTTTTTGCTCCCCATGCTTTTTTTGCAGTAACTACATACTATATAGATTTTAAACATTATTATATCTCCTTTTAATAAATTAGTCAATTGGTTTTGCTTCATGTATTAATATATATAGTATTACAAAATATAATGATAATATCCGTATGTCCATTTCTTACCCATACGTTTTCCAAGGATACTTACTCAAGAAATATTAGGTGATACAGATTGGGTTTCTGTATCTGCAGGTAGTGGTGGTTCTTGTTATGCATTAAAAACTAATGGTGCAATATATAGTACAGGATATAATTGGACTGGGCAACTTGGTTTGGGTGATGAAAATGATCGAAATGTTTTTACAGAAGTAGTCAGTGAATATACATGGGGGTTATATCTCGTCAAATGGTCAATCTTTTGTACTAGCAATACGAGCTACTTAATAAGATAGCGAGTAAAAAAATCAGGAGGGTTTAAAAAGACCCCTCCTAATTTATTCGTTATAAAGAATCTTCAAACATAGAATACACGCTGTTTACAATTTCATCATTATCCATTGGTATTTTAATTCTTTTTGAACTCAACCAATTGATAAATTCAATTTTATCAGCCTTTTTCCAAGGCATGATATGATCACATGCTTCATGATCCATATCTCGAATTCCACAGTCTTGCAGTAATTTACAATCTCCACATGTTAATTTTTCAGACATGATATATAGTCTCCTTATAAATAATTATGATGTTATTCTGATTAACCACTCATTGGTTTTTACATCGAATGTAGAGTATGCATAATGTGGGCGAGTGAAGTTAGATTTATTGAAAACTTCAAGAAAGTATTTTCCACAATTAATATGAGTTGTAATGAGTTTAGGGTTTGCCGTTCGAATTGCTATCGGCTGCTCGGATGGAAATTTGGATGCATTTTTTTCGAATGTAAGAATTCGTTTGATCTGTTTGTACGATAGGGTTTTTCCCATGGCATTCGGAAGCAGATGAAGTCTATCACGTACTAGATAACGACCCCGTTCAAAATGACCTTCAAGATCATCAATGAACTTGTCTATATCCTCTTCCAGGATATGCCGAATAAAGTGTTTTTTGGCGTTACCCAAAATATAAACATCAACGTGAAACTGGCAGGCAGAAGCCTCCGAATTTTTAACCGGAAATATATTATAAAGAAGTCGTATCGTATTATTTACATCGGTTTGATAAATAGAAACTCTTCTGGTTCTTACCTTTCTTGGTTTTCCTTCCCAGGTTCGATTGAACACAATCGAATGAATCTCATTTGGATTTATCATTAATGTTTCCTTTCATTTTGCACTTTGATATAGTTTCCAAAATTCATCTGGGTCTATCATCTTTGCTTGTGCAGATTGAATTTTAGCGTCAGCTACTTGGCGTTTCATTAATTCTGGTTCCCCAACGCGTATATCTTCTTTCACTGTTTTTAAATCAGGACCAACGAAGGCTCCTGATTCAGCTTCTGCAATACGTGTTTCTCCATTAGGAGCAGTGATTACAAATCCATTGTAACCAGCACCTAAATTATGAGGACCATCCGCTTCAACTAAGGTTCCAACAGGTTGCCAAACATTCCCACCCATAATGAATGGTGTATACCTTAATGTATATATTTTAATTTCCATATCCCCCTCTTTGATTTACCATTTAAAATATTATTCCCACATATATCGAAAACAACTAACCGCATAACCATCATCATGTATCACCATATAATTACCCACCTTCATATGTAATGCAAGTTTTCTGAGATATTCAAGGTATTCCCGGGTAAAATCTTCCTTTTTCTTTAACATACGTTCAAATATGAGTCTGTTAATTTCTCTGATATTTTTCAAATAACTTTTGCACATGAATTTTCCATGTTCATCATTGCCCAATCCATCTTCTTGTAAAGTCATTGCAAATGATGACATTGCAACTCTAACAGTCATGGATTGTACAAATGTTAATTCAACTCCATTGATTGTCATATTAGCTTCTGTGTTATGTGCCATATTATCCTTTCTTATCTATTGCCTTTAGTGTTGAATTAATAAACATAACAATAAGTTCCTATCATACATTAATATATATAGAACCTAGAAATATAATGAACAAAAAATATAAGGGGCTTTCGCCCCCAATATTTTTATCCTTGTTGTTTCATTGCAAATTTTTTGTATATTTCACAATCATCATCTGTACATATACATGTTGCTTTAACTAAGCAATCAACACAAGGTCATTGTTCATTATTCAATATTGGTTTTAAACTACATATAAAATTAGTATTGGTAGGAGTGGCAAAACAACAACCTCTACATATTTCTGGTTGTGTATATTTTTTACTCATGGTCTATCTCCATACAGTTTTGAAATTAATTTATCAATAGCATCGCCACCATCTAATGGTGTTGATGGTATTGTTTGCCTTATGCCAAGTAAATGCGTCATGATGCCATATACATCTGCTCCATATGTTTGAATATCTGGTGTGCACCATCCATATTCTTTATCCCATATCCTAACATGTTCTCTATCATAACAAGCTATCAACCATGGATTTTCAGTAACAATGGAGTCAACATAAGGACGATATTTAACACAATCTATAAGAGTCTTGGCTCTTTCCGGATACCATATAAGATCATGTCTCCTTTCAGCGATAGGGTGAATTTTATCTATTTGAAGTAATACATAACATATTCCTTTGAGTTCAATTTTTTTATTCATAATCCCTCACCGCTTCTGCTACAGGAATCCCAACAGGTTGTTGTGGAATACCATCATCGGAGTATTCAGCAAATCTGACGGTCAATAGTTTACCAATAGAGTTGGGAAGATCAATCAACATTTGTTTTCGATCTTCAACTGTTCCCCTTGGTCTGGCGTCAAATGCTTTTCCACTTTCAGTTATACATCTGTAAATAATACACCCCTCATCTGTACCAGTGCCTTCCTTACCACCAACAATTTCAAATTCATCATCCATAAACTCTTTAACTTTTTCAAGATCATTGGAATTATATTGAAACATATAAAGGCCATTTATATTTTTTAGCATTCCTCCTTCAAATCCCATTACTACCCATTTATCATGCCATACTTTTGCTTCTTCATAATTATTTACAATAATAGTGGGTGTAAATTTTATGGGTGATTCTTTGCCAAGCTCAAGAATATGATCTTGTAGCCATGCAATTCTATAATCAAAATCGGGACCAAACCATGCTAAATCATATAACCAATATTCTAAAGATTCTTGATCAGGGCGAATCTTTTTTGTATACCCGTTAATTTTTTGAAGACTCCATCCATGTTTATATAATTCACCATGAACTGGGCATGGAGGGTTCAATTTTTCAATCCATGAATCAAGATGAGATAGTGTTTTAAATAATTTACCGCCTCTTGAATGATGCTGAATTAAATTTGGAGCGGGAGAAAATCTAGGAGGAACCATCGGAGGTTCAGCTAAATTACACACTCCATTTAATTTCGGTTCCATATACGCAGGAAATATAATTTTTCCTTTTCTTGGTCCTTTAGCAAGCTGAGGAAGCATAAGACGAGGAATGTAATTGTTTGGATTCATTCGTTCAAATTCATAATTTTCATCTCGTTTGCCATTCCATTTTGATTGAGCTTCTGATATAGCTTGTTGAAGCGGAGTTGTTTCATTTGTTTTACCAATGTTTTTACCGTTTTTAATTAACTTGGGAATATCTCGAATTTTCCCGTCAACATACCCACTACTTACAATCATAGAAGCTGTACTATTATCATGTTCAACAACTTTTATTCCCCATTGTTTAACCTTACCGGTTCTCGCTACTCCATATAATGTTTGAAATTCCATAACTCTCCTTTTTAGTTAATTGTATTTTTTTGGTTAAAAAAAGAAAATGATACCCCCATTTCATTTTCTTTTTATAATTATTTTTTTCTTTTCCAAATCTTTTCTTTTTTATCCCATTCCCAGTCGTGGTTGTCCCCATAATCATAAAAATCAAGAGCTGGAACTGCACCTCCTCCATACCCAGCTTTGTTTAGCGCATCAACTGGATCCGTTCCTTTAAAAACCTCTCTCTTCCCATTTAGCCAAAAGTATGTAAATTCATCCAGTGACGTTTCCATTTTTTTATCTCCTGATTTAAAGTGCAATGATTAAGAACGAAACAATTACCACAACAAGTGCTCCTGTCAGTAATGAACTTTCAATGACAACTCTCTTGATAAAATCAGTAATCGTTTTCCACATAATAAATTCTCCTTTGATAGTATTAATAAATTAAATATAAAACCCTTATCATACATTAATATATATAGATTTTAAAACTATATTTGACTTGAATTTTTTAGAACAAAAAGTAAATGATAATCTTTTGTTTGGGGGGGGTAAAAATGAATTTAGTAGATAGCTATTTAAATATAATTCAAAGTGAATATGGGTATGCTAACCCTATCCAAACAAGACCTCGCCCCAAACCAGGGATTACAGGTGAAAAGCCTGATAAAGAATTACCTCCGGGCGTTAGAGGCCCAACTGGAAGTCAAGTTGACTTAGATAAAGATGAATTAGATGGATATGATTTTAAGAATTTTGCTCAAGCTGACTACGACAATGAAGATGATGATAACAATAAAAAATTTAAAAAGTAAGTTAATTAGACTGGTGAGGATTTTATTATGAGTAACAATCATAGTCCATTAGTTTCAACAGATATAATGTTATTGATGGAAAATTATCAAAACATTATGCAAATGAACACAATTTTACAACAACAACAAAAACAACTTATTGATTTACAAAATAAACTATTATATACACAGAATGACATTTCAAAAACACAAGTTGATACTATTAATCAAATAGATAAAATGGTAGATAAATTAGCAGATTGTGCACGTAATATTCAAGATATAAGTAATATATTAAAAGATAGTTTTGATAACATCGAAGATTCAATAATGATAAAATTGGAATATAATGATAAGTCTGTTTCTGATTTGAAGATTGATAATATAAAACAATATAACTCAATCAATAAAACTATGTATGGTGCGTGGGTAGTAATGGGTGGAATTGTAATTGCAATTGTTGGTTTGTTTATTACTTCATATGAGAAATTTTCTTCTCTTGATAAAATTCACGATCTTTTACAACAGTTAGTAAAATATTTTCAACTTGGTTAGGAGTTATTAAAAATGAATGCTAATATTTCAAATATAGAAAAAGAATTATGTAAAACAAAACAAGAACTACAATGTAGTGTGGGTGAGTCTAGTTTACTAAAAAAAGCAATTTGGGATATGTTAAATTATTCTAATATGTATTTTTTGATTCTCGATAAAAAAATGAATATAAAACTTATAAATTATAGGCTATCAAAAACTCTTGGGTTTGATTCTGAAAAAGAAGTTGTTGGTAAACATTGGTTGCAATTTATACAAGACAAAGATAAAAAATATATTGAAAATTGTCATTTGAAAATTACTAATGAAAATGATACTGATCATTTTAATGAAATTGTAAATGAGATAATTTCTAAAAATAATAATGTTGTTTTAGTTAGATGGTTTAATATTGCAATTAATAGTAAGTATAATGTAGTAATGAGTTTTGGACTTCCACGAACTATAAATGAAGAGTTAACAGATGAATCAATTAGAAGTTATTATACTGATGTTCTTGAAAAAGACAAAACAATGATCAAATTTTTGAAAGAAACATTAACTGGAGATTTTAATAATAATCAACTCATTGAAAATATATAAACCATTTCATTGGTATAATTCGAATGGATGGTGAAAATATAATGTAATGTGGAGAAAATAAAATGATAAAACAAGAAACCCCTACCTATAACATCATGGTAGTTGAAGATGATATAGACATGGTTGAATTTTATAAGGCTTGTCTTAAAACAATAGTTAATAAGCCACATATATTTTCCTTTAACTCTGTTTGTGATGACCTTTTTAAGACTGTTAAAGAAAATACTATTGATTTGTTTGTTATTGATATTCGTTTGGGAAATGATAATGGCATAGAATTATCTTCTCAACTTTTAAATGAAGTTAAATCTGCTACATTTTTATTTATTTCTGGGTTTGATTATACAGAAGAATCGTTTAAAGATCTTGATGGAAAGTGTATTTATGATTTTATGTTAAAACCAATTTCAGTTGAAGAATTAGCTATTAGATCGAAAGGTCTTCTTAATATATCAAGAAGTTTTAACATTTTTTTAAAACATTTAAAAAATATTGAAGGAGAGTATATTGATTTAAAATTGGATTCATTAAGAGAGAAATATTTTAATATGGTTAAACAAGATCGTCATATGATACAGGAACTAAATCGTCAACTAAGGGATTGAATAATAGATTTCAAGAACAAAATAATAATGTGAAAAGCGAAGGGGAAATTAATGGAAATACAAATTGTAGGGCATACATCATTTTTAGGACATACTGGATATAACAATCACTCAAAAAACTTCTTTACAAATCTAAACAAATATATTCCAACTCGAGTTCGAAACTACACTTATTGTAAGGATCTTTCATATTTAAAACCAGAAGAGTTATCTTTACTTATTGAACAAACATGGAATGATCCTCCATTTAAAGTTGGTTCTCCATTTATTAAAGATCCAAAAGCTACCCTTGTTAATATTGTTTTAAATGAAAGCCATCATTATTATTTTTATGATAAATACAAATCACCAATGATAGCTTACAATGTTTGGGAATCCACAAAACAATTAAAAGAATATTTCAGTCGAATTCTACAATATGACCAATTTTGGTGCCCGACAAAGTGGCAAAGACAATGCACCATAGACCAAGGGTATCCTGAGCATCGAGTTAAAGTTGTTCCGGAAGGAGTCAATGGAGATTTATTCTGCCCACCAACTAATCTAAATCCACATTTAGAAAAGAAACATTTATACGAGAAGTATTCTATCCCACATGAAAATTTTACGTTTATGATTTTTGGAAGATGGGATTATCGTAAGTCTACAACTGAAATGGTTCAAGCGTTTTGTGAAGAATTTAAAGATGATGATAGGATAACCTTAATCCTTTCAGCAGACAACTTATTTGCTCCAGATGATTTGAAGGTAGCAGAAGAAAAGCTTAAACATCACAAGATATTTTCTGATAAAATTAAGGTTGTACATTTTCCTCCAAGAGATGATTATGTCAAATTTTTACAACACGGAAATTGTCTGTTAAGTTGCTCAAGATCTGAGGGTTGGAATCTGCCTTTGATAGAAGCTTTGGCTTGTGGGACTCCATCTATAGCTTCTAACTGGGGTGCCCATCTTGAATTTGCAGATGGTATTGCACATCTAGTTGATGTCCCAAAAGAATTGCCTCCTAAAGAGCTAATTTTTATGGATAATACAATTGATTATGGAGTTTGGGGGGAACCTGACTTTGATCATATGAAAAAGGTTATGCGAGATGTATATAATGACTATAATAATGTAAAAGAAACTACATTAAATAAGTCAAAATATATTAGGGAAAAATATACTTGGAATAATTCTGCAATAATAGCAGAAAAATATATAAAAGAATTATATGGAAAAATAATCTCAACACCAAAGGTTCGAAAATCAAGTATTAACTTCAATACAAAATTTGAAGTTGTTGATAAAAATTCACGAGTTACATTTGAAACAGATGCAATTCTTCAAGGAAAAGTCCTTGTTGTTGTTGAAAGCGAAAATGGGGAATACCATCACGAATCATGGTTTAATATAGAAACAGGTTTGAGTTATTGGATTTCTTTAAATGGCATTTTAAATAAAATAAAATTTGAAGTATTTGATGAGGCATTGAATTCTATATATTCAGAAACTAAATCTGTGAAAGATATAACCTCTATAAAGAAAGAATCCATTGATGAAATGGAACTATATCAAGATCAAATTGTAAATGGTGAAATTGTTGTTAAAGGAAAAAGAGATTGTTCTAGTAGATATGAAACAATGAAAAAAGTATTTGATAAATATAAGAGGCCATTTACAATTTTAGACATTGGAGCTAATTTTGGTTATTATTCAATTAGGGCTGCAACAGAGTATGATGCTATCTGTGTTATGGTTGAAAATAAAGATGAAGAAATAAAAACTTTAGTTGATCTCTGTAATAAAAATGATTGTAAAGATAAACTTATAGTTTTAAAAACAACCATGAACATAGAAAACTTGAAAGAGCTTAGTAAATGTGAGCACTTCGATGTTGTTCTTGCATTGAATGTTCTTCACCATTTTCCGGAAGATCAGGTATTAGATGCTTGCCGTTTATTTACAAAACTGGGTGATAATCTTATTTTAGAAACTCCACCTGTTGAGGATTCTGGTTCGTGTGGTCAAAATAACTTAAGCATCATAACTAATTATTTTAATAATTTGTAAAAGAAAGGAGAAACGGAAGGAAATGACCTCTATTAGTAAAAATGAAAATCCGCCATTAATTAGATTTTTTGATATAGCGCCATCTTTTGATGGACTGGAGCTTGAAATTACGTTAGATAAAATTTTTCCAAAAATGGATGTAGAAAATTTTGAGGTACATGCATTTGAACCATGTGCTGAGAGTTTTAAAAATGTTTCTTCCAAGTTTGAAAAATACAACAATGTTAATTTTTATAATCTAGCGGTGTGGCATAAAGAAGGTACAATAAAGCTTTATCATTCTCCGAAAAATCCACATGGTAATTCACTCTATGATAGTAAAAATAATATTTGTAAAGAAACTTTTGAGGTTGTTAATTGTACAAGATTTTCCCATTGGCTATCAGAAAACATTCAAGATTTAGATAAGAGTTTTAATATACTACGATATAACATAGAAGGATCTGAGTTAGAACTTTTTAGAGATATGGATGATAATGATTTGTTTAAATGTTTCCATGTTATAACTGGTGCCAGAGATGAGGATTTAAGAAAGTGTAGTGAACTAACTGGTAAAATCGAAGAGTTTCATTCTTTATTTAAAAAGCATAATGTTTTTTCTCCAGACTTTAGACCTGAAAATTGGTTGCTTGTTGATAGTTTGATACAAAAAGAATTTTTTCATTGGAAAAATAAAAATCTTAAGAAAGAGGAAACAACCCAACTTGAAAATAAAACAAAGATTACATTTATAGTTGGTGGCGATGAAAAGTATATGGAGATGATTGATACTTGTGTAAAGAGCCTTAATAAATATTCAAAACTTCCAGTTATTGTATATGGTTTTAATTGTGAGGTTCCCTTTTCTTATCCTAATATGATTTCTAGTTCAGATAATAAATTTGAAGTAAATTATAGATCTCAATATGGAAAAGATACATCTTTACTTTATGCTAAACATGAAGCGTGCTTACGTGCAATAGAAGATTATGATTATGATTATTATATTTGGTTGGATGGTGATTGTATTGTAACTCAAAATATAGATTCGATTTTAAACTACACAGATTTAGTTGAAAACTATCCATTATGTATGAGATACCCAGATGACAATTTAATCCATTGGAGAATGATAAATGGTTCAAAAAAAGAAGCAGGTCATGGTGAAGAAGTTGGTGATGTAATTGGAGTCAAACGAACTAATAATTTTACTGTAGCTGCTGGCTTGTTTATATTTAATAAGGATTCTAAACCATTTTTAGAAGAAGTTTTGGAGATAAATAAAAAATTAATTACAATAGATAATACACAATTTGCTGACGAAGGAGCTTTCAATGAAGGAAGATTAGTCAACGCTTTATTTTGGAAACACAATTATAAAAAACATATGCCGATCACCTGGATTTCAAAAGATGTTGATTATGATTTTCTAATACCAAAAATAGAACGTATAAATAAAAAGTTTGATATTATGTATATTTATAAAGATTCTTCTTTAGAGTTTACAGATAATCAAGGAAAAATATTGTTTTATCATGGGCATAGAAATAAAAATGATGGTGAACAATTGTTGAAAGAATTTGAGTCGGATAAGTTGATGATAATTGCTCATCCTGACGATGAATCAATATTTGCAGGAACAACCCTATT
>Ga0307992_1001175_pt1 | contig 15686 bp, 12 predicted proteins | sample EllFjometagen133_FD_203162 | JGI IMG/M metagenome (GOLD analysis project Ga0307992, IMG submission 203162) | Marine microbial communities from Ellis Fjord, Antarctic Ocean - #133 | ecosystem: Environmental > Aquatic > Marine > Unclassified | place: Southern Ocean | collected 2014-10-08
AAAACAGCGTACTCTAGAGGACTGAAATCTTGCCCCTCATCCACAACACAATATTGATATCTTTGTGTTTTGCTAAACCCTATTATTTTTGCGTAATGGTAGATATAGAAAAGCGTAGAGGCATAGTCTAGTTTAGTTTTAGGGTTGATTTCGGACTCTTTTATTAAATTTCTGAATGTTTTACCTCTCAAGTCCTCGTTTAGCTCCCTCAACTTTTTTAGAATTTTTTTCAGTGAGTCAATATTTAGATTGTAAAGCCAAGTTCTTGTGGAATTTGGCCTTTCTTTGAGCAACTCCGTTTGGGATCCCAGTTCTTCTGTAAGCTCCTTTATTACATACTTTATATTTTCGTAAGGAGTGATATCCGGATCATATGTATAGCCTCCATAAGCTTTTAAAGTCCCCTCAAAAACCGCGTCTAGTTTTTTGGCATAATCTCTCTCAACCTTCTCTATTTTATCTCTAGCTTTTTCAAGGGCCCCCAATGACATAATCTCTTCTTTGGCCACCAACGAAAAATCGGTCTTGATTTTTACGTTTTCTCTGAACACAAAATTATAGATTAGCTCGCCCAAAGTTTTGTAGTTTATGTCGAAAATTCCAAGCTTCGGAAATAGTGTGGCTAAGTAACTTACTAGAACTTGTTTTTTTGCAATTAAAATGGATTTAGTGGGGTTGATTAATTTGGGGTAATTGAAAAATATATGTGAAAGCTTGTGGATTGCGACTGTACTTTTTCCACTTCCGACACATCCCTGAACTATACAGGGCGATCTTGGATCTTCTTCAATAATGTCCAATTGCGATTCCTGAATTGTTTCTACAATATCTTCGAGAACGCCTCCAGTCCTTCCCTCTATTTTTTCCGCTATTATTTCATTTTCATCAAGGTGTATATCGTTGTTGTAGTATTTATTTAACGCCCCTTCCGATATATCAAAAGTCCTTTTTAAAGTCAGATCTCTTATCTTTGTTCCTTCTGGAGTTTCATATTTTACGTTCTTTTGTGGGTACCTGAAGTGGTAGTAAACTGAGCCAATTTTTGATCTCCAGTCTGTAATTAACGGTTCATCCATATCTTTATCTGAATATCCAAATTTGCCTATGTAAATTTTCTTGGCAGTGCCCTCAGACTTGTTTTTTAGATCTATACGGGCGAAGTAAGGAGCGTCTAGGGATTGACTAAGTTCTTCGATTCTCTTGAATTTATCCTTTAGGTTAAAGGCCTGGTGTTTTTCATGTATTTGCTCAAGATACATAAAAAAATCTAAAGCATCCGTTTCCCGATTCTTACGAAGTTCTTCTAACTTGTGAACTGTTTCTCTGCCCAAAGACCCAACACTCTTCTCCATTTGGCCTTTTGCTCGCTTGAGAACTTTTACTGCGCTATTTAAGCGCTTCTCTTCTTTTCGTAATTCCAGATCTTCCATAACGTTGGCTTTGTATTTTACCTTATTTTTTATCCAATGAGTAATTTTCCTTTGCTACAAGGACCACATACTCTCCTTTTTCTTTCGTCTCTTCAGGATTCTTAATGAAGTTTTCGAGTGGCGCAGTTCTTACTTCTTCATACATTTTAGTTAAGTCTTTTGCCAAGCAGACAGTTCTGTTGCCCAACTCTTGATATATTTCATTGAGGAGTTCTCGCACTCTGTAGGGTGACTCGTAAATTACTATAGTGGTAGGAAGTTTCCCGAACTCTTGTAGAATCGATTTTCTTTGATTTAGCTTTTTTGGTAAAAATCCTATAAATGAGAAATTATCTGTAGGTAAACCACTTACTGAGAGAGCCGCTATAACTGCAGAAGGTCCCGGAATAGAAATTATTGGCACGCGATTTTTCTTTAGCTCTTGAACAAGTTTAAAACCAGGGTCTGAAATTAGGGGGGTCCCACTATCGCTGACAAGGCATAAATTCTTGCCGGATTTCAACAGATCTTTTATATGAGATATTACTTTTTTGTGGTTCTGATCCCTGTAGGAAATTTGTGTAGTTTTTATGTCCCACTTGCTTAAAATCTTTGCGGTTTCCCTTGTATCTTCAGATAAGATTAAGTCCACGTTCTTTAGTACTTCTAAGGCTCTCAGAGTAATATCCTGAAGATTTCCTATAGGTGTAGAAACAACATATAGTTTTGACACGAGTACAATTCTACCATGAAATTAGACTTTACACCCTATTTAAGGCTTGTTCGTCTTTTAGTTACAGGATGCATCGGATGAGTCGGCTGCACTACTTTCCCAACCAAATCTGGGAGCCGAAAAATCTAATTGCACGAACCGCCGGTATTTGAAGAAGAGACGCTCAATTCAGTACTGCACTCATTTGGGGGATTTATAAACGCGGAACAAACCAAGTTTTTATAAGATTCAGAATCTCCATATTTGTATATCACGCTTTGATCTTTATAACCGTTGACGAAAAGTGTTGGAGAACCACTTACATTTTTTGATTTTGTGAATTCAACTTGTTGTGAAAGAAGGCCATCCCCTTGGGCTAAAACACAGTTATTCAAGTTATCAATGCTAATGCCAAGATCAACGGCTACATCAGCCCAGCAACTACCAGCCTCTTTTATAAGTTTTCCGGTGGAATCGTAAGTGTTGGTACCACAATCGGAATTTACCTTTGTGACGAATTCCCAGAGGGAATCTTTACCATACAAATTATTTACACAAAGTTCCCGTTGGTTTTGGAGTACTTCTGGTTTTCCATGTAATGAGGCTATTTCCTCCCCCCTTTTATTCACTATATATCGTATGTGTAAATCTATTTTATCTGCCAGTAACTTTACAATCGGGTACATCGTATCTTCCGCCAAATTACCATAGGGGCAAAAACTCATGACAAAAAGCTCCACCACGGGTTTCTCGGTTTTATTTGATACTATAGCCGAGGGAGTTTGGGCGGTGTCTGAAGTTGAAACTTCTTGCGCAGATAAAACACTTTCTGTTGTTTGCTCCTTTTTTAAAGCCTTTAACCAAAAATTACCAAAGTAAATTAAGGACGCTAATATTAAAAAAGATACAAGGGCGATCTGAAAATATTCATTTTCTTTTTTATTAGTTGGATTTTTTGAGGCCATTACTTCAGCTTTTTAACTTCTGTGAACCAAGAATGCCTTTTTAGCATAGGATTATATTTCTTTAGCCTTAGCTTTTCACTAGTATTTACTCTATTTTTTTGAGTTATATATATGCGAGCTCCGGTTTCCTCACACTCAAGACCCATTAATACCCTATTTCCTTTTTTTGTTGCCATAACTTAGACATTCTATTAAAAAAAGAGGCCAAAGGCAAGTATTAGGGAGCAGAACCCTCAGAGAACCATCCAGTAATTATGCTAAAATGTCTCTATGACGGCTACGAAAAAGTATTACCCTAAGGAAATAGAAGGCGCTTGGGCTAAAAAGTGGTATGAGAACAATCTTTATGAAGCTATAGATTTTTCTGATAGACCGAAGAAATACATTCTCGCAGAATTTCCATACCCGTCTGGAAAGGCTTTACATGCGGGTCACATGATGCGTTACACAGTACCCGATGTCTATGCCAGATTTTTGAGAATGAGTGGTTACAATGTTTTATTCCCGATGGGGTGGGACGCTTTCGGGCTTCCAGCGGAAAACTATGCCGTAGAAACAGGAATACATCCTGCGGAAACGACTAAAGAGGCTATAAAAAACTATAAAATTTCCTTCAAAAAAATGGGTTACGGGATTGATTGGACTAGGGAGATTAACACAACAGATCCTACTTACTATAAATGGACTCAGTGGCTCTTTCTAAAATTTTGGGAGGAGGGATTAGCCGAGTTAAGGGAAATGCCTATTTGGTGGTGTGAAAAGTTGAGAACAGTTCTTTCGGATGAGGAGGTTCTAACAGACAAAGAAGAAAATAAAATTTCTGAACGTGGAGAGCATCCTGTAGAAAAGAGAATGTTAAAACAGTGGGTACTAAAAATCACGAAATATGCTGACAAGTTAATTGATGGTTTAGAAGAGACAGATTTTCCCGAGGCTATAAAGAAAGCCCAAATCAATTGGATAGGCAGGAAAGAAGGAGCTTCAGTAGAGTTTGAAATTGAAAACCATAGTGTCGAAGTTTTTACAACGCGCCCCGATACACTTTTTGGAGCTACTTTCTTGGTTTTGGCCCCAGAACATCCGTTGGTAAAAACGCTAACAGATGTTTCAAAAAACAAAAAAGAGATAAAAGAATACTTAAGAAAAGCATCCAACAAATCTGATTTGGAAAAACAGTCGCAAGAAGAAAAAACAGGTGTTCAATTTGAAGGGATAGTAGCTAAGAGTCCGTTTACTGATATAGAAAGAGAAATCCCAGTTTTTGTAGCAGATTATGTCTTAACTGACTACGGCACGGGGGCGGTTATGGGTGTTCCGGCGCACGATCAAAGAGACTTTGATTTTGCAAAAAAATATGACCTGGAGATTATCCAAGTAATTAAACCAAAAGACGGGATGATTGCCAAACCATTGAAAGAAGCTTATGAAGAAAAAGGTGTCCTAATTAACTCAGGCAAATTCAATAACTTGGGGAGCGACGAAGCATCTGAAGAGATAATCAAGGAGTTGGGGTTTAAAAATAAGGGTAAAAAGGAAACAACCTACAAACTAAGAGATTGGATTTTTTCAAGGCAACGTTATTGGGGCGAACCCATTCCATTAATTCATACGGAGAACGGAAAAATAGAGCCGATTTGTGCAACATCGGACGCAAAAGGAGTTTCAGAAAACTTGCCATTAAAGCTTCCGGAAGTTCCCGAGTATAAGCCGTCTGCAGATGGCACTTCCCCATTATCGAGAAATAAAGAGTGGGTACAAACAACCGATAAAAATGGAAACTCCGCGAAGAGGGAAACAAACACAATGCCAAATTGGGCAGGGTCCTGTTGGTATTACATAAGATACATAGATCCTAAAAACAGTGAAGCTTTTGCAGACTACGAAAAAATGAAATATTGGTTGCCAGTCGATAATTACTTTGGCGGTGCGGAACATACGACAATGCATCTCCTGTACTCCAGATTTTGGCACAAATTCTTTTATGATCAAAAACTAGTTCCCACGAGGGAACCGTACAAATGGCGAATGAATGGCGGACTACTTCTAGGTTTAGACGGTACAAAAATGTCGAAATCCAAAGGAAACGTTATGTCCCCAATGAATATAGTGGAAAAATATGGGGCAGATGCCCTAAGAGCTTTTATTTGCTTTATTGGACCTTATACAGACACATACCCTTGGAACGACAACGGAATTAAAGCAACTTATAGATTGGCTACCACTATTTATGGTCTACAAGATAAAGTAACTAAAGAACCTAAGGACAGCATTTCAGAAAAGCTAAACAAAAAGTATAACCGCTTTACAAAAAATGTAACCGAAATGATTCAGAACCTGAAAATGAACACCGCTATTAGTGAAATAATGATATTTGTAAGCGAACTTAGAAAGGTTGAGGAAATAGATCTTGAGATTTGGAAAGGTTTCTTAAAGATTATCGCGCCTTTTATGCCTTTCCTAGCAGAAGATCTGTGGCAAAAATTAGGTGGCTATACAAAATGGGATAACGAGACAAGCATACATTTGCAAAAGTGGCCGGAGTTCAATGAAGAGCTTGCTAAAAAAGAAGGGTTTTCCATCGGGATTCAGATTAATGGAAAAATTAGGGATGAGATATATCTGAAGAGAAATGCGTCAGAAATCGAAGCCAAAAAAGCGGTTTTGGAAAAAGAAAAAGTGCAAAAATACTTAGAAGGTATGGAGATTCAACGTTTTATTTACGTACCAAATAAAATTGTCAGTATACTTACTAAATAGCGTATATGAGGTACTGAAAAAGATAGTATTATAAACCTAGCTAAGTATTTAAGGAAAAAATTAAGTTATACAATAAAAGTAACTAAGTTCACAAACCATCGAAATACAAAAAATGATACCTCTTGCCCAAAAAATAAAAAACCTTTTAAATTTCCGGAAAATTAAGATTGAAGAGTCCTCCGCGCTTTATGCTAGCAATTCTCTATATAATTTAGCTCTTTCGCTTATAGGTATCTACATCCCTATATATTTATTTAACGTAACCGCCGGTAACAAAATTTTCCATTCTCATTATGTGTTGAATGGAATCATCTGGATTTGTCTATATTCTGCTCTGATATCTGTCTTTTTAGTTTTAACGACAGTCCTTTTTGAGGAAAAACTATTCTCTAAATTAAAACTCAAAAAAAGTTTATTTTTCGGGGTAGTCCTATTGATAGTCCACTTGTTTTTGCTAATGCTGGCTGAAAGAAATTTCTATTTGATTATTGTTGCCGCTATGGTAGGCGGCGTAGAAGCAACTCTCTATTGGATTCCTTACCATATATTTTTTGTAAAAAGAGCTGATGATGGGGATAGTAAGTATGGTACGGAAGTAGGAAAAAGGGGTTTCTACGGCGGTTTGGTGGCTTCCCTGGGGCCTTTGCTGGGAGGTTTAATCATTACCCAACTCGGTTTTTCGTTTTTGTATGGATTGGCCATCATCATTTTACTTGCGTCTTCGTTACCAATCTTATTGTATGTAACAGAAGGCCCTCATAGGGAGCATAAAATAAAGGATGTATTTAAAAATTTCCTATTTAACAAACAGTATCTGATAACAAACGTGGCCTTTTTCGGAAAAGTCGGATCAGACGTTATTTCGGGTATCTTTTGGTCCTTGGTACTTTACTTTGGCTTGAAGAGTTTTGTGGAAATAGGAACGCTAAATACATTGTCCGGAATTTTTGCAACATCACTTTTACTGGTTGTTGGTAGAAATTTGGACTTAAAGGGAAGTATGAAAATACACTCGGTAGGAGTTTTAATAAATTCTGTCCTGGGTGTAACACGCTCGTTTATTGTCAAGCCCTCACACCTGTATCTGAATAATATAGGAACAACGATAAATTCTCCGGCTTATAACACTCCTTTTATGACAAAAGTTTATGAAAAGGCATCAAAATCTGGAAGTATTTCAGACTTCTTGGTTTACCGGGAGTTAATTATACACGCCTCTAGAGCCGCGATACTAGGTTTGGTGTGCGTTTGTATTTTACTGACGGGTACATGGAGATGGGTGTTTCTTGTTGCGGCGGCGGGATCCGCAATTTCTCTTTTAATAGAAAAATAGGTTGACAAAATCCTTTACTTCTTTTGCAATATTGGCTATTCGACTATCTTTGTTTAGAAGTGCCTTTATTTGTAGGCGCATTTTTTTGTCTAGTGGCCCAGCGTTTTCTTGATATTTCCTTGTTATCTCAGATATTTCAGCTATCCAGCAGCCAATTCTTTCCATATCATTTTCTTTTAATCCCAATGATGTTACTGCTGGCGTTCCTAACCTTATTCCCGAAGGATAGAATGAGGAGCCCGGTTCGTTCGGTATGGTGTTACGATTCACGATTATCCCACCAAACTCTAAAGCCCAGGCTAAAAGCCAAGCATCGATACCTGTGTCGCTAAAATTTAGCAAAAGCAGATGATTATCAGTACCTCCTGATACTAGATTAAAGCCTTTTTCTTTTAAGTGTGTTGTTAAGCACTGTGCGTTTTTAACTATTTGCAAAGCATATTCTCTAAATTCTAGAGTTGTGGCTTCTTTCAAGCACACAGCAATTCCGGCAATTGTGTTCTCATGAGGCCCTCCTTGCATGCCAGGAAACACACCCTTGTTAATATTTTTTGGCAGATCCGGATCCTTCTGAAGCCCTTTCTCTGTAACTAAAATCATTGCTCCCCGCGGGCCACGTAGCGTTTTGTGTGTAGTTGTAGTTACTATATGCACATGTTTTACAGGAGATTGGTGCATTTTTCCAACTACTAATCCAGCAATATGAGAAATATCAGCCATATGATAGGCGTTTACCTCATTAGCAATTTGTCCTATTTTGGCAAAGTCAGTGGATCTTGGATATGAGCTAGCTCCTGAAATTATGAGTTTTGGTTTATGCTCTAATGCTAATTTGTATAAATCGTCGTAGTCTATAAAACCACTATGATCAACTGAGTATGAATAACTTCTGAAGTATTTTCCTGAAAAAGTTATTTTTGGATAGCCATGTGTGAGATGCCCTCCTGAATTCAACCCCATCCCCAGTATAACGTCGTTATACTTAAGTAGTGAAAAATATACTGCCGCGTTTGCAATTGATCCGGAATATGGCTGAACATTTGCCCACGGCACTTTAAAAAGTTTTTTTGCTCTTTCTATTGCGAGAGTTTCCAACTCATCTACATTTTCGTTCCCTTGATAATAACGTCTTTTTGGATATCCTTCGGAATACTTGTTACTGAAGGATGAACTAAGTGTATCCCCCACTCCTTTGGAAACATAATTTTCGCTAGGGATAAGTCTTAGAACGCTTTTTTGACGCTGGCTTTCCCTCTCTATAATATTTAGTACCTTCTTATCTTGTTTTGGCTCAAACACCTGCTCATTCTAACATCAAAATATAAAGTGATATAATGAAACGCAAGCCAAATCAGGAGGAGGCAACAGTGGATATAGTGAAAACATTGACAATTTTTGGTCATGCCGTTTCTTTTAAGCTTCCAGAGTTGTGGGAAGAAGTGGTATTCAATAAGGAATCCGAATCATCTGGGCAGCTTAGTTTCATTGGACCAATCCGAGCAGCAGGCTTCGTTGAGCTTAATATGGACGGAAACCTACGAGTTAGATCAGGAAGTATTCGGGTTTTCACCTTGATAGATGGAAAGGAGTTGCTATCGGCCGAGCCGACAAACGTTTATCCTTCTTCCATTATCACGTTCCACGCACCTCCTTTAGTTAAAGTCGTTGTGAGATCTCCGGAACCGGGATCTTGATAAAAAAGAGTCATGATAGACGTTTTTTCATGGCTCTTTAAGTCTTTTATAATAGATAAGAAAAATGAGGGATAATTCCTTCGGGATGCGGACTTAGTTTTGCCAATTATATAAATAAAACTCCCCCACCCTTAACTCGGAATCCCAGCCCGAAATAGGACCTTCATGTGCTAAGTAGAAAGCCTCTTTGATCTCTGCTCTTTCAATAATGTCTTCAGGAAATATTAGTGGCCAATAACCTTCGAAATCCGATTGTACTTTAACCAAGTGAGCAGTATTTTCGTTTAAATAGTGTTTGAGCGTTCCATATTGTTTAGGATCCGCCATAACAATGAGCTTGTAAGATTCTTGCGCAAATTCAGAAAGCTTTTTATACCCTATATTTTTCGTCTCAATATTTGCCTGAAAAGTAAGGGCTACGAAAATGTAACAAAAAAGAGTAAGGGGGCCTAGATGTTTACCAAGCACTTGTGCTGAAAGTAACAAATAGATAGCAAAAATAACTAAAAATGCTATTAAGGTTCTATCGATGTATAAGCTTATGCTCAAGTATTTAGAAACGAAAAAAATCTCTAAAAATGGAAGCGCGCTAAAAGATAAAAGAAATAAAGCTTTTAATCTTCTACTTTTAGAGGATTTTGCGAAAAAGTAGATTGTTAGAAAGAAAATGGAACCAAATAAGGCGAATGATTTTAACCCATCAATATACTTTCCAAAAATAGAGATCTCAATCGAGTTAAAAAGATCTTTAAACTGTGGTGCAACCACCCATCCAAGAAGCGTCTCCGCCTGACTAAAGTGAGTTTTTAAAACAGGGAGCCAGAAAGCAAGGACTATCCCGGGCAAGAACAAAGATAAAAAGCTTTTTGTATTAAATTTTCCGGATTTTAAAGAATCGGCAATTATAAAAATTAAAATACTAGGTGCCAGAAAAAGCGCGATATAATGCGTCAAAATAGCTATAGAAAAGAGCAAAGAAGACAGAAACCATCTCCTATTATAAAGAGAATAAACTACCCCAACCGTTAAAAATACCAGAAGTGAATAAGCACGCGCTTCTTGAGAATATCTTATTAGAAAAGGATTTACTGCAAAAACTAGGGAGGACGACAATCCTAAAAATTCATTTTTGGAAAACTTTCGAGTAAATTTGTAGATTAAAGGAATTGTTAAAACGCCGAAAAGCGCTGAGAAAGATCTTAAACCAAAATCAGAGAACCCAAAAATATAGGCCCATACTTTTAAGCAAGTATAATAGAGAGGGGGGTGCAGATCCTTGAAGAAAATATAACTAAAAAAGTTTCCCCAAGGCTGTTTTATTAAAACCGATGTAAACGCCTCGTCATACCAAAATTCTCTTGCTCCTAAATTCCAAAAGCGAAATAAGGCCGAAACAATACATATAAAAACCAAATAGTATATCGAGTGATTTTCTAATTCTTTTTTTACTTTTTCCAAAAGTCTATCAAAATCTTTTTTGTACTCCTTGTTTGAAATTAAGAAGCCAAGAAAAGCCAGCGCAGAAATTAACAAGATGTTTTTCAGAAAGTTAATCACCTCTTTAAATTCTAACAGAAATAGCACTTATGGATTTACTAAATAAAAACGCTATTAAAAGAAAAACCACCGTAAATTACATATGCTTACGGTGGTTTAGACACCAAAAAAGACTCCGGTTAGTTACTGGCGCGCCGTCATCGAGATCTTGATGGTCAGCCCTTTAACGGACCCCACTGTTGTGACCGGCAATCCGTTGACAATTGAAATGTATTCATATCTCCTCGGCCAGTGCAACAAGGCCTCATGAGTGGTCTGAGAACTACTACTCAGGATGTCACTCAAGGTGGTTGGCGTACCCTCAATAGCACTTATATCAGGTACTACTGGCGGACCAAACTTTCTGGGATACTTGACTGTTAAAACAATGTCCCACTCGCCAAAGTGGTACTCCAACTTAACGGTTTTCCTACCCCTCATCACTGCCTCCTAGCTATGTCATTGACTGCGGGAACAGTGTAACATTAATTCAAGCAAATGTCATACTATGGGGTCTTGCCACAAGATATTGCGAACCTAGGAATTATGCCAGAGGAGCTGGCTCGGCTTCTCTGAAATAGATTATTCGGCGTACCTAAATTCCACTTATTAATTTATGTATAATATATTTGTGTCAGAATCTCCAAAACAATCTACGCATGATCAAGTAAACCAACCGGGACCAGAGGATAAGATATTCTTTTATCCAAAGGAGTTCTACGTCTTCGACAATTTTTCTTCATTTTCAGTGGAATATAACGGATATGTTTGGCCAACATCAGAACATGCCTACCAAGCAGCACAATTCAAAGGATACTCGGATAAGGTAATTAAAGAAATAAAAAAGTCTAGATCCGCCCACGATACTCAAAAAATTGCGGATAAACATAAGAAGTTAAGAAACCCTAAATGGTGTGAAATAAAAAAGGACATAATGAAAGATATTTTAAGATGCAAGGTGGAGCAACACCCGTATGTACTTAAAAAATTAATTGCATCTAAAGACAGAGAAATTATTGAAGACTCTTGGAGAGATGAAATATGGGGTTGGGGCCCTTATAAAGACGGTCAAAACCTACTTGGTAATTTGTGGATGGAAATTAGAGATGAATTTACAGAAAAACTCATAATAAAAGATACGCGCGCGCATTGTTATAACGGCAAATAACCGTGGGGTGGCTAATGGGACGATTCTCAAACCTCTATTTATGAACACCTTTCATGTTTGAATATTGGGGACGGTGATTCAGGTTAATTCGAATCAAATAGTAAAAGACATAGCAGCTTTTAAAAGTGTGTTGATTTTGTGAGGTATAATAAAAGACGTGGACGATAGTGTACAAACGGGCGTTAAACCAACAAAGATAGTAAAAAAAGATATCCCCTCTACAGATGTAGCTAAATACTATTTAGAAATTGAGTTCTTCAAATTGTTCAAAAACCCTTCAGAGGAAATGGCTACTGTCATAGTTAACACCATTCAAGCCCTGTCTGATAGTAAAATTTGGGCTCTCTTGGAGGCTATGTCCTTCACTTATCATATTAACGGAGTTTTCTATAAAATAAGCAAAAAAAACTATACATGGAATGAAGAGGTGTGGAACGTAAAGGACCTCATCCTTACAGGAATGGACTCTAAAGCCAACAAGGTGATTTTCTCTGAAGAAGTTAATGGTGATGCAATAAAATTTAAAGAATATCTTATCAATTATTTTAACAGCACTGATGGAAGTGACCCAGAAGGGTTGCTATCATATAGACCTACAAACAAAACTATTGTTTTCACTAAACTTATCATGACGGAGGGGGGCAACAATATAAAAATGTTAGATGGTTCCCATAGGCTCACAGAGATGCTTTTATCAGGAGTAGAGGAGGTAACGGCTTATGTTGGCCACCCCATCGACGAACAAGCAGAAAAGTATCCAAAAACAAGAATGGGTAACAGCACATTTATTATGTTAACAATAATGTATAAAAAGGGTGACTCAAAGGAAAGGGAAGCAGTACTCACACTTGTGAAACAGTTAATTAGAAATAGTATCGATGGAAGAGATGCTGTTCAGAAATTTTGGGTGGATAACCAAAGGGATGAGGAGATAAAAAAAGCGGGGATCGCAGTACTTGAAGGCGTTGAGTAGAAGTTTACTGACTGTTTTGGTTGAAAAAATGTGTGCTTGGGTATACTGAGGAGCCTTGTTACAACAACCAAGAATATTGGGGTCCCCTACTGGACGAAGTTCGAACCTGTTGTATTATTGCTTTTTAATAGTCCGAGGGTGGGTGAGTTTGTACCGAGCGGAATTTAGGAAATTTTAAAGTGAGTTTAGATGAACGACCACGGGCTAGTCAAAAATTCGTAAAACATATAAACAACTATTAGGGCAATAAAGACAATTTGTAATACAAATATCTTTTTATTGTTTAACTTAGTGGTGTATTTATTTAATAAAAAAACAATAATTACTGAGAGTATGTAAGAGGCAACCACAAATGTTCCATTAATCATTTTGATGGCTGATGAGGAGGCTACTACGCTCGGGCCGTAAGAAATAGACAGGGTATTTTTAAAAGGATTAATGAACAAGGCTGCTGCCAAAAATAGACACTGGGCAATAAACAAAGCAACAAGATGTAATAGCATCAGGTTGGTAATAGCATAACGAATACCCCGAGTACATAGCTGTTTCCTGGGGTGGCTAATGGGGGCTAATTTGAACCAAATCGTAAGAGAAATAGTTATCTTACAAAGAGTATTGTCTAGGATCTAGATGGGTATAACAATTTCTACACCTGAATCCAAAGGTTTCCTTCGATCGACATAATTGTCTTTTATACTACGTAGGCTTGCATTTACTTTTTTGAGAGGTGATATCCCTCCCTCGCTACCAAAGAATTTGACAGATAAATCAACAAGGGACTCTTTACCTGTTGTTGTGATGATAAACTCCTCCTTGAACTCGGTGGGGACTTTTTTTGTGAAATCAGGCTTTATTGGACGATTTTTAAGAAATACTTTGCTTCTATCTCTTACCTCAAAATGCAAATGAGGATTAGTATCAATACAAGTTGCGCCTGATAACGCTATTTCTTGTCCTTCTTTTATCCATTCCCCATATTCCACTTTAAATTTATCTAAATGTGCATACATATGCTGGATGTTTCCATACCTAATACCAATTGTTTTACCCATACCCCTATGAAAATCAACTCTGTAAACCCAGCCTGGTAGGGTGGCATATATCGGTTCTCCAACGGGCATATCAAAATCAAGCCCGGGATGACCACCACCAAAAACATAATATATATCGTCATTTATTTCGCCAAAGTCATAAGTTATTTTTTGTTTTTTATCAACTGGGTATTGCACAGTTCAATTATAACAAATGGATATGGTACAAAACTTAATGCCGGGTCAAATTACATATTAGGAGGTCTCTTAAAATGCTGTCGTTACAGTGTTGAAAAATGGGGCGGCTGATAACTGCTAATTTGAACCAAATTGTTAAGGAAATTAAGGTCTTTTCTGAATTACTGGTTGAAGTAAATCAATAAGCCTTGAGGTTTTCTAGTGAATCGGGAAGGTGATCAATACCACCGAATTCGGGGATCGGGATAGATTTAATTTGCTTTTTCGCATCATCTTGGACAAATGTGTATGTCATCTCTTTCTCACCACCTATACTCTCGCAGTCATCCTCAATTAAAATATCAGGTAAAATTCTTTCAGCTACATCCTTATATTCTTCATCATTCCTTCTAAATTCTAAATGCCCTTTTGGAAAATTGTACTTCTTCATTACTCCTTCAATAACATCAACCTCATCACGATCCTTACGAGAAGTTAAATATACAATTTTCGCACCTTCCGAATGCCATTTTGAAATTTTCTGTACAGCGTTTCCAACAGGAATATAGGTAGTGTAATTTTTGACAGCTGCATCCTTTTGCTCAACCTGTGCAACTCGCTCATATCTGGGTCTATTTTGACCAGAAGCGTGCATGATTATAGTTCCCTCGGTAAAAACCATTATTTTCACATTTACATTATACATTGGTTCGAATTGTCATTTGGGTATATCTGGAAACATCGATATAACAACCTCTAAAATTGGGGTGGCTAATGGGATTTGAACCCACAGTCCTCGCCTTCACAGGGCGATGCTTTAACCAATTAAGCTATAGCCACCTTAAAAATAAAGTGTAATGTTACCAAAGTAACAGCAAGATTATATCCTAATTTAAGCTAACTTTCTTCCAATTGCTAAAATCGATAAACCTATCCCAAACATTAAAAGTATACTTCTCCCCTACCTCGGAAATATTATTAGCCACATAAAAATTAACAAACGGATGATATAAAAAAATCACGGGAATATTTTCCATTAAAGTTTCTTGAAAAACCGAATAATGGGGTTGCCTTTCTTGTTGGCTAACAACGGCCCGCCCCTCCTCCAATGCCCTATCCGCCTTGACTTGACTAAATCCTGATATATTAAGTCCGGGTAGATCTTGCTGAGTTGAGTGCCAATTTACATATCTATCCGGATCGCGCCCAATCTGCTGGCCATAAAGCAGCACCTCAAAATCTCGATTATCTATAATCCCTCGTATTTCTTCTAGATCTTTAGCTGTCACTACAACGTTTAATCCCAAGTTGTTTTCCCAATATTCTTCAATTTCGTTCGCCATCGCTTTATGCTTTCTAGTATCCGGAATTATAAAGTTCAACGTTTTTCCCACATACTCCGGGATAAAATCCTCATCGTAAAGGTAAAAATTTACACTTTTATCTGTGTAAATACTTCTACTTATAGGACCTTCAACCGGTATACCGCAATTGCTTGTCAAAGTCCTGACGGGCAATACCTGAACTAACTTTTGTCGAAACTCTAAATCGGATAGTTGCTCATCCCTCAAATTAAAAAACAACGCATAATAAACTCCCTGTAACGGAAATTTGTTATTCTCAAACCGTGGGAGTTCAAGCTCTTCCGAATGCATAAACGCGTTTATCTCCCCTAACTTTGCTGCGGTCACTAACTCGTCCTCATTTGAGTAAAATCTGAGATAGAGCTTTCTTATATCTGCTGTTTCATCAGAATTGTACAAAATGATTTCCCTTATTACAGGCCCCTCCTTTTTAATTCTAGCAACTCTAAAATTTGCACTCGAAACGGGTTTTAGCGGGTTTTGCTTTTCCTCCGCATCCATGGGCATAACACCGACAGTCAACATGCTCAAAAAAGGGGAAAATCTATTGGGTAAAGTATAGCGTAC
>Ga0307992_1001176_pt1 | contig 15676 bp, 14 predicted proteins | sample EllFjometagen133_FD_203162 | JGI IMG/M metagenome (GOLD analysis project Ga0307992, IMG submission 203162) | Marine microbial communities from Ellis Fjord, Antarctic Ocean - #133 | ecosystem: Environmental > Aquatic > Marine > Unclassified | place: Southern Ocean | collected 2014-10-08
AACCTGAACTATCATTTTGGTTTTTAGGGAGAAATAAATTTGAAGAAGAATGGATATATTTACTTTGATTCTCAATTTGTAACTTTTTATACTCACTGTATTTTAGATCTGATCTTCAATGCCTTATTCGGATAATTGGTAATCAATCCATCGATCCCGATCTGAAGTAATATTTCCATTTCGCATTCTTTATTGACGGTCCAGCGCCAAAGCTCCAGTCCGTTTTCATGGACAAATTTTAAGTAATCTTTATTTATCTCAGTTCGTCTGCTAACGCCAATAGCCGTGGCTTGGATCGCGAGGGCCTCTTTAATGGTCGTATCATCGGCTGTGCTTTTCAAATAGAGAATTGGAATATTCGCATCCAAAGCGCGGATCTTTTCAAGCACATCATAATAGAATGAAAAAATGATCACATCATTGTTCATATCCAGATCGTTCACGACTTTCAGGACATCTGCTTCTACATCTTGGACCTTGATCTCGATGCAAACTTTGATACGGCCTTTAGCACAGTGCAGTGCTTCTTTTAGGGTGGGTATGCCTGCTTGTTTAAATTTCTTACCAAACTTTTCCGGGTAGCCCATGCGGACTGCCCGAGTGTCTTTGAAGCTCATTTCTGCAATGGTGCCGCTTATGCCATTGGAACAAACACAATCAACGCTTTTATCATGAATAACGACAAGTGAATCATCGAGGGTTTTATGGACATCCAGCTCAAAATAATCCGCACCGCTTCGGATGGCTTTTTTAAATGCTATGAGTGTATTTTCGGGTGCTTTTCCAGAGAAGCCTCGATGGGCAATGATCTTGGTTTCGGCCAATGCAAACGAGAAGAACATAATAGCGGATAAAAACAAAACAAACAAACGCTTCATGGAAGAACCCTCAAAGTTTAGATCAACAATAGTGGCAAAGACTACAATATATATGGAAAAATATTAAGAGTAAGCTATAAGTAAATTTAAAATTGTTTTCTATCCACAGATTTCGCAAATGATCGCAGATTAAGATCTATACAGCTTGAAAAAATATTAAATACACAGCCAACGCAATACTAAAGATAGCAATAAAACACCCGATCATGATCGCTAAGATTTTTGAATAACCCTTGGGAGTAATCTGGTCCTTGGCATCCATTTTTCTGATGATGGGGAATAAGCGCCAGTAGAAAAGAGCAATGGATAAGATCAGGGCAATGACAGAAAAGATCTGGGTTGTTTCATTTCCGGTGATCAGAATAACGATCAGCAGAGCAATAAAGATAAGTTTGGTTCCCGCCACCCAATTGATGAGATATGATACCATGGAATGAACTTCGGGATCCGCTTTGGACTTTTCAAAAGCTTTGAATGCGCCCATCCCGTTCCCGCGGTTTGAATCGGGAGTGAAATATAGCAACATGACGTTTAGAGTCTCCAGTACAAGAAAGGCAATGATCACGATGGATAGAATATTCATAATAAAGCTCCGATTTTGAATTCAAGGAAATCTAAGGAAAATAATTGAAGAGAGCAAGAAAGAGGGAGAAATGGAGATGGGAGAAGAGGAGAGATGGAGAGATGTAGAGATGTAGAGATGTAGAGATGGAGAGAGGGAGAGAGGGAGAGAGGGAGAGAAGACACGTGTCATCCTGAAAAATTTCCGAAGGAAATTTGTTCAGCCCCGAAGGGGTCCCGCAGGCCTTGCCATCCGTAGCTTTGTGCGAAGGATGGGAGATCTCTATGTCTGTCATAATTCAGTATGAATTTAGTGAAGGCTGGTAATCTGTGGTTCTTGTTTTCTTCTACCAGTCACTAGTTACTAGTTACCAATTACTTCTTTTTGTTTTTCTTCCCGATCATTGCTGCAAACGGTACCCAGATAAAGAGCAAATGAACAGCGGCAGCGCTACCTAGAATGAGTTGGATCTTTAAATAGCCGTCCGTGCCTCTCAGTGCCAGCGCGCAAGTAATCATTGTCAAGCCCCAGATCAATGCCGATGCGATAATGTACCAGCCTATCGAAATAGGTTTCTTTTCCATTTATTTTTTCTCCTGTTTTTTTTCTTCTTAGGTTTTGAAAAGACGACCAGTATTACCAGCACAACCAGACTTCCCAAAATATTAATTAAGTTTTTCGACATATTAAAATCCGGACCAAAAATATTTTTCAATTTATTCCCCGAGTATTTATACGATTAATTTAAAGATAAAAACGCATTACTGGGAGAATTAATATTAAAAAGACAATTATTAAAATATTAGTTTGAATTCAAACCAATATGGTTATATTCGCTGTATGGAAAAAAAACACGAACATCATCAGCCGTCCATCGGCAGAGCCGTCGGGCGATTATCCCGGGCGGCGCACAGCTATTTTCAACACCGGTTCCGGGATTACGAACTCGGTCATGCTCAGGTTTTAACATTGCATTATGTCAGCCGACATAACGGCATTGAGCAAAATGAGCTTTGCGACCATCAGCACCTGGATAAATCTTCGCTGACTTCTCAACTAAATAAACTCGAGGCGAATGGCTACATTATCCGGAAAGCCGATCCGGCGGACAGACGGGCCAAAAGGGTTTTTATTACGGAAAAAACACAAGCGATCCAGGATGATCTGCATGCTGTTTTTACCTCTTGGAGCCAAATATTGCTGGAAGGATTGGACGAGAATGAACGCGAAACTGTGTTCGTAATTCTGGACAAGATGCAGAATAATGCATCAATAGTTTTACAAGAATTGAGGCAAGATGAAGCGACGAAATAAGGACCTTACAGAAGGCAATATCAAAAAACAATTGTTCTCCCTGGTTTGGCCCATGTTATTCGGTATGATCGGCATGGTGATCTTCAATTTGGCCGACACTTATTTTCTAGGACGTCTGGGTGTTAAGGAATTGGCAGCGATCAGCTTCACTTTTCCAGTCGTGATGTTTATCAACAGTTTGTCTCAAGGGATCGGAATCGGGACGAGTTCCCTGATCTCTCGGAATATTATCGTGTCGGATCGCGAGTCCGTAAAAATGATGGCCAGTCGCGCCCTGTTCTTGGGTCTGCTGGTGGTCGTGATCTTTGTGATCATCGGTCAGTTCACGATCCGGCCGCTTTTTACTGTTCTTGGAGCAAGTGGAGAAATCCTTGATGATGTCGCTTCCTATATGCGGATCTGGTATTTTGGCGTGCCCTTTGTAGTATTTCCCATGATCGGAAACAATATTGTCCGGGCGACGGGGGACACCTTTATACCGGGCATGCTGATGCTGACCTCCGCGGTGATTAATATCATTTTGGATCCTCTGATGATATTTGGGATTGGCTTTTTCCCCAAGATGGGGATAGAGGGTGCCGCGTTGGCAACGGTCATTGGACGAAGCGTCACTTTTGTGATCATCCTAATCATTTTGATCAAACGGGAAAAACTCCTGACCATCTATTTGGGTAGCGTTAAGGATATTCTAAAAACCTGGAAACAGGTCATTTTTATTGCGGGCCCCGCATCCCTTGCCATGTTGATAACACCGATATCGATTGGATTTATCACCCGGATCCTGTCCGGTTACGGCAAAGAAGCGGTTGCGGCATTCGGCATTGCATCGCGGGTTGAAATGTTAGCCCTAATGGTTATTGCCTCTCTGGGATCGGTCCTGATCATTTTCATTGGACAGAACTTCAGCAAGCAAAAATTCGGACGGGTCTTCACCTCGCTAAAATATGCCTTTGTTTTTTCCATTACTTGGGGCATTGTGATCTTTGCAGTCCTTCTGTTTCTGAGGAAACCCATTGCGTCGGTGTTCACGAATGATTCACAGGTTATTGGGATCGCTGCCACTTACTTTTTAATCGTTGGTGCCTCGTACGGTTTCCAGGGATTGGTCATGCTGAGCACAGCTAGTTTCAATGGACTCAATAAACCGTATCCCTCGGCCGTTTTCTCCATGATCCGAATGCTGGTTCTTTATGTTCCGCTGGCTTGGATCGGATCAAAATTCTTTGACCTGAAAGGTATTTTTTGGGCAGGATTTACCGCGAATATCATTGCCGGGACACTTGCTGCTGTTTTTCTGTATAAAACTGTTTGTAAACTGAAAGGCAGCTGCTTGAAGAGACGGCATCCGGTGGATGCCGAGCTAAGAGACGTGTCATCCTGAAAAATTACCGAAGGGAATTTGTTCAGCCCCACAGGGGTCCCGCAGGGAGATCTCTATGTCTATCACGATTCAGAGTAAAATGACCCCTTCTTTTCAGTAGGCACTAGGCACGAAGCGGTAATCAAATCGATCTCAGAACAAGGAACACAGATATGTGATATTCGAAATGAATATTTACTTCGTAAACTGTTATCATATTTCGCAAGTCAGGTATTAAGAAGACCCCAGCGGGGTCGTACAATCATAGTATATCACCCCAAAAACAAAACAACCGCAGAGCGGTTGAACAGAGGATCTTCTTTATTTAACCAAAGAAATGGCATACACCAATTCCGAAGTGGTAATCAAATCGATCTCAGAACAAGGAACACAGATATGTGATATTCGAAGTAAATATTCACTTCGTAAACCGATATCATATTTCGCAAGTCAGGTATTAAGAAGACCCCAGCGGGGTCGTACAATCATAGTATATCACCCCAAAAACAAAACAACCGCAGAGCGGTTGAACAGATTTGATAAGCTTAAGATATTCCCTTCTTTTCTTTGCTTAACCAACGAAGAAAAGTATACAATAAGCTGTAATCAGTAATCGGAAAGAAAATATTTTTGTCATCTCGACTAAGTCCGCTTCGGCGGGGGCACAGAGAGATCTCGAACGAAAGCGCATTAACAAATGATCAAAGTTTGAGATTTCTCCGCTACTCCGTCAGCTGACGGATCCGGTCGAAATGACAGTTTAGGGTTACACACAGATAATTGTCAATTTTGGGCGTGTAATCTGTGGTTCGTATTCTATTCTTTGTGTTTTCTAATCTTTGCGTCAAGCTTTAAATTCTCTTTTTTGTGCCTTTCCTTCTACGCTAAAGCTTCGCAGGACAAGTGTGTGAGGTCTTCCTGCTTACCAGTTTCCTATTTCCACTTTGGTATCGTAATTGTTAAAACGCTATCTTTCTCAACATCCAGCACCCCATTGGGCACAACATTCCTATTTGCATCCAAGGCTTCCGTGGCCCAGCTTCCCAAGGTAAATTTATATTCCAGATGGGTTCCTTTCATGACGACGATACTGGTTTCCCAATAATGATCGTGGAAGCGTTCCATCGCAACGGCGGAAGGGTTCCAATAAGCTAAGGCCTTATGATTCCCGGTGATATACATCGTGCTATCTTCGGGCATTGTTTCAGTACTCAGATGAAATGTGATGGTCTTGGGCGGATATTTTTTATCAAAATAAACCATGAATTTTTGTTGATCTTTTACACTTAAATATTTTGAAAAATCCAGCAAGTTTTTGGGAGAGTAATCAGTGAGTTTGGGTCGCAAGACTTTCCATATTTCAAAGATTTGCAGTGCACTGTCCAGTCCATCGCGTTCAACTCGATCCATCAAGGTAGGGGTAAGTTGTTTTTGGGAAAAGGTATATTTCATGCCCTTCCAGATCACATCAGCAGCCGATTCAATATTATGTCCCTGATCTGCATAGATATCCCAATGCAAAAAGAGATCGGCAAGATCTTCGTTTTTCAAAGATCGGAGCATATTTATATAGCTCTCGCGTGATGCATCCCGTCCGGGAAATCCCACATAGATGCTCAAAGGACGATCGTTACGAGCCTGCCGGATGCTGTTTTGCATATGTTGTGACCAGTCCAGGGGAAAGCGTCCGCCGCCTAGGATATAATTATCAAAAAGATCTCGCTGTTCATAGAGAAGATGATTGGCAAAAAGGGCGCCCAAGGACCAGCCAAAATAGGTCCGGTTTATTGATTGGGCCCGATAGCGCGACTCGATCTTAGGGAAAAGCTCGTCCTTTAAAAAGGACTGATATAGCGTGTACGCGGGAATGCTATCTGCATTGAGATCGCTGCCAAGGTCTTTCATGCGTTTGGCTCGACAAGTCGCTTTATCGCCATAGCCAATGCCGACCAGAATAAAGTTCTTTCCTTCCAGTCCCATCATATAAGCCATATCTGAGGCGGTGCCGTAAAACCAATCTGCATCCGTCATGTAAAGAACCGGGTACAACTGATCCGTTTTATCGTAGTTTTCCGGCAAATGCACGGTGATCAGCATTTTTCCGCTGATCGTATTTTTAGAACGCAGCCAAAAGCTCTGATCTTGTTGGTTGTTTCCAGCCGGGTTGCAGGCAGAAAAGAGGAGGACAATAAATAGGAGGGTCGTCCATTTGAGGATGGAATAGGATTTCATATGATTCCTTTGAACTGTTTAAGTTAATTCTAAAATGAAATGTAAGAGATTTTATTTAAGCAGGCAAGCTTTGAGAATGATGGGTAAGGAAAAGGGGAGATTGGGAGAAGGGGAGAGCGGAAGAGAACGCGTCATCCTGAAAAATTTCCGAAGGAAATTTATTCAGCCCCGCAGGGGTCCCGTAGGGAGATCTCTATGTCTATCATGATTCGGCGTAAAATGGCTGCTTCTTTTCAGTAGGCACTAGGCACGAAGCGGTAATCAAATTGATCTCAGAACAAGGAACACTCCTTCTACGCCGAGGCTACGAAAGGCAGGCTGATATGTGATATTCGAAGTAAATATTTACTTCGTAAACCGATATCATATTTCGCAAGTCAGGTATTAAGAAGACTCCAGGGGGGTCGTACAATCTTAGTATATCACCCCAAAAATACTCACAACCGCAGAGCGGTTGAACAGGATCCCTGCTTTGCAAAGACTGCACAGGCAGACAACCGTTGCTCTTTCACCGGTTTTCAGACTAACCCCTCCTTTATTCATAAGCATCATTATTTATCTGAGAATTAGGGGCTTTTTAGGGCTGATCTTTCCAAGCAAAGAGGCTGCATCAAATTCTGTCAATGTTCCGAAATTACCTCCGGGATACGACAATTGATAGGCCGGCATCCAAGTCCAGCCCACCCAAATGCGTCCCCGGTCTTTTGTCCGTGTTTGGAGGTCCATGACCGGAATAAACGCCTTGAAATATTGGTAAAAATAATAAGAGCCGGGTTGAAAATCATCATATCCTCCAACTTGCAAGGACATTGACAAGGTATCACCGGCGGGGATTCGCGTATAGTAGATGAGATTTGCCAATTCCGAAGAATCCGGCAGAACCTCGTCGCCCGGCCAAAAGTCCGAATTTTCTCCCGAAGTCCAATCTTCAATTGACGTAAAACACGGAACGTTATTGATATAATAAAAAATATTTGTTCCACATCTTGCCGGATCCAGCACGTAAAGTGCTTTGTCATTACAATTCCGCAGGGTCAGGCGGTATTCGATGACCGTGGAATCGCCGTAAAACGTGAAATGCATGCCATGATCCAGATCCAATTCAATTTCCAGCCCACCCTGATATTGGTCGTTATAGATCAGGGCTTGTTTAAACAAGGGGTTGTCGCGTCGATCCTCGGGATGAGAGGGTAAATAAAAATACGACAGGATATCATCAGGATAATAACCCAGTTCAGCTTCTGAGATGGACGGGGTAGCATTTCCCATCGCAGACAAAATGCCATCGAAGCATCCCAAGTAAACAGGCACTGAATCCACCGTGACCACAAAAGGCGTAGGGTGATCGAATGAATGGATGTTTGCGTAAAATTCCGGGAGGAGTTCCTGCTTGGTATTTTTTAAATATATAATATGTCCCGCCCATTCATAATACTCGATATCTTCTTGGGTCAACCAAGGTTCGTCTGCCAATTCCAGGCTGTCAAGATTCATACTTAGTGAAGACATGTCGGTCAAATTACTATCGGCTAAAAAATAGAATTCTATCTGTGCGGATAGTTCAGCGGAAGGTGGATCGACCGGCGGGTCAAAGCAGGACAGTATGCTTAAGCTTAGAATGAAAACGAATAAAAAGAACGAGATCCGTTTCATAATTTTCCTCAGTGGTTTAATATGTAACTAGTTTATAGAATTTAAAGTATTAGCGGTCTTATATGCAAGCGATTTTGGTAATATATGGAAGGGTTACATCTTTGCTAGGGCTACGATGCGCAGGCTGATATATGATATTCGAAGTGAATAATTACTTCGTAATTCAAAAATCGTTAATTTTAATCTCCGAAGCTTTAGCGCAGGAGATCCTTGTTCGATATTCAAGTTTGCGTTGTTGCAAGGAGGCTCGTCATCCTGAAAAAATGTCCGGTATACATTTGGGTTCAGGATCTCTGTGAGTATCATGATTCAGCATAAAAAGGTCGCTTCTTTTCAGTAGGCACTAAACACGAAGCGGTAATCAAATCGATCTCAGAACAAGGAACACCCCTTCTACGCCGAGGCTACGAAGGGCAGGCTGATATGTGATATTTGAAGTGAATATTTACTTTTTAATTCAAAAATCGCCTGCCCTGCGCCCCGATGCTTCGGGGTAACGAAGCGGGGTCAATTGTCAATTATTTCTTCCATGCGTCTTTCACACTCGGATTTTTCTCAAAGAACTCTTCACGGTCCTTTTTCTTTACCGCATTCAGGGGACAGGCAAAATTGATGCAGTGCCTGCAATAGAAGATATGCAGGAGACTGAAAACTAGGATGAGTGCACCTAAGTAGATCCCCATCAACCAAAATCGTTCTTGCAGTCCAAAAACGATCGCCGGTGGTGCCAGAATAATGATAAATCCGGTAAAGAAAATAATGCTTTCTATCAGGGACATGGGTCCGGGCCGATATTTCCAGATCTTGGGCGAGCCATAGTTTGCCCAGCATTTCAAACTATTCAGTTCCGGTTCGGCATAGTGCGGACAGTGGGAACACATCACGCGGATCTCGATCAAACCGAAAAAGGAAAATGTAAAAACCAACCAGGCGGCAAAGATCCACACAGAGAAAGTGAACATCCCGTAGCCCGCAAATACGAACAAAGGCATGAACATTCCCATAAACCAGACGAGTCGTTTTCCTGTAAAATGACAAAATAGTGTTTTTGAAACGTGACAGCCATCACACTTTTCTTCCTTGCAGGTATGCAGGGGTTGTTTGGGATCTAGGAACATGTTACTCATTTTATCTCCTTTTCTATCTATCATCAGCAATTAGCGGAGGGACAAAAAAACGCGTCATCCTGAAAAATTCCGAAGGAAATTTATTCAGCCCCGAAGGGGTCCCGTAGGGAGATCTCTATGTCTATCACGATTCAGCATAAAAAGGTCGCTTCAGACTATCCGCAGATTTCTTAGATTAACACAGATAGTTCTATGGGGTTTTAATCTGTGGACATCAGCTGAATCTGTGGATGGCCTTTTCTTGGTTCTCCACACTTTAAACACATCTTTCTATGCACAGAAAGCTTCGCTCCGCATACAGGACACGCCCATCTTTCCTTTTCATGTTTAAGAAATGCATCCATGCCATGTTCTTTAATAAACGCCAAATTTTCCATCATGCTCATGCCGTAATTTTTGCGATAGCGTGCATCGAGTTGTTTCATGCGGGTACAGGGATAGATGGGACAGTCGTAACAAAAGCCGCTCTCGGTTGCCTTGCGCTTTTCACACACGACGATCGTGCAGGTCCGGCAGTATTGTGGCTTGGACTGATCATTGCCGTTACAGCCTTCACAGCGGTTTTTCTCACGGATATGCCCGATGCATAATGCACAGTTCATTCCGCAAGGAGCTATCATTAATGCGTTCATAAATTTGATCCACAGATAATTGTCAATTGGTAAGAGTAGTGAGATCAACCTTTTTCAATCCAAGTTTCCATTTATTGTCGAAGGTTCGATATGAGTACCAAACAACCAAAGTATTACCATTAACAATTCCCGTTGAACGATACACATACCTTGCATTTTCATCCGGGATATTATCTTTATTTACGACTACTCCCATGATATTCCAATCAGTTAGGTTAGTACTTGTTGCATAAGTAATAGAATAAGCATATGGCCCATCATATCCATGAAGCAACATACAGTACTCTTCGGCGTCTTGGGCTTTGAATACATCGACATGCCAGCAGCGGTAAGAATCAGGCAGGCTGATGTTTATAACTTGTGGGTTTGATTTATCCCATGAATGCAAATCAGTACTTGTTAGATATTCTATTTTGTAATCATACATATAAAACATAAAATATTGATTCTGATCCCGTACAATGGATGGTGATAAAATGATTTTATCTCCCGCTTGCGTATCATAATGAACAATGGTTGATTTATTGAAGGTCAAGCTTTTGGTTTCTTGTAAAAGGATAACGTTATTTGAATCAGGTCGCATTGTTTCTAAATAACAAATACAAATTTTATTATCATCCATAAATATATCAGGATCACAATTGTGATCATACAATGGAGTCGGAACCAATGGATTTGACACACAGGATAAAAAATTCATTCCGTCAGTACTTGAATACAGGCATGGGTTTTCATAATAATCGTTGCTGTAAGGATAGGGTGTAATAGCTAAATAAAAAATATCGTTTGATAATAAAATATCCGGGTGCACCACTTGGTTACTACTATCATAGGTTGAAATTTCCAATAAAGAATCGCTTGGCATATGACTAAAAACATCATCCAGATCAATAGAATTGCCATCGCAATTATAAAATAAAATGATGATTAAGATCAGTGAAAAACAGATATTAAACTTCATGTATTTTTGCTCCATATGTTTATATTAATTACAGCTAAATTATAAAACGAAATTAAATAGTCAAAAGTATTTTTTGCATTCATATTAAAACTTAACCTTATAATGCGAGGAGTTTATTATTAATTGCGTCTCGCTTTGCAGGGCTAATATTAACAGCATCAGCATAATCATTCCACAAAGCAACAACCTTATTAACTTCTTCAATGATCTGGCCGGACTTTTTAATGTTCATTGATCTTGCAAGCTGGAGAATATCTTCTTTTTGGATATTTTTTCTTTTGCCGTTTATACTTAGGGTATGCTGGTTGATCCATTTGTTTTGACTGTCGGAAGCAAAGCACATATCATAAGCCGGTGCGAGTTCCCAATTGTATCCCTGTCTAAGTCTAAAAGCAAAATTCTTGGTGTGATCATCATGGTTTCTTGCCATAACATTAAAAACCATTCTACGAAACATCTGCTCAGCATCGTGATAAGGTAAATGTAATTCTCTCATGGTTTGAAATAATTGTTCGTAAGAGAAACTGTTGGTCTCGTTGTAATCGTAATGTTTCATGGCGCAAAAAGTTTGTATGTGATGTTTAATTCGGCTTCCCTCGCGATCAAAACGTTTTGTCATAAAATGAGCACGTCCGTTTTCTTCCAGAAGGCGGGATTCCATCATGTCAATACCAGAATCTATAGCCATATTATAATAAGCCATTTCAATTCTGCCCCAGTCTTTGCTGTCGTTTAACTGTAAATCCCCGCTACAATCCAGCTTAATAAGCCAGTGTTCAAAACCGGAGGGTGCATTTGTTTGTCCCGAACGAACTTCACCGCTTTTTTGATTAAAGGCAATAATTGCTTTTGGACGAGCACCACCAGCTGATGTACCGACCTTGATTATTTCCTTTAATGCTTTTTTTTTGTCAGCAGATATGTTTGTATCGAGGGACGATCTCTCGCTCAGGATATCCTGCGCCGCTTCAACCAGACTGCTTATTTCTAAACGTTCAGCTCTATTGCTGTTATTGCCTATAATTGGTTCAAATTCCAGAGCTCCCATTCCACGTCTGCCGATAAAACATAATCGTTCGACTGGATTCAAACTTTCGGGATCACGTCCACTTCGAGCCAGCCATTCGTTGATCAGTCGATTTCCATATTTGTCGGGTAATGCATCTGCCAGAAGACCGGGCAGGCCTTTGAATGTTTCGTTATTGTTACCCGGAAAGCTATAGATGCGTTTTTCAGCAAAAGGCATTAATAATGGAGATAATTCTACTTCAGAAGTTTTGAACGATGAATCATATTCAAAATTTGCATAAGCTGAACTTTCATTCCACGCGACAGCACCGACAGATTTCCCCCAAATAGTAACTTCTGCTGTATTAATACTCACCACTCGCCCCCGAAGTCATCATTATTGTCATTATTTCTAGCGCGTTGTCGTTGCTTTTTCTCTTCTTTAGCCAAAGCTAAAGGAGAAAGTTGTTGTTCAAATTTAAAGCTATTAAAAACATCAAGCCGGTTTAGGGCTCGCAGGATCTGCACTAAAGAGATCAGATTGATCGGCTCGCCTTTTTCGGCTTGGACAAGGGTCCAGCGATTGATCCCCGCATGTTTTGCAATTTCAGCCTGCGTTTTATTTTGTGTCAGCCGTTCATTTTTAATAAATGTTCCAAGCTGTTCAATGATCGCACGGTCACTCATCGAAAGTCTGTTTGTGTTGGCATTAGCCATCATAACCTCATAAATAATACAATAGTGTTGGTAAATACAAACAATATTAATCAATATGTACGAAGAGTGCAAGAAAAATGTTCTAAATGGTGGGATAAGCCAACAGTAATGAACAATAATGGTTATAGTGTTGGTATAACTCAACATGCTGGCATGCAATGTGTATTTTTTGCATAATCCAATTAAACACAAACTACCGAGTATTCCCCGGCTGTTGGTGTTTTTTTTAAATTAAATATTCAACGCATGGAGAGATCTCAAATAAAAGTATACGAACGAGTGATCGAAGCTTAAGATATTCCCTTCTTTTCTTTGCTTAACCAAAGAAAAGAAGCAAAAGAAAGTCAACCGCTGCTCTCCTTTGGCTAAAAATCCTCTTTGTTCAGTAAAGTATCTCAAGGGCCTCGTTTCGTTCAACCCAGATACTTTTTAACCCTCACTCATCGGATTTTTTTTACGCGTCGTCGCGAGGCGGGTTTTAACATCTTGTGTCCAGTATAACAATAGTTTAGTGTTCTTAATTGTTAATTGAATTGTCAATTATCCTTTGCCTGCCCTGCGCCCCGATGCTTCGGGGCAACGAAGCGGGTATGTAAACAGTAAGCAGTAAACGGTAAACAACCTTATTTCTAATTACTTAATCAGTCTGCTATCCATTCAGCCTACGCCAAGGCTTCGGTCGGCAGGCATCCATCATTCATAATTCATCATCTACGCTTCGCCCCAAGCCTTAAACTCTCTTCTTAGTGTCTTTGTGTACTTAGCGCCTCTCCAGCCTTCGCCACCCGCTTCGCCAAGGCTACGCCGGTCAAGAAGGCTACGGCGGACAAGCGTGTGAGGTATTCTCTTAAAGCTGAAACCCCGTATAATAAATCCCAATCACTTCACCCATTCCATCAAAGATCGGTTCATACCCGGTCTCATACATTTTACCCAGGATATCGACCATGCCGTAGAAGGGTTTGCCTTTGAGGATCGTTTTAATCACCGGACCGTCGGGATCCAAAATAGTGCCCACTGCGCGATGGGTTTTGAACATAATATCAGTACTAACGCGGACGAATTTATCGCCCTGTTTTTCAAAGAAGGTGACGGTACAGCCGTACTTTGCTGAAATGGCATCTACGATCTCAAAATTTTCATTGATCTTCATTTTACCGAAATATAAAACATCACCCACCGCTGAGGGTTCACCCAGTTCTGCCGCCATGGTACGCATTTCAACTAAAGAGTCTTTGATCTCTGTGTCATGTGCCATTTTTGCGCATCCGGTCAGTCCAAAAATAAGCAGTATAGCCACAAGTAAAGAAAAACCCCGTAATATGTTTCGTTTCATTTTTCTTCCTAAGTGTTGATTATTTAATTCTAGAAATAATGTAAGGGATTTGGATAAAGCATGGAAGTAAAAAAAGCGATGAAGAAAAGATGAGAGATGAGTTATAAGTGATGAGTATCCGGCGTAGCCCCGCCCCGAAGCTTCGGGGTCGGGGCGAAGGTGGGAGAGTACGAGCATGTGAAAATATTTAACCAGTTACTCGTCACTCGTTACTAGTTACTATATCAACCATAGATTTCCAGTCTACTCCGTCAGCTGACGGATACGCCCGGCAGGCGCAGATTGCACAAATTAAACTATAAACGATGAATGATAAATGGAAGAGATGAGAGATAAGAGAGGACCTTCTTTTCTTTGCTTAACCAAGGAAGAAAAGTATACAGTAAGCTGTAAGCAGTAATCAGTAAGAGAATATATTTATCGAATTCAAAAATATCTTTAAATCGTGGGATATTGTTTATTATTCACAAGATATTAATTGTCAACTGTCCTCTGTCAATTGTCAATTGTTTAAACCAGTCACCAGTTACTAGTTTCCTTTACCGGGTGATGATATTTAATTTTAACCTATAAAATCTGTTGTATTAAATTAGCTTATATTGAGCTAATGCTTCTTTATTGAATCCTTTTATGATCAGCCAGGCACTTAATAACAATTCATTTAATCCGCCAACGACTCCAACATAAGTACCGGGTTCAAAATTAAAGAAATCCATTGGAATACCAATGAGAAGCAAGACTGATGCAATAATACCAATAATGCTTATAAATCTGGGTATGAGCTTTGTTTTATAGAAAAAATAGTAAAAAACAAATGCTGCCGAACTATAGAAAAAAGGAAGTATCAGATGGACCCAATTATCCCTTACGGTAATGAATAGTTCACCCAATAAATTGTAATAGTCTGGCTGTGTACTCCCCGCATTAATGAATTTTTCACTCAGGGTAATGATAGCCAGTAAACATAATATTGATATCGTCAGTAGGACGCTTTCAATAATTCTAAAACTTGCATACCATATGGACATTCTTTCACTTATCTTTTTCATGAGTGGATACATGACAACAACTATCCCAATGATCGCTGCAATATTGATTAATTCAAATATAGCACCCAAAAACATCACTGATCTGTTTGGAAAGATATTTAAAAGATTATTTTCGGTGTTTATTATCTGAGCACTTATAGCGTAACCGACAGTCCACGAGACCATAACCAAAAGAAATAAGACACCCAAAATTAAAGCCGTTTTTCTAGAATTTTTGATCATCTTCTTTTCCTCCATTAATAATTTAATGACACATTAAAACATTATATGTAGATCCCAATTAGTACTTATTTTTTTAACATGGCTTTCACCGGTTCTCACGTACAAATTAGTATGCAATTTATTGATTATCAAGCTATAATAATTATGATTTATCCAAACATCATAAAAATGCACAAATCCTGTGTTTTTTGTAGTGAGTGTACGCGATAAGAGTGCATCAAGACCACGTCATCCCGGAAAAGCATCCGGCTGATGGTTTATCCGGGATCTCATTAAACCTGTTAGTCACCAGTTTCTAGTCACCAGCCTGCCATGCCGAATCCGCCGGCTGGCGGAGAAGACAGGTTATTATTTCCCCGAGTTGATTATTTAATTCTGAAATTAATGTAAGGGAAATTGGGGGAGGAGGGAAGCAAAAAAAGAGGGAACGAGGGTACGATTGTATGCGAAACGAGAGTACGAGAAAAAGTCATTAGTTATAAATTAAAATGGTAGTTTTTCCTCACTTTCTGGTAAAACGAGATTGTTTTTACTAGGAAGAAATTTTTTCTCATAATAATTAATTAGGAACAATCCAATAGAAGAAATAACATTTATAACAAATTTTGCATAAAGAGGATCATCT
>Ga0307992_1001177_pt1 | contig 15665 bp, 15 predicted proteins | sample EllFjometagen133_FD_203162 | JGI IMG/M metagenome (GOLD analysis project Ga0307992, IMG submission 203162) | Marine microbial communities from Ellis Fjord, Antarctic Ocean - #133 | ecosystem: Environmental > Aquatic > Marine > Unclassified | place: Southern Ocean | collected 2014-10-08
ACCTATCCAACCCCATTCCAAAAGCATATCCCGTGTATACTTCAGGATCAATCCCACACATTTTTAAGGTGTTGTAGTGAATCATGCCGGAACCTAAAATTTCTATCCACCCCCTATACTTACAAACCGCACACCCTACTCCCCCACAAAACGTACATTTCATATCTGTTCCCATGCCTGGAGAAACTTCTGGGTAATATTTGTACCTAAACCTTAGTTCTACACCTTCTCCAAACAAAAACTGATGAAATTTTTCCAGAATCCCCTTCAAGTGCTCGATTGTTACGCCTTTGTCTACCACAACTCCTTGATATTGATGGAAAAAAGCTGTGTTTGTGCGGCTTAAGGTCTCGTTTCTGAAGGATTTTCCTGCCATAACAGCTCGTATCGGTGGTTTTTGTTCTGTAAGTAGTCTTGCCTCAATGGAAGAGGTGTGCGTCCTTAGCATAACGTCAGGGCTTTTAATAAATAAAGTGTCTTGGAGATCGGTTGCTGGATGATCTTTAGGCAGGTTCAATTTCCTGAAGTTATACTCCGCAGTTTCGATTTCAGGCCCTTCTACAATAGAAAACCCATAATAGGTAAAAAACTTGTTCGTTTCTTGAATAAATGCGTTTGTTGGGTGGATATGTCCTGTTTTCTTTGCCGGGCGAGGTAATGTGAGGTCAATAGTTTCGTCTTTACTGCCCATGATTTCCTCTTTTTGTTTTCCTTCTATTCTATCTTTCAACTCCTTTTGTAGCTGGTTTACTTTAGTTCCGTATTTTTTCTTTCCCTCAATGGGCAGCCCCGCCAACCTTTTTAGCAAATTTGTAACCAGCCCGTTCTTTTTTGAGAAGTACTTTAGATAAAGTGCGTCCAGGTCCTGCGCTTTATTTATCTCTTCGTTGAATTGTTCTTGAAGTGCTCTGATTTCTTTTTCCATCCAGGGTTTTAGCCAAAAACTATACTTAATACTTTCTAAGGCCTTCCCATTCTACTATTTTTTCGCTCTTTATTTAAGATCTTTGAGATTTTACTTTGAATAGTTTATTTCTTGGCCTCTTCAACAACTGATTTAAATCCTTCAGGATCTATAATTGCCAGTTGAGAAAGCATTTTTCGGTTTATTGTTATATTTTTCTTTTTCAAAAGAGCAATAAATCTACTGTAGCTGATATCAAAAGTAGTCAGAGCAGCGGTGATCCTTTGAATCCAAAGTCTTCTAAAGTCTCGCTTTCTTTCCTTTCTTCCATGGAAAGCATGTTCTCCTGCCCGCATTACAGCCTCATTAGCTCGCTTAAATAGCGTGCTTCTGCTCATTCTGTAACCTTTTGCAGCTTTCAATATTTTTCTATGTCTTTGATGGGCTCTTGGACCTCCCTTTACTCTAGTCATAGCTTAATACCCCTTCCTCCCTTGCCAAGTAATTTTCTAAGCCTGTTTTTTACGGCACTATTTTTAATTTCCTTGTATCCCTTTTTTCGATTTTTCTTGTTCGCGGAGTATTTTCTTTTAAGATGTCCATTGTTTCCGTGACCTACCATTACTTTACCAGTACCGCTTATTTTAATCCTCTTTTTTAATGTTTTTTTAGTTTTTAATTTTGGCATCGTAAATTCCCTTTCTATTTCTTAACAAACGTCGCAAATATTTTCTTCCCTATTTTTTTCGGCTCTTTTTCTAGCTTCGACACTTCTTTGAGCTCCTGTTCCATTATCTTTATCTTTCCAAAAGCGTTTTCGGGATGTGCGGCTTCCCTTCCACGCATTCTTACTGTAACTTTTACCTTATCTCCCCTTTCAAGAAACTCTCGGCTTCTGTTTATTTTGATTAATAAATCCCCCTCGTCTATTGAGGGGCTAAATCTAATTTCTTTTACTTCACTCCTTTTTGATCCTGCCTTTGCCTGTTGAGATTTTTTACTCTGTTCGTACAGGAATTTCTTGAAGTCCAATATCTTTGCGACAGGAGGATTTGCATCCTTAGATATTAGTACCAAGTCCATGTTCCTTTTCATGGCTTCCTCTAGAGCCTCTTTCTTGCTTATTACTCCTAAATTTTCCCCGTTTCCGACTATTACTCGAAGTTTATCAGCATCTATTTTATGGTTTAGTTTATAGTACTTAGATATAGTTTTTTTTACCTCCAAAACGTTGGTTAATTTACCATAGTTGTAAGTCTTTGGTCAAATATTTCTGAATTATTATATCGGTGAATTCCTTTATTGGTAGTGATCCCTTATTTTCTCCCGATCTAAGTCTCACACTTACCGATTGATTTTTTTCTTCCTTATCCCCCACTATAAGCATGTAAGGGATTTTTTGCATCTGTGCCTCTCTAATTTTTGCCTGCATTGTGTTATCAGATATATCAGCTTCTACCCTAAGGTCTTTTTCCATTAGTTTTTTTGCAATTTCCAGAGCATACTCGTTGTTTTTGTCACTTACCGGAATTACTTGTGCTTGGATAGGTGCCAACCAGACTGGAAAGGCCCCTTTGTAGTGTTCTATAAGGAATGCAAAAAATCGTTCAAACGATCCTATTAACGCTCTATGTATTACAAACGGATGTGCTTTGTTACCCTTTTCATCAATATAGTAGATACCGAATCTTTCAGGAAGATTGAAGTCTATTTGAATTGTTGAAATACTGTCTTCTTTTCCGTAGACGTTGATCGCCTGTACATCTATTTTTGGACCGTAGAAAACAGCCTTACCAACCGCTCTTTCGTATTCTAATCCACGTTTTTGTAATACTGACTCCAATTCTTTTTCTGCCTGTTTCCACCCTTCCCTACTTCCACAAAACGTATATTTTTCTGCTTTCGGATCCGATAAGGATAACCTAAATTTGTATTTTTCAAATCCGACGTCTTTGTAAAATGTGTGCAACAAGTCAATCACTTTTTCCAACTCTTTTTGTAACTGTTTCGGAGTGCAGAAAATATGAGCATCGTTTTGAGTAAATCCCCTAACTCTTTGAAGCCCGTGTAATTCCCCCGATTTCTCATAACGGTAAACGGTTCCGAATTCCCCCATTTTAATGGGTAAATTCCTGTAGCTCTTAATTCCAAGTTTATAAACCATCATTCCTGCCGGACAGTTCATTGGTTTAAGGTAGTAGGATTCATCCTCGATTTGCATTGGAGCATACATTGAATCTTTGTAAAAATCTAAGTGGCCGGAAGTTTTAAATAGTATTTCCTTGCTAATGTGTGGCGTTAGTATGTGTTTGTAACCATGTTTTCGCTCTAGCTTAAGCATATAATCCTCAAGTTCTCTTCTTATTGCATATCCGTTCGGTAGCCACACAGGAAGCCCTTTACCTATTTCCGGAATTATTGCAAAAAGGCCTAACTGCTTACCTAGTTTTCTGTGATTATACTTTTCCGCTTCTTCCAGATTTTTCAGATGTTCTTTTAATTCCTTGGATGTTGGAAATGCTGTTCCATAAATTCTCTGTAGCATTTTGTTGTTCTCATCCCCTTTGTAATAGGCTCCGGCCACACTTAAAAGTTTAAATGCTTTTATTTCTTTGGTGTTTTTTACATGAGGCCCTTTGCAGAGGTCTATATCGTAATACTCATCTTTTGGAGTCCCGATTTCATAAATTTCTGGATTTTCTCCCGCTTTCTCGATTTCCTTAATTGTGTTTAGTTTATATTGGTTATCTGCGAATAATTCGGCAGCATCTTTTATCGTGATTTCCTTTCCTGTTACGGGGAGTCGGGCGTCAATAATTTTTTGCATTTCCGCTTCGATTTTTGGAAAATCATCCGGCGAGATACTTTGTCTTTCTAAGTCAAAATCCATGTAAAATCCAGTTTCGATTGGAGGTCCCATAACTTTTCTTAAATTCGGATACAGCTTTTGCATTGCTGTGTGCAGCACATGTTCAGCAGAATGTCTTAATGCTTCTAGATCTTTTTGTTTGTTCATATTAATTTCTCCTTCTATTCTAATCTAAAATGGGGTTTTATTAAATACCCAGGACAGTCCTGCCGACTCCCACACTTATAGCTGTTGTTGTGGCTTTTAGTAGTTTTTTCCTAGGACTGTCCTCGCCGTTTTTTCCAACTTTTGCTTTACGGGTGGTTAAAGGTAGCATTTTTCGCAGGACTGTCCTGTTCTTCTCAGAATTTTAGAGTTTCTTTGTCAATTTGAGTGCTTTCTTTTCTCATAAGTCCGGTTTTTTCAGCGGCAAAAAATACCACACCAACAGTAATGGAATATATCAAGTAGATTATCGTGTTGATACCCTGCATTGCCAAGAAAACAAAGACTGCCATCAAAACATTAATTATCTGCTTGTAAGGTTCTATCGCTTTTTTCACTTGTAGTGTGATCTCATCCCCTATGTTTTGCTCCAAGGATGTGTAGTCAAGAAGTCCGGAGATACTGGAGTTTTGCCCACCTAATTTATTTCGTAAAATTTCCGTTACCTTGTTAGTAGTAGCTTGTTCAACTGTATCTGTAATTTCTTGAGCACTATCTCGTGGATTTAAGATCACAATACAAGCGGCAACTATGGAAATTCCCAGCAACAACCCTTTTATAGCGGGCCTTAAGAATACCGAAGGGATGTTTTTCGCAAGCATTTGCTCCAGGTTAATCGACTTTTCTATGAAAAAGCTTAGGACCAAAAATAAAACTGCTGAAAAAACCAGGGCATTTGTTGGTTCAAGCTTAAATAAATTTAGATACACTCCGATAGTTATGGGAAGGGGCACGATTGCAAACTGACTCCACTCATTCCAGGCGGGAGAAGAAATGCTCACGGTGTAAGTCAGCGCCAGCATAAGCAAACATATTGTAGATAACGAAGTGGGATTTAACGAAAAGTATCCTTCGGTTTCAAAATAACTTATAAAGGCCTTAGTTAAGAAGAAGCTTTCGACAAAAATCGCGGATGTTATTATTAGGGTTTTTATGTAGGCAGATTTTTTTGTCACTGGATTTATTATACTATCACAGGAATATTATTTGCACGCAAAACACTATCACTTATTTTCTAAGGTTTTGCTACTACAATAAGTCTTTTTATGGTTGTTCCGGGGGGCCAGCAAGTTATTAAGGTTACTTTACTCTCTGTTGAGCGTTCCATGTACTTAATATCGCCGGGCTCTACAATGGATTTTTCTGTTACTTTATATCGATAGAGCGTGTTTTCATATGCCACAACTACATCATCGCCCGTTACAAGCTTGCTGAGAAGATAAAAAACGGCATTATATCGATTGGCGTTGTAAAAGTTATCGGAAGAGTGTGCGAAAAGCACTGTATTGCCTTCTGAGCCGGGTAATGTTGTATCTTTTACATGGGCTATTCCTTTGATTAGGGCTTTTTGGTATTTTTTGGGGTCAAACGGATCTATTTGCGGAATTATTGCCATATTTACACCAATTTTTGGGATTACTATGCCGAATTCTTTATCTACCGGTACGATAGTTTTCGCTTTTTCTTTCTCTTTATCTGTTGTTTTGGGAGTTGTTAGCGCTACTTTTTGTTGTCTCTGTCCCCTAACTGTGCGGATTAAATATTCGGCCTCAGACTTTATTACCGGGTAGTATTGGATTAGAGCGAGTGCTACTCCAATAAGCAGAATAAGAAGAAGAGCTTTTTTGATTCCACTAGTCGAGGGGATACGCATTTTTATCTTTTTTTCTTGCTTGAGCGATTACAAAGCCGACAATTAATCCCGCCAAGAATAACCAAAACCAAGGGAACTCTCTATCTTTCGCACCCAATACTTCTGCTTTTTCTGAAGCCGCTACTTCCTCCTCCGACGGTTCTTCTTCTTCTCCCGATACAACCTCGTCTTCTGGAACGAATTCACTCTCTGGGGTTAAGCCGGCCTCTGTAGAAATAGCCCCCATAATCTCTTCTCCAGATTCTTCATCGCCCGTACTAACACTAACCTCTTTAATAACGATATCCTCTATTTCCTCTACTCGTATGCCCGAATAGTTTCCCGCATCGTCAAAAGCCCGCACAGCGTAATAAGATTTTCCGCAGTCGTTTCCATACAAATCGTGTGTAAAAGAGTATTTTTCGTTGGGACCAATGTTAATAGTTCGAATTTTTGAGCTTGGGCCTACAGTGAATTTTTTGCTATCTGAACGATACACTTCAACATAGGAAGTTTGCCCGTCATCCGCGGTTTTAAACTCAATTTCATACTCACAATCGGATTTTTTGTCTTTTTCTATCCATTTTGGAGTACTTGGAGCGTCGCCATCGTAATAAACGCTTACATCGTCTTCTGCGCTATCCGAGGATGTGGTAGCTTTAACTTCTATATGGTAGGTTCCCTTGGATGTTAGAAGTGCTTCTGTTACCTTACATAGCCCGGAATCTCCTCCACCCATTAAAGGTTCTGTGGGAATGTTCGTATAAGTGGCTTCGCCAGGTTTTTTCATGGCGCAGGTTATATCCACCGGTTCCGCTGGAGTATTTTTAGTTCCTAGAACTAGGGCCACAAAATCCACATTGAATGCTTGGTTTGTTGGAGTTTCGGGTTCAGATACTCGCAGAACTAAATTATTGGTTAGCGCATTTACTGTGTTTACGGAAATGGTCATAAAGGCTACCGCAAACAAGATTCCTAGCATAGGTACGCTTTGTTTTGCGGGTTTTTTCCATATTTTAAGTATTGCAAGCAATCCTCCGGAAACTATAATTGTTATCAGACTTCCCAATCCCAAAAGAGTGGTTGCGCCTGTTGCCGGTAGTCGTTGATCTGCGGCTCCCAATACTTCGCCTTCTACCTCTCTTTCTTCTTCAATCTCCTCTACTTCTACCTCGACGTCTTTTTCCTCCACAGAAGGCACCGTATCTACCTTAACTTGAGTTCCAACAAAATTTTCGTCTACCACTCTCCCATTAATTTCAAATCCTGAATCTACTGCTTCCGCAAAAACAGTTGTTTCTCCCGAGGTTCCGTAAGCGAAGGCTAGATCTGGATAAATTCCATCGGTTGTACCCTCATTTATTCTCATGTCATATGTTAGGGTAACTACTTTTCCGGCTTCTAAATCCCCTAGATCCCACTTTCCGGGGGAAGCATAGATTGGTTCAGTCATGCCAGCATTCGCAAGATTTCCCTTAATATTCGAAGCAACTGACCAGCTGTTAGTTATGTACTCGAAAAATTCGGGGGAAAGGTCTACTACTGTTACATCATTGATTGAATTATCTAGTACGCGGATTACTATTCTATATGAGACTACAGTCCCTGGGATTTGTCCGGTGGGCCAAGCGCTTGTGAATTTCTCTATAGTGAAGCCCAAAAACTCCATGATATCGTCACATACAAAGTGCATGTCAAAATCAAATTTTGTTAGCGCATCTTGATAATCATTTCCTGCGTCGGGATCAAACCTTACATACCACTCAATGTCTTTGGATTGACCGGCAGGAATTGTGGTTATTGGAAGGATTCCACCATCGAATAAATTTCCTAACGATCTCGTGCTATTTACATGTCCACCAGAGAGCCCACCATAAAAAGCAGTGCCGGAATCTGCCATAGCGGTCCATAGTTGGTAGGGAAATGTCGCAGGAGTTTCTGGTCCTAAAATTACGTCTGTTACATTTCCAAGAACCAAGTTACACACGTCACCAGTATTATTTATTAAATGTATTGTTCTGTAGGATGTGTATCCAGGAAGCATGTTCATATTATCCGTTTCAAGTTCACTGAACAGTGCTGCTCCTGAGGTAGGAGTCATAACACATCCGTTGGTTTTGTCGCATGTAACTGTAATATCTTCAGCATAAGCTTCTCCGGCGTATGCCAAAAACATCAGTGTCGTAATTAAAACTAGTAATTTTTTATTCATCGATATTTTCCTCTTCAATTGCAGGTTCTTTCTCAATATCTTTTGGTGTTTCTTCCTCTTCAGCTGGAGGTTCTTCAGCATCTTCTGTTGTTCCCCCATCTTCAATCGTGGGTTCTTCCTCAGTATTTTCTACAGCTTCCTCTTCCGTACTTTCTTCTTCTGTACTTTCTTCTTCCGTCAGCTGAGAATCCTCTGGATTTATCTCAGGTTCTTGATTTTCTTCCACTTCTTCGGCGGGCAGAGACTCGTCCCCGTCCCCCTCTTCTTCTGTCGTCCCCGTAAGAACTGGAGGATCTGTTTGGCTAATCGTTGATGCACCTAGTATGTTGGCAGGCTTGCTTTCAGACTCTTCCTCCAGATCCGCTATATTTTCGAGGATTTCTAACTCCTCTTCTTTATCCCTATCTTCGGAACTCAGATCATTTTCCGAGTGATTTTCAGATCCGGGGGTTCCGTAGTCATTGCCCTCAATGTCCCAGTAAGTTGTGTCGTTGCATAAAGCGTCGATACATGTGTGCCAGTCACCGGCCCCCGTTCCATTCCCAGGTGTATTACCTCTTTCCATGGATCTCCACTTACCAGTACCTTCCTCCCCCTCTATCTTTTCCTCTATATCCCCAGCTAGCCACCCAGTTGAAGTCCCCGCCCTGTCTATAACATTTTCAAAAGCGTCGATTAATTGTAAGTCCTCGCCGCCATCGGATAGGTCTAATGTTGTGGTAACAAAGTCTACAGTAACTCCTAATGCGGAATCCGAATCGTTATCAGCATAATTGGCTATCAAGTAATATCCACCCGGAGAAATTGTGGCACCAGCCGGAAGTATAATTGAGTCTCCCCCACTCCCTGCTCCAGCAATTTCCCAGTTTTTAAGTTTAATTTCTCTAGTTGTGCGGTTGTAGAGCTCAATCCATTCATCTGAGCCTCCTTCTGAGGATCCTGGCCACATAATTTCGTTTATAATTACTTCTCTTTCTCCAGCGTCTTCCATAGTTCTATCAAGTGTCACATAACACCACTCTGTCCAATCGCTTGAGTTATCACTATCGCTCACGGCCCTAACTTGATACCAGTATGAGCCATCTAGATCTCTTATATTATCTGTGATCTCAGAAACTGTAGGCTGAGCAATAGTTCCACCATCCTTGTTTTGATAATCATAGTGATGAAGATCAAATTCGGTATTATTATCCCAATCAACTGTTATCAACCTATTATTTGTAATGCCATTGCAACCAATATCCTCTCCATTGTGATTCAATATGCGAATTCCTGTAGGTGTAGCGGGAGCCCAATCGGCTGTACTAATAGTACTTTCGATGGTTTCTTCATCCCAAAAACCACCTGTCTCATCTGCAAAATCTTCCTGCCAAGCTATTGTTTTTATACTACTTTTGTTCATTTTGCCGAATACCGTAGGCAGTTTTTCTAGTTAGATTAGAATATTAGTAGTTTGTTTAATCAACGCGGATTGGTATAAATAAGTGGTGGGGGTGGTCTTTGGTAAGCGGGCGGCACTTGACATTCCGCCGTTGGGGGTTCGATTCCCCTCACCTCCACCATACACACAAATAGAAAGAAGTTGACAAACCTCGATATGGGTTGTACAATCGAATGGTCAAGTGCTACCAATCAAGACTTACAAAGATTGACGGCGGAACCAAAGAAGCTCTCGCAATGAGAGCTTTTTTTGTGCCTAGGTTTCCTTAAGACTCTTCTGGCTACAGCGCACCTCCTTTTTTACTGAACATATGCCCTAGAATTCAGTTTCACTCAAACAGGATCACTTACCTACTCAGGACTTCTTCAAAAATCTTGTAGGTGATTTTAGCAGTTTTATTCCAATCGTAAGTTTTTATCAGTTCTCTACCCTTTTCTCTTAACCTATCTTGTAGATCTAAATTCCCCAAAACTTTATTTATTGTCTCTGCCATATTCTCAACATCATTTGGATCAAAATATTCAACGGAATCCCCATATACTTCCTTATGGCAAGGAATATCCGATATTACCGCAGGTAAATTCCAAATCATTCCTTCCAAAGGGGTTAAGCTAAATCCTTCCTGTAGTGAAGGAAAAACATACAACTGAGACCTTTTCCTCAAAGCTACAATTTCAGAATCCTCTACATAGTTTTCCAAACCCGGCATTAAAATATCTTCTTCCCCAATCTCCCCGCCAATTTCCTTAACATACTCCCCTATCCTTTCGGAGAAATAATCCTTTTTTCCTATAAGAACTAGTTGTCCTTTATATCCATATTTCTTTTTTAAAATAGCGAACGCGTCAATTAAGTTCTCCACATTTTTGTGTCTATACATACTGCTAACATAAAGCAAAAAATCTCCTTTAACCCCAAGCTTTTCTAAGACCTGTTCCTCATATTCTTTAGTTGTGTCCTTTGTGAAGTCTGGGTCAACTCCTTCCGGTGCTACCACGATTTTCTCTGGACTTAGAAATGGATAAAAATTTAGAAAGTCTCCCTTCACCACTTTTGTTGGAACAATAATTTTTTTGGACCTAGTTACCGCCGTAAACATTGCTAGGTGATACGCAAATTTCTTCAGTAAAAATTTTGGGCTTGTTAATGTAGTGGCTCTGTTAGTACTGAATTTGTGCATGATAATATCTGGAATTGCCGTAACAAGCTTTCCCGGGTAAAAAATTGGAACGTTAAAGTGAGGGACATAATATAAATCCAATTTTTGGTTTAGCAGTTTTAGTAAATAGAATGTTTGTTCCTCAAAAGAGTACCACTTATAGTGCGCCAGTATTTTCTTGAAATTTTTTGCCTGTGGCTGATAATCTTCAAATCCTTTTTTTCGTAAGAAAATTAGGTAACTGTTTTTGTGATCTATTTTCTCTAGGTGCTGGATGAGTGCTTTTGTGTACCTTCCCGGACCCGCCTCTCCCCAAAACCGAGCATCAATCCCTATTGTCTTATTATTCTTGTTTCTCACCTCTCTATTATAAAGGACAGCCCTTTCAAAGGACAGCCCCTTAATATTATGTTAGTATCGACCCAAGCACATTGATATCTTAGCGAAAGGAGCTACTCCCGTGTCAGAGAATTTGGTAGTTTGTTGGAGTTCTTCCGGTGACGTGGGGAGTTTCAAGGAGGAATCCCCCAAAAAATCAATTCATATTATGCTTGGTTTTGGATCCTGTTGGATTTCCCCCAGAGGTCGTATCACCCTACCCAAACCTTACAGTTACGAGGTCTTCTTTAACTATTCTCATAACGGGAATCACTCTCCCAAGATCGTATCCTCCGGCGAAAGCATGCGCATAGAGGCGCATCCTGGAACCGACCTGAGGGTTTATACACCCGACGGGATCTTACGAGTATTGATGTCGTTTCCCGTCTCTGATGAGAGGTTTTACGATTCCTTGCACACTGAGCAGCTTTCTTAGCGGAAGCTTGCTATCAACATTGGTTCCCCTTGCTATTGATCTTTTACCGTAGTGTGTGTAATGCTCTTGGTCATTAAGTTCACTTTCATAAGAGGACAAGGAGGTTGGTATGAAGATTCCGTTTGTGACGGCGCTGTACAATTCCGATACTTACACAAAGTGGAAGGATCAGTATTCTCTCAACACATCCTTTGAGGATGAGGTAGGAACAGGAGAGTTAACTTGTGTAATAAAGATCACCCCGATACCTCCATGGACATCCAATGAGGTTCGCGGAGAGATTCACGACCAAACCCCTGTTCTCGTAGAGGAATTGAAAGCCCGTGATTTCGATGTTCAGATGTTGGGTAGAGCTCGTTGCGTTGGTACTAGTATATATGTGAGGCTCTACTAGCCTCAGTTTGTGTAAAAGGAAGCTTTACATCTAACTCGTTGTTGAGTTATATGTTGGGATTAATCCCAGGCTTCCTTTTTGTTTTCCCTTAACGAGATTCCATCAAATGTTACTTCGTGAATAGTGCTTTTAATTTTTTCTTTAGCTTTATTTTCGCATCTTTGGGAAGTTCTCCTAATTTAGTTTCTAGCCTTGTTATATCTACCGTTCGCATATACCAGATCAAAAGGGCAGATTCTTTTTTCAAAAAAGGAAGCCTCGGTAGTAAAAGCTCCTCTTTTTTTAGATTTTCTGTTTTGGATGTTACAGGAGCAATTAGTGTAAATCTTGGATCTAGTTCGCTTATTTTTGTACTTAGTATCACGCCCGGCCGATATTTTTTGAACTTTTGCCCGTAGGCCGGATGAAATCTAATCAAATAAACTTCTCCAAATTTTGGGTTTTTTATTAGATTACTCACTTTCCCTTTCTTCCAGATAATTCCACATTGTATCTAGGTCTTCCTGCTCTGACATTCTCCAATCAGAGAGTTCCGTTGACTCCTCATACTTTATTTTTGCTAGTAAAGCTTCCACCGCAAGTCTTGTTAGAATACTGCTCCTGTCCGTATTTGGGAACTCTTTATCCAGAGCGTTGACTACAAACGACGGCATTACTACTTGTATTCTTTTATCGGATTTTACCTTTCCATACTCCAATGCCGCAGATAGTTCTTTGAGTTTTAGGTATTTTTGTTTGGATGTTTTATAAATGAAATCATCTCTTTTATCTACCATGTGTATGATTATACACATATGATTGGAAGTTTACAAATAGTCGCAGTGATAAACTATAATTGTTTTTGTTCTCGCATCGTTTAGATAGCCTCTTGGTGCAAGGTTAGGATACTCCCCCCACTTTACTTTTTGGCTGTTGGTGTTCAGGTTCTTTTTCTCCAACTGACCTAATTTCACTTACTGAATTCTATAATCTTCCTCGGGTTTCGTTGGAATGGGAATTGGAAGGATTTCAAAATTAATAATTACAGTATCTCTATTTACTTCCACTAGTCCTTTTAATGTTTCAACGGTGACTATCAACTTATCATTTTCCATTTTAATATTAGCTAAGGAAACGCCGTAGGTTGCCAACGAGTCAATAATAGCCGAATCCAGATTCCTTTCAAGAGATGTTTGTATTCGTTGGGGCACGGGGACTTGCCCTGCATGCAATCTTCTTAACTTATATTGGTGATTCTCGCGTAGGAGTTCGCCCGTAATTTTACCTGGAAGAAGTGGATGGCTACTCACTCCTTGGAAATAAAGAATTCCTCCGCTAATATCCACAATTGGATCATTGACTTTATAGTTTTTGGGAAGATACGTTGCAATTAACTGTGTAATTTGATTACCGGTGAGTGAAAATGTGACAATTTCGCGTTCTCCTGCCCAAAGAGAATCTGGATAAGGAAGGCACTCAAAAAGGCACTTCTTTTCAATATCACTTAAACGATCTAATTCTATTGATCCCCACCCCTCCTTTTCCCTTTTTCCAGCAATTTGCTTACATTCTGGAGGTATCCAACACAATTCTTTTGAGCCGGCAATTTCCGTAGATCCAATTGATTTTTGGTAATTGGCAGGGTTTCCGATTACTCGTACTGAACTAGAAGATACTCGGACTTTAAGTTCAGGCTGAGAAGTAGTAAAAAGGAGCATGTAGGCAACACTAAACATTCCAAGCACGCCGACGAGAATTAGCCATAATCTCTTACCCCTTAGAAGTTTGTGTTTATATTCCATAGTTTATTTGTTATTTTTAACTGTTTCAATATTACTACTTTTAAGTTTAAAATAGAAGCCGAACGCCCGCATGTCTGCAATTCCAAATACGGAATAATGGATCAGTAACTTTCATCTAGTGTAAATTAGGTCTTATTACATACTCCGTGTAACTTCAGTATTTTCTATACTTTATTTAGTTTTTTAAGAAACCCCTCTGTTGTTACGTCAACCTGTCTTAAGATTGCTCTCAGAGTTCCTGTTCTAACAGGTCGATTATGAACGAGAATAACTGTTCTGCGTCCATTGGGGGTGTTTATATACAACATGGTTTCCTTTTATATCCTTTTACTAAAACCAAGCTTTAACAAAACTCTTTATTTAGTTATTGCGTGGAGAGAATGCTCAAAGTTTGAACACAACCTTTTCTGTATAGTTAAATGTCCTTAATCAAAAAATCCCAAGGATTACTCAAACTTTGAATACAAAGTTTTCGTGTGTAACGGAATGTGAAACATTTGTTTAAGTCACTCAGGAAGTGTTTACACTTCCTTCGGGTGCAATGAAATACTCGCATTCGCTCATATTTACATTGGCCCAGACAGGTTCGAATACGAACATGTCTGGTGGGCTCTACAGGATTTGAACCTGTGACCTCTTCAATGTCACTGAAGCGCTCTAACCAACTGAGCTAAGAGCCCTTAAAACAGTTCCGAAAGAACTTTTTAGATTTCCTAACTTGTACGAATGCGGTTGATAAAAAACCTACTTTTTCTTAGGATCCATGACTTTGTCGATTATACCGTATTCAACCGTCTGTTCCGCATCCATCCAATTATCTCGGTCTATATCATTCATTACCTTTTCCAACTTTTGTCCGGAACTTTTAGCAATTATTTGTGCATATTCTTCCCGTAATTTAAGCATGTGTTTTGCAGTAATTTCAACATCCGATGCTTGTCCCTGTACTCCACCCAAAACCTGATGAATCATCGTATAAGATCCCGGCAGACCGTACCTTTTTCCTTTGTTACCTCCCGCTAACAACATTGCTGCCGCAGAAGCGGCCAACCCAACATTTATTGTGCTAACAGGGTTTTTAACGTGTTTCATGGTAGCATACATGGCCTTTCCGGCGTAAGCCTCTCCGCCCGGAGAGTTGATATAAACGCTAATCTGTCTTTCCGGATCCTCACTTTCCAAATAAAGTAACTGCGCTATAAAAGTATTTGCCAATCCCATGTCAATAGGACCTGTTACAAAAACAATAAAATCCTTAAGCAGTCTTGAATAAATATCATAAGCTCTCTCATTTCCATGGGGATCCTTCTCAACAACTATTGGTACTAATGTATTATTTGTAGTCATTTATTTTTTCTCCTTTCCGTTTTGTTTGTCATTTTGTATTTCCTTCTTTTGTTCTGGCTTTTCGTTACCTTCTAACTCTTCCATTATACCTGCCAACAGCTTATTTTTTTCCAAAATACTTTTTATATACCACTTATGCACAGGATCTTTCAGGTTTTCTAGTGCCACAGGATCTCCGGAAGCTGCCGCCGTTTCCTCAATTTCTTCATCTGAAACCTCAATTCCGGAATCTTTTACTACCTGTGCCAGCGCAAACTCCGCTTTTAAACTTCCTTTGGCATTATTTTCAAATTCCGCGTTCAACTGCTCGCTGGTTTTCGCCTGTGCCAGCAAATACTGCTCCATGGTCATGTTTAGTGTTTCCGTTTGGTTAATCAATCTAGCCCTCATTCTATTAACCTCGTCCTCTATCAGTAATTCCGGTACCTCAATTTCCGCACTATCTACAATTATTTTAATAATCTCATTTGTGTGCAGACGATTATGGATGTTTTTTATATCATCTCCTTTTTTCAGTGCCGTTTCTTTCAATTTCTCAGATTCTTTTTTTCTTTCGTCCAATTTTTCCTTTAGGACCTTTTTGTAGTCCCCTATTTTTACATCAGGCCGTACAGCGACAGTAGCAACAAACTCAAAATCCTCTTCCAGCCCAAATTTTTTTATTTCTACTTTTGGGTTCGATAAAGGATTTATTTTGTTTTCTTTTAGTGCTTGGATGTAATATTTCTCTAGAAGTTTATTTACAACTTCTCCGTTTACCTTTGCAGGATCTAAACTTTTTTCCACTAAATCCCTTGGAGCATTTCCTTTACGAAAGCCCTTTATTTCAACGGATTTAACAGATATTTCAATAAACTCATTGTAGGCCTCTTTAACTTTATTTACGGGAACAGTAATATTTAATTGT
>Ga0307992_1001178_pt1 | contig 15662 bp, 13 predicted proteins | sample EllFjometagen133_FD_203162 | JGI IMG/M metagenome (GOLD analysis project Ga0307992, IMG submission 203162) | Marine microbial communities from Ellis Fjord, Antarctic Ocean - #133 | ecosystem: Environmental > Aquatic > Marine > Unclassified | place: Southern Ocean | collected 2014-10-08
ATTAGATGCTGTTTGAAAATTAGGCATCGTTTGGACAGATTCAAACACATCATGACCATTTCCTGAACCAAAAAAAGAGACATTAGCTTTTAGTTCTTCTAATTCAGATGTTAAAGAATTAAAACTAGAAGTCATATTTTTTAAATCTATTTCATTCTTTTTCGTTTTATCGTCGAAAACACCAATCCATTTTCCAACCTTTGAAAAATCATTTTTAACATTTTCAAAGGATTCTTCTATGTCCTTTTTTAACTGATCTAACCTCTTTTTTTGACCAAACATCTTAACACTTAAAACAAACACCTGTTTATAAATCTTTCTGGTTGTTTAAACAGCAAACAGAAAAGAAACGGCTGTCTATGTATTAATAAAAAGAATATTTATCTTTATTTTTTTTATTTTCTTTTATCGTCGAAGAAAGAACATAAAATAATACTCTATATTTCATTTGATACTATAATAAACAGTTGTTTAAATTGCGTCCAAACATGTTTGTGTTTTATCTTTATGTTTAAACGCGTTTTAAACAAGTTAATAAGTTAGATAAAACTTAAAAAGAAAAAGAACGTTGGACTATTATGAAATTCAAACAACGAATAACATATTCTTTTATTATATCAACAACAGCATTATTAATTAGTTTTTTATTTCCATTCGTCCCATGTAGAAAAGCACCGAACGTTCCAAATCCAATATACAAATGGACCTTATGTACCCTAAATTATGACACAATAATAAATTCAAATTCTATAGTAGAGTATTTTGGTTATACAATCAAATTGAATAATGCAGTATATATTTTAACAATTTTGATATTTATTCTTACATACTTAATCCTGACAATTTTTGGAAAGTTTAGTAAAAAAAAGAAATAGAAGCAGAAGTTAACTAAGTATTTCTATTAAATAAAAATAAAATTAAGACCAGATCATAAAACATCTTCTAAGTAACAAAACAATAATAATTAGAATTAATAAAAACGAATACCAGAACCAATACAATCTTATAAAAGAACATTTAATTATATAAATTAAGGAAGATAAAGACTTAACAATAAACAATAATAAACTATAAATCAAAATTTAAAAATGGAGTAACTCTGTTAAAGCATTAAATAATTATAAGAAAACAGAAATTCAATATAAAGTGTTTTATGATAAATATATAATGGAAATAAACTTAAAATTTACTTTTATATTGAAGAATTTATAACAAAAGAAACAGATCAAAGTAAAAAGTTCGTGAATAAAAAAATAAATTTAAACAAAACATCACCAGAAATAGAAAAAAAGATTAAATAGAAGAACGCTGAACTTTAAGATACAATATTAAAAAATAGCAAAGATATTGTTAATTTTAAAAATAATAATTATTTAAAAAAAAGACTAATTCAGCCTGTTCACTTTCTTAACCTTAGTAAAAAGACATTGATAAAATAAAAAAAGTAAAAAAATTTTTTAACAAACAAAGTAAACAGCTGTTTTTTTTATTTTTGGATAGCTATCGATAAAACCCACAAAAACCACAAAAAACCATAAAAAACAAGATAGTTCGTACAATATACATTGTGTGAAGTTCTTACATTATAAAACGAACGGAAATAGCCCGTTCTAACAAAAATATATATATGCGAACGGATTTAAAATGGAATGATAAAAGTATGTTCAAATTGTGGTGAAAAAAAAGAGCATCATGCAAAAGGGTTATGTTATAGTTGTTATAAAAAGCTAAATTGGAAGCCAAAAATAAAAATATGCAAACGGTGTAAAAAAAAAAGAGCGATACATGCCAAAGGTTTGTGTGCCTCATGTTATAATTACACTTTTCATCTCGATAAAAATAGAGCATATAATCAAAGAAAAGCTAATAATATAGATCTAACAACATATAGAAAACTAACAAAAGAGTGTGTACTCTGCGGATTTAATAAAATTGTTGAGATTCATCACTTAGATTTTAATAAAAAAAACAATTCTTCAGAAAATTTAATAGGATTATGCCCAAATCATCACAGAATGGTTAATAATTATAATTATAAGTATGAAATATTTCAAGAATTACAAAAAAAGGGATATATATTACCAAAAGACATCAAAATAGATTTTCACAAAAAAGGATAATCCCTAAGAATATTTCATTTCAAAATGAACAGCTTAGACCTTTAGTTAAAAGTACTACCTTTAACAGAATAAAACATTAACATTAAAAAAAAGTCTTCTTAAAAGAGCTAAAAACCATTACCATCAAAAAATCTAACAACTAGACATCAAAATCTAAAAATATAAAATAAAAAGTTCGCACAATAACCAAATTTACCCATTTTAAAACAAGAAAAGTGAGAGTTAATAAAATAAATATTTTTATTATTAAAAACAAAAACAATATAAAATATATAAGAAAAGTGAGAAAAAAGGAAAAAAATAAATATAATAGAGAAAAGTGAGTTTTTCATTTTAAAAAAATATCGACGATAAAAGATAAAAGATTTCATCAAAACAAGAAAAAAAACAAGAAAAAAAACAATACAAGTTATTATTCGTTTTAACGAATAACTAAAAAGACATTCAATAGTGATTCTATAAATATAAAAACAAAAAGTTCGTACAATCTTAGAGGTAAATATGAATAAAAACGAATTTCTTAAACAACTAGAGATAGAATTGAAAATATCAAAAAATTCTAAATATACGTTACGAAATTATATGAAAGCTAATGAAGAATTGCTAAAATTTGTAGATAAATATCCAAAAGAGATAGAGACAAATGATATAAAATTATATCTAGCTGATAATTATTCAAATAAAGCAACAAGTTCTGTTATACTTTTCTTATCAGCAATAAGATATGCCCATCTTTCTATATTTAATAGAGATCCAACTCAATCAATAAAACGTCCGAAAAAAGAAAAAAGAATACCAACAGTATTAACAAAAGAAGAAGTTAAAAAATTAATCAATATAATAAATAATCAAAAATCCAAACTAATAGTCTCTTTAATGTATGCATGTGGACTAAGAGTATCAGAATTAGTTAATTTAACGATAAAAGATATGGATTTTGATAATAGAATTGGATATGTACGACAATCAAAAGGGAAAAAAGATAGAGTATTCAATATACCTCTATTTCTATTTGATAACCTTTTTTATCAATCAGAAGAACAAAAAAGAAAAAACAAAATTTTCTTATTTACAGGACCAAAAGGAAAACTGACAACAAGAAATATTCAAAAAATAGTGCAAAAAGCCTCGATTAAATTAGATTTAAATAAAAGTATTCATTGTCATACACTGAGACATTCATTTGCTACACATCTCTTAGAAAACAATGTCGATATTCGTAAGATACAAGAACTTCTTGGACATGCAGATTTATCAACAACACAAATTTATACACACATCTCAAATAATGAATTAAAAAAAATAAAATCTCCAATAGATTCATTATAAACAGCTGTCCAAAAAACAAACAGCACCATAACTTTAAAAGTTAATTTCAAGTTTTATTAACATGGCAATAAAAACTCCAAGTATTCTACCAGGTGAACCAGGATGGGAAGCATTACAAAAGAAAAAGGCTAAAGCAAAACAACAAAAAGCGGTTAAAAATAGAAAAAGAACCCCAGATCAGATAGGAAAAATAGTCTTGGGAAACAAGGCTTTTAGATTCGGATTACCATTTACTAATCATAAAAAACAAACAAAGTATTTTATGTGGAGATATAGAAAAAAAATAGGTGAAATTATAGTAACAGATGAAGGAGAGGAATCTGAAAAAATAGAATTAACATTTCAAAGATTAAAAAGTATAGGAAATTATAAAGCATTAATAGGAGATTCTGATTTTCAAAAAACATGGGAAGCAAGAGAACAAGAACTTTTGTCAGAACAAACAACTTGTCATTTATGTGGTAAGAAAATATCAAAAACTGCAAAACCAAACGTCTATCATTATAATCTTTTTAAAAAAAGAGCAGATATTTTAGAAAGGTCAGCGAAAGTTTCTGAAGAGGTAAACAATGGTAAATTGACAATAGCTGAAGGTTGGGATAAATTCAATGATATATTAGAAGAAGGTAATAGATATTTTATGTCATTAAAAGAAACAGCATTGATTTGCCCAAATTGTGCTAGATTAAAACAATTATATAATTAAGGATTTTTAAATTAAAAAATATAGTAATTATGCCAGAAGACTGGTTTCTCTCTCACTACACTTACCATCAAAGTTAACCTTTCTAATTAAAATTCCTTTTCTCTTTGATTCTTTTCTAATTTCAGCAGGTTTCATACCAGTCATATCTCTAGGATAAACAATCCCATCAATTTTTATTTCATGAGAAACATTCAATGTTGTCCAACCCTTATCAATACCCCAAAAAATATCATCTAGAAATTTTTGATCATTAGTTTTAATTGTACAAAAATCAGCTACAGTTTCACCATCTTTTTCTTTACCTGATTTTCCAGCTTTAGGAGACTTTGCTCTTATTTTGATATTAGAATCAGTTCCTTTAAAACTCAATGCAAAAAAAGCTTTTGGATATTTATCCATTAAACCTAAAATTTCTTTAGGATTAACTTCTGTCTTTAATATTAACTTCTTTACACCCTGAAATTGACTAACTTTTTCAATTTTAAAAGTGGCTTCATCTGCAATATCTAAAGTAGTTGAAATAATTCCAGTTACAGGGACACTCTCTCCAGCTTTTGGTAAAAAATATCTAACAACATGATTAACAAATTCAGGACCAGTTTTAATTGCCCACTTATTAGCTTGTTTTTTTCCTTGAATCAAATATCTATCTTTAAAATCACCACGAGAAAATTTAACAAAATCATTATGAATTTCATCGTCAAAATCACCATCAAAAATCTTTTTAATAATCATAAGTCATCAAGAAACGTTTTCTTTATAAGTTTTACTTGTCATTTCAACAGAAATACTCTATAACATCAATAAAACACAATAATCCTTAAAAGAAAACATCTACTAACTCTAATATGTCGGAAGAAATAATACCTCAAGATACAGAAAGAATAATAGGTAAAACAGCTCAGAGGAATAATATACTGGCAGCAAGAATAATTGCAGAAACAGTAAAAACTACATTAGGACCAAAAGGGATGGATAAAATGTTGGTAGATAGGGTAGGAAATGTTATAGTAACAAATGATGGTGTTACAATTCTAGAAGAAATGGAAATAGAACATCCAGCAGCAAAAATGTTAGTAGAAGTTGCCAAAAGTCAAGAAGAAGAGGTTGGTGATGGAACAACAACAGCTGTAATGTTAGCAGGGAAATTATTAGAAAATGCAGAAAAACTGTTAGACAAAAAAATACATCCAACTGTTATAACAAAAGGGTATAGATTAGCTCAACAAAAAGCATTAGAAATTCTAAAAGATATTTCTTATGAGATTAATGATGAAACAGAATTAGCTCAAGTTGCTCAAACAGCAATGACAGGTAAAGGCGCAGAATATTTACGAGAAAAGTTTTCTCAAATAATAGTAGATGCAGTTAAAATTGTTACAGAAAACAATATTTTTGATATGAGTGATATAAGAATAGAAAAACAAAAAGGAGAATCAATAGAGCAAACAGAATTAGTAAAAGGAATAGTTTTGGACAAAGAGAGGGTGTCTATAGAAATGCCTCAAAGGGTAGAAAATGCAAAAATATTGTTATTAGAAGAAGCATTAGAAATAAGAACACCAGAGATGGATTCCAAAATATCGATAGCATCACCAGAGCAATTACAAAATTTTTTATCTCAAGAAGATTTAATTTTAAAAAATAAAGTTGAAAAAATAAAAGCAACTGGTGCAAATGTGATAATTTGTCAAAGAGGAATTGACGAAGTTGTCCAATTTTATTTATCAAAAGCAGGCATTTATGCTATTCGTAGAGTCCCAAAATCAGATATGCAGTCTATTTCAAAAGCAACCGGTGCGAGAATACTTTCTAAATTAACAGAGGTAAATCAAGAAGATATCGGGTATGCACAATTGGTATTAGAGAAAAAAGAATCAGAACAAGGATTTACTTATATCACAGGATGTTCAAATCCAAAGACATTAACAATTTTGATTAGAGGTGGGAGCGAACATGTTATGGATGAAATAGAAAGAGCTATCAAAGATGCATTAGGAGATGTTGCTGCATTACTAAAAGATTCAAAAATAGTGTCAGGTGGTGGTGCAACAGAAATAGAAATGTCTAAACAACTAAAACAATATGCTCAAACCCTGACAGGAAGAGAACAATTAGCTGTTGAACAATTTGCAGAAGCCTTAGAATATATTCCAATAACTTTGGCAGAAAATGCTGGACTAGATCCGATAGATATTTTAACAGAACTAAAATCAGCTCACGAGTCAGGGCAATCCAATTTTGGACTAAATCTATTTACATCAAAAATAGAAAATACACTAACGGCAGGAATAATAGAACCCCTAAAAGTAAAAACACAAGCTATAAGTTCAGCAACAGAAGTTGCAATAATGATATTAAGAATTGATGATGTAATAGCTGCAAGAAGAAAAGGTGGACATTCACTTAAAAATCCGTCTGAAATGTTAGATTACGAATATTAAATTAGAAATAGATCTTAAAAATATATCTAAAATGCTAGACTACTAATCTTAAATTAAAAATATACCTAAAAAATAAAAATTATTTGTTTCTATGTAACTTTCTTTTACGTTTCTCAGTTTTAAGTCTCTTCCTTTGCCATTTCCAACGCATCTGACCTTTCTTTTTCCATCTTCTACTAGATCTTTTCATAAATATAAGGCTAATTTTAGCTTTATAAAAGTTTGTATAATAAAAAAGATACAATCCGATAGATTTTTAATAAAAAAATCATTAACAAAATCAATAGTCCCGTAGTCTAGTGGTCAAGGATATTGGACCCTGGATCCGATGACCCAGGTTCGAATCCTGGCGGGGCTATTTTATTATTACAAAAAGAAAAGGTTCAACAAAAATTAATTATAAAAACTCAGAATATATTGCGTACTAATCTTTATAACTCTCTAAAACAATAATAAATTATGAAAATCCAAGCAGTATTACTAAGTAAAAAAATTAGTTCCAATTCAAAAGAAGCATTTGATTTATTCTCAACACAAAGATTTGGAGAGAAGGATGGTGATAAAATATACTACATGTTAGAAGAAGCATATTACTTAATAGAAAAAAACAAAATTCAAGTATATTCATCCACATATAAAGAATTATCAAAAGAAACAGTCTTAAATAAATTTACAAAAATAGATAAAAATTTCCAAATTAATTATATAGCATATAAAGATCTAAAGAAGAAAAGTTATTTAGTAAAAACAGGATTAAAATTTGGTGGTACATTTAGGGTCTATGATAAAGGATCAATAATAGGTAAGTCACATTCAAAGTGGGTATGTTTTGCAATTGACTCTAAAGAGAAAAATACATGGCAAGATTTTGCAGCAAAAAATAGAGTAGCTCACTCAACAAAAAAATCACTTCTAATTGCAATCGTTGATCCAGAAAATGACGTAACATACTACGAATCATCTTGGCGAAAAATCATATAAATACCAAACATTTTTAAACATAAAATTCAAACTAATATTATTATCAGGTGCAAACCCGCAAGGAAGTAGCATTAACTCCTGAACTTATTATAAAAAGATGGCAAAAGAAGAAATCAAAAAAGAAGAGAAAGCTGCAGAAATTAGTGAGAAGTTTACACCAGTAGAGGATGGTGAAGCAATCAAAGAAAACACAGTTTTAACTCCAATTGAAGATTATATTAAAACAGCTTCATATTTGGGAACAAAAGTAATTACACCCTCAATGAGAAAATATATTTATAGAAGAAGATTAGATGGATTAGCAATTCTTAATACATTATTAGTAGATAAAAAATTATCAGAAGCAATAGATTTCGTAAAACAATATAAACCAGATGAGTGGACACTAATCTGTAAAAGAGAGGCAGGATGGAGAGCAACAAAAATGTTTTCAGAATTAACAGGTGTGAAAGTTTTTACAAAAAAGTATCCATCAGGAATATTAACAAATACGAAGTTAGATAATTTTATTGAAACAAAAATGATAATGATTTGTGATCCATGGTTAGATAAAAATGCTCTAAAAGATGCAAAGAAAATAAAACTTCCAGTAGTCGCAGTTTGTGACACAAACAATCATACAGTAAATATCGATGTTGTAGCAATAGCAAATAATAAATCAAATAAATCATTAGGATTAGTCTTCTGGTTATTGGCAAGAGAATATATGAAAGCACATAATATCGAAAAAGAACTTCCAAGTTTAGAAGAATTTGTTGGGGAGAAATTAATATTAGAAGAACCAAAGAAAAAGAAGAAGATGAAAGAAAAGAAAGAAAAAGATTTGAAAAGTGCTGAAGATGCAATCGAAGAAAGAATGAAACAAATTGCAGAAAAAGAAGATAATACTGTAAAATCTGAGAATAAAGACGATGTCGAAAGTAAGGTTGTAAAGGTAAGCGAAGGCGCTAGTCAAGGTGTTTAATTTTTTTTAAATTAATTTTTTTTATGAAGATTTTTTTCTATATCTAATAATCTTTTATGTTTAACTAATCTCTCTTGTCCCAGAATCCCACACTTAATGAAATCAGCATCAAATCCGACAGCTAAATCAGCAAGAAGAGTATCTTTTGTTTCTCCAGACCGATGAGAAAATATCATCTTAATATGTTTCTTTTTACAAATTTCAACAACTTTTTTAACTTCTAAAATCGAACCAATTTGATTAGGTTTTATTATAATAGCATTAATTGATTTTCCTCTAAGAGCTTTATTTAATCTTACAACATTTGTAGTGGTCAAATCATCTCCAACAATTAATATATTTCTTTTTCCCATAGAATCCAATATTTCTTTAAATCCAGAGAAATCATCTTCTCCCATAGGATCCTCAATATAGAATAAATTATATTTTTCAATAATTCTTTTCATATAATCAATTTGATCCAATCTATCTCGAACAAGTTTTTTATTCTTATAATGATAATATCCATTTTCAAAGAAAGAAGAAGTTGCAACATCCAAACCAAGACGAACATCATATTTTTCAAGCACTTTCATTAAAATGAATAGGACTTCTTCATTAGACTTATCAGTTCTCCATGCAGACTCATCATTTTTAGATTTTGTTTTTAATAAACTCCTAGCATATTCATAAGCACGAATATTCTTAGAAATAGCTTTAGAAAAAGTCTCCTCATGAGGAATTAGTAAAAATTCTTGAAAATCAGGTCTTTTCCTATTAAGAAATTTAGAGTGAAGTCCACCACCAACACAATTACCAACTGGCATAGGTAGTCTTGGTTTTCGTCCTTTATTTACATCTTCAAAAATAAATTCCCATATTTGTTTATTATTGTCTTTAGCAGCAGCTTTAAGAAAAACTCCCTGTAAAGCATAAACCACATTTCCTCCAAGTTTCCCATAATGTTTTTCAAAACGATCAATCATACTCTGTAGCTGCATTAAATCATCAACAACTTTAATTAAAAAGTTCTTATTTTTAACTTTTTCACAAAATTCTGTCGTCAATTCAATACTTTTATTCAAACCATCCTTATTATAACTTGCAACTTCATGAATCCCAGTAGATTTACCAGCAGGTGCAGAACAATAAAATTTACCTTCATAAGTTTTCAAAATAATTTCTACAGTTTTTTCTCCACGAGAATCTTTTATAATTCTCGGCTTCACATCTTTTACAAACATAAACATTCAAAATAAAAATACTTAATAAATTTATCTAAACAAAACGGAAGTTACAAAGAATTTATAAATAGAAACATCTTAAAATAAGAATGAAAGAGAGGGGAATTAATAAGAAAGGTCAATTGACCTTATTTATAATACTTGGAATAATAATTTTTGCAGGAATCTTCGCATTTATTTTTTGGGTTCAACCAACATTTATCTCAAACAGTGCATCAAAATTAAATTTTGATGGATGTGTTGAAAAAGTCATGACAGATTCAATTACAGAGTTGGCTTTAACGGGTGGATACATAAATCCAGGATTCTCTTATATATATAGAGGACAAGAAATTCCATATTTCATTTATACTTCAGAATATTATAAACCAGGTTTAAACCAAAATCCATTTCCAATTAAAAAATTTGAAGAAGAGTTGAGTACTTACACAGAATTAGGAATAGAAGGATGTTATTCAAACTCAATTTCCAAACTTAGAAGTTTAGGCTTTGATGTTGTAGAAGGTAATCCAAAAATAGAAATGATAATGTTTCCAGAATCTGTTAGAGTAATGGTAAACGCACCAACAACAATATCAACTGAGCAATATCAAGAGTTTGTAATAGATACACCTACAAATATTAATGGAATATTAGAAATAGTAAACAAGATAGTATATGAAGAAGCATTGTATGGAACAACAGATACCTTTGAATTAATGACAACAAATAGAGGATATTTAATACAAAATTTCAAACAAAACGATGGGACAAAAATTTTCACGATAGAAGATAAAAATTATGGAACTAAATACCAATTTGCCACTAGAAGCTATGTCAGACCAGCAGGATTTGACTCGGATGCTTTATTAGTAGCATTAGACTCAGAATAAAATAAAATGGCAAATGCTTTCAAAATTTATTCTTTAATATTATTGCTAGGAATATTATTAATACCAGCAATTATAGCTAGTGATAGTAATCCAACATATTGTTGTGAAAAATTAAAAGGGACAGGAGATAATGTTGGGAGTTGTATTAGTGCTCCAATAAGTCAATGTAATGATTCATTAAGAAAAGTTCAATCTTCTTGTGAAAACACAAACTATTGTCAGGTTGGTACCTGTTTTGATAGTTCTTCTGGATTATGTGGAGCAAACACAGCTAAATCAACATGTTTGGCAAGTGGAGGAGAATTTATAGCACAAAAAATAGAGCAAGCACCTCAATGTCAGTTAGGATGTTGTGTCTTATTAGAAAATGCTAAAATTACAACATTAACACAATGTAAATCACTTGGAACTTTTTCTGGAATAAATGCCCAATATGATCCGTCAATAACTTCATCATCAGAATGTATTGCAAAAAGTCAAACAAAAGATATGGGAGCATGTGTAACTCAAACAGATACAGGAAGGCAATGTATTTTAACATCAAGAGGAGAATGTGGAGGTAGCGAAGGTTCTATAGTTAGTGGTCTGTATCAAGAGGGAGACATAAAAACATTTTATTCTGGATATTTATGTTCAGCAGGTGCATTAGCAACAACTTGTGCAAAACAAGCAAAAACAGAATGTGCAGGACAAGATGATGAAGATGTTTATTGGTTTGATAGTTGTGGCAATAAAGAAAATATTTATACAGGTTTAGATAATAGCGAAACAATAGATAAAATAAGTGATAATAATGGATTAATAGCAAATATAGATGATTTAAAGAAGAAAACATCAGATGTAAAAGGTAATTGTGATTACCTTGGTTCAGATGGTAGTTTCGGAACAGTTTGTGCACAGAAAACAAAAGAGGATGGCACAGATGATGAAGAATCGACAAAAGTAACTAATTTTTGTAGAAATACTAGCTGTACATATGATGGAGAACCTAAAAGAAATACAGAATCTTGGTGTGAAACAGATCCTAATAATAAAAACCCAATTCTAAAAATAAATTCTGAGAATAAGTTTGTTAATGACTCATCTTCTAAAGATCCAAATACAAGCGCAGAGTCGTTTGGATTAGAACCAGTAGGAGCAGAATATATAAGAAAACAATGTCTAGATGGAGAGATAATAACAGATTCTTGTATGTCATATAGAAAAGAGGTTTGTATTGAGGGTACAAAACTTGTTAGCGATGATGAATATCAACCAATCGCAGGATGTGTTGCTAATAGATGGGAGAGCTGTTTAATACAAACAAACAAAGATGATTGTAATGACTATGTTAATAGAGATTGTGTTTGGTTAAGTTCAGAGAGTGATGAAATAGAAATACTTGCAGATACAAATTCAAGATTGTTAATAACGGAAGAAGGAATTGAAATATCAAAACAAACAGAAAAAGAAAGAGACGGTAAACAAAAAGGAGTTTGCGTCCCAAGGAGTTCCCCGGGTTTTGATGGAACATCTTCAGATGAGCTTTGTCACATGGCATCAGTTAGTTGTGAAGTTACTTACGAAAGAGGATTTTATGCCGGAGCAAAAAATTGGTATTGCGATAAGGTAGGTTTCTTTTGTGGGGATGAAGCTCATTATAATAAAGATGGTGAAGTGGATGAAACACTTACAGGGGATGAAGGCTTTAAAATAATTAAAAATAAAGAATGTACAGAACAAAAATGGGCAGTGGCTGCAAATAAAATTTGTGTAAGACAAGGAGATTGTGGTTCCTATAACAATATAGAAGGGGAACATTATAAAGAAAATGGATATTCAATAAAGGCAAGTATTGAACCAGGATTTGAAATTGTAGGTTTACAAAAGGAATTGAATAAATGGATAGACGAAAAAGAATAATGAATAATAAAAAAGCTAAAATTGGAATATTTCAAATATTATTATTATTGATAGGATTTCTATCATTAATTTATATAAGTTCTGCAGAGAGTCTAGATTATAGTACATCAATAAATCCTCACAGTAATAAAGTTCGTGCAGGGTGGTCTTTAATGGGTGGAGGTGGGGTATCCTCGGCAGCCACTGTAGTTTTACTTTTTATCGCACCATGGTTTTCCCTTATTGGTTTAACATTCTTAGGAATATCTCTTAGCATTGGTCTTTCTGAGACAACTTCTCAAACAATAACTTATGATTGCCAACCATGGATTCCACCAGTAGGTGAAAATTGTGAATCATGTAATGATGGGGATATCCCCTGTAGTGAATATAGATGTAAATCATTAGGAACATCATGTGAATATGTAAACCATGAAGAAGGAAGTATTTGCTTAAAAAAAATGTCAGAAATAAATCCACCAACAATAAGAGCAAATGATACATATCTAACTGAAGGATATAAATATATTTTATTAGTAGATGATCCTACTCTAGGTGGAGAAGGCTATAAAATAACTCAAATAGATGGAACTGATTATATAAAATCAGCAGAAGGAATAACTTTTGGATTTTCAACAGACGAACAAGCCTATTGTAAAATATCAATGTTTAGAATTAACGGGTTTGAAAAAGCAGAATGGGTAGATTCCAGTTCAAGACCGAGAAAAGAGTTCAAGCAATTTCTAAAATTACCAACTCAAGAAACTATTAATGAGAATGGATTATATCTAAAAAATGACAATGAAATGACCTATTATGTCTGGTGTAGAGATAATAATGGTAATACAAATCCTGCACCATATATCATAAGATTTAATGTAGACCCATTACCAGATAAGACAGTCCCACAAGTTTTAGGCTCAACATTTAATGCAAACGAAAGATGTGTAGGAAACTCAGATATGAATATAACATTTAGAATAAAAGACTCAAGTCCAATTGCAGAATGTAGATGGAGTAGGGAAGACCTTGGGTTTAAAGATATGCTAGAGGAAAATTCATTAGAATGTAGAACATCTTCAGGAATGTATGAAACAGAATTATGTGATGCAGAAATAAACGGTGTAGCACAAACATTAACTTCCTATTATATTGCATGTAATGATAGTCAAGGTAATTATAACTTAAAATCAGCATATGAGTTAAAACTAAGAACAGCACCAGAATTAAGAATATCATCAATAGCACCAGAATCAGGATCGACAATCTATGGAACAATTGAAAAATTACCTGTTACATTATTAATTCAAACACTATCAGGATGTAATGATGGGAAAGCAACTTGTGAATATATTGAAGGACCAAATCCAAGCTTGGCAAATAGGATAAAAATTCTCGATACAAATAATGATGATGGGGTAACTAACAAAACATTATACCTAGGACAGGGTGATCATGAATACTTAATAAGATGTACAGATGAAGGTGGAAATACAGCAAATCAAACAATAAAATTTAGAGTAGAAATAGATACACAATCTCCAATAATTGCAAGGTTATATGAAGATTCTGGAAACCTAAAGATAATAACAGGATATGATGCTGTTTGTGTTTATAGTTATGATTCATGCGATGTTGACTTTGAAGATGGAACAGTTATGCAATCAATTGGATTACAAGAACATTTTGTGAAGTGGGATAAAGAAAAAACATACTATGTTAAATGTAAAGATAAATATAGAGCAGAACCAACAGATTGTTCAACAATTGTAAGACCAGCATCTAATATTTAAAATGAAAATAAAAAAAGCTCAGCAATCAGTTGGCATGTCATTTGGTATGATATTCTCAATAATATTAATAATAGCATTCGTTGCTTTTGCATTTAAAGCAATAACATTTTTCTTAGATTTTGGATCCTCATCTCAATTAATTCAGTTTTATGAAGATTTCCAAGATAAAATAGATGATGCATGGACAACGGCATCATTAGAAGAAATATATGAATTTGATTTACCATCACAAATAACGCATGTGTGCTTTGCAAACTTTTCAGCACCGCTTACAGGGACACAAGAATTAAGCTCCCAAATAAAAAGTTATGACTATGATTCAAACATATTTCTAATTCCACAGAAGAAAGCATCAACACCAATGAGAGAAATAGAACATTTAGATATAGAAAGTATTACAAGAATTCAAAATCCATTCTGCGTAGAGAACCCAGGAGCAATAACAATTGTAAAAGAACTAGGATCACAAAAAGTATTAATTGAAGAACTCTAAAATAAAACAAAAATCTTATAACTTGGAAAACCATAAAATCTATATGAATAACAGAAGAGGTGATTTTAATTTTGTTACAATATTTGCAATATTCGCAGGAATCGCAATATTGATTCTTTCAATTTATGGTGTAACAAAAGGTGGCGATACACAAAAGTATCAATCAGATTCCACAATTGCAAAACAAATATCAATTTTCACAGATCCAATGCAGGCAGGCTTTGCAACATCATCTTCAGGAAAAATAGATTTTCATCAAACAATAAAATTTAGAAACAGATGTGAAAGTTTCTCAGATTTCGGAACAAATAGAATTTCTGTAGCAACTCAAGATACATCAGGAAAAACCTATGGAGATTTTGGTGCAGAAATAACCGTTCAAGATAAATATCTTATATCAAATGAAGAATTAGAAACACAATCGTTATACACACTTTCAAAAACATTTTCATTTCCATATGATGTAGCTGATTTTATAGTATTAATTCCAGATTCAGAACAATATTGCTTTGAAAATGCTCCAGAGTTTATAATAACAAGTTTAGGTGCATTAAAGATACCAATGATTCATACAGAAAATTGTTCAGATAAGGAAATGATTCAAATATGTACAAGCAATAACGATTGTGATATATCAATAGAAGGAATGTGTTCAGACTACGAATGTAAAAGTAAATATGATTATGGTATAATAGAAAAAGATAACAGAATAATTCCATTTGTAGGAGAATTGGTTTATCCAGCAATATTTGTAGAAAGAGATGTATATTTTTGCAATGTAGATAGAATGTTGTATAGAGCTTCTCTACTATCTCAGTTATACACACAAAAGACAGATTTGTTATCATCAAGATTA
>Ga0307992_1001179_pt1 | contig 15660 bp, 19 predicted proteins | sample EllFjometagen133_FD_203162 | JGI IMG/M metagenome (GOLD analysis project Ga0307992, IMG submission 203162) | Marine microbial communities from Ellis Fjord, Antarctic Ocean - #133 | ecosystem: Environmental > Aquatic > Marine > Unclassified | place: Southern Ocean | collected 2014-10-08
TATCTTTTGTACAAATGGTTATAAAATATAATCCAGAATCAGAATAATCCCAATGAGGTAATCGGGTTGATTCAATTTTATATTTTTCTTGAAATAATTCTTCATCAAACATAAAAGGCCGCATAAAATAATTTATGTGCGACCACTGTTTGTATCTTATTACTATTTAGGAATAAATCAACTTTCTATTTTATTTTTAAGACACTTTCTATAAAATTTAATAATTCCCCATCTAAAATTTTATCTACTTGATCGGTTTCATATTTGCTTCTTAAATCTTTAATCATCTTGTAGGGATGAAGAACATAAGAACGGATTTGGTTTCCCCAGGCTGCTTCTTTGATTTCACCTTGTATTTTTTTACGTTCTTCTTCAGATTGTTCATCATTATATTTACTAAGTTTAGCTTTTAAGTATTTCATGGCTTGTTCCTTATTTTGTAGTTGAGAACGTTCATTTTGACAACTGACAACTATATTACTAGGAAGATGGGTAATTCTCACTGCGGAATCAGTAGTATTTACTCCTTGCCCACCCTTTCCAGAAGATTTGAAAGTATCCATTTTTAAATCTTCATCTTTTATTTCAATTTCAGTATCTTCTATCTCTGGAAATAATTCCACCATAGCAAAGGAAGTGTGGCGAGCATGATCAGCGTCAAATGGTGATAATCTTACCAAACGATGAACTCCGTCTTCTACTTTAAGGTATCCATAACTAAAATTACCATTTATTTCTAGAGTAACACTTTTATAACCAACTTCTTCACCTTTTGATTGGTCGATAATTTTAGCTTTCCAATCCATTTTTTCAAAGAATCTTAAATACATTCTTAATAGCATGGAAACCCAATCTTGGGATTCAGTGCCTCCGGCTCCGGCAAAGATAGTCATAATAGCATTATGATTATCATATTTATTGTTAAAGAATAGAGTTATTTCATATTTTTTGAATTTTTTCTCTAGCTGGTAATATTTATCAGTTATTTCTTTTAGGAGATTTACATTTTTATCCTCTTTGTCCAGATCGGCAATTTCTAGAAGCTCTTTATTTTCTTTATCAATGGTGGTCCAATTATCTAATTGCTCCTGAAGATTTTTTAATTTTTGAGATTTTTGAGTAGCATTTTTTTGATCGTCCCAAAATCCAGGTTCATTCATTTCTTTTTCTAGGCTTTGAATATCTTTTTTAACTTTTTCAATATCAAAAAACTTAATAGCTTCAGCTATTTTTTTTTGTAACTCTTTAATTTTATCTATAATTTCATCCATGTCTTGACTTTTTTATGTTTATATGTTAATGTAGTAGGAATCAAAATAATTGAAAAAAATTGTAGTGATTAGAAGGTCATATGGCCGACAAGAAAGGAACTAAGTTTCCCAACGGTCCTCCCGGAGAAAATAATCTTCCGGGAACTAATAATATTCTCGAAGCTTCTAAGAAGATAGCTGGTTCAACTGATGAACTAAAAGAGCTGATCGAAGAAGCTGAGGAAAAGAAAAAATGAGTTAATGAACAAGACGTATGAGGATGCTTTTTACTAGGCATCCTCGTTTTTTTATTTTAATAATGAGAAATTATCATATAGTGGATTGCCCATAAAATAATTTCCATTTTTATCTGAGAAATTTTTGTCTAAATGATTTTTTCTTTGGTAGTCTATGTCACTAAATTTTCTGTAGTCACTGTCTAGACCTTTCTCTAAATCTTCTTCTAATATTTTTTCTTTTAATTCTAAAACTTTCTCGTACATCAAATTATACTTTTCATAAGCTCTGAACATTACTTTTAGTTTTTCAATTTTGTCTTTTAGTATTTCTAATCCTTTTGTGTCATGATCTTCTTCCATCTTTTTCATTACTTCTTCAGAAAATCTTTCAATGTCTTCTTTAATGTCAGAGACTTTTTGATAAGGAAAATCAATTTCTTTTTGTTGATATTTATCAAAATCTTCAACAAATCCTTTTTGTAAATCTGTAAGATTCTTTTCATCTTCTTCACTAAGGTTTATTCTACTGATACTAGAATTTGTTTTTATTGCTAAAAAAGTGAGTATTTTATTTGAAAGGCGCAAAGATTGTTCTAATAGCTCCTTTTTTATTTGTCTATAAATTTCCCACTTAACTTGATTTTCTTCTCTAAAACTCTCTAAAGATATTACTTCATTATATCCCTTTTTCTTTTCTAATTCTTTCTCTCTTTTCTTGTAATTTTTTAGTGTTTCTCTAGTTATATTAACTACTACGCGGGGGATATTTTCTAGGGGTATTTTTTTTATTGATTTTTCGTTTACTTGTGCTAATAGTTCTGGATCAGGATATTTTAAATGTCCTAGTTTTTTGTAAGAATTCTTGTCTCCATTTTTCTTATGGTAATCGAGTTTTTCATAGTCTTGAGGTTCACTATCTACCCCTTCTATTATAGAATCTACTTTTTTATCTATTTTTTCGTATTGTTCAGCGGTAGTAGCGTCAATTAAAAGCATTACTTCTTTTTCTTCGTCGTATGTATAAAGGTCAGCTCCATTTTTACAATTATCAAATTTATTTGTGGGTGCTACTATCTCTTCATCTTCATCCATCTGAGCTTTTATATCCCATTTATTCATTTTTTCAATTATAAAACTTTCCAATGCTAAAGATTGATTTAATCTTGATTCTTTACCTTCTTTCTCATTCATATCTCCTTCAAATCTTTTTACTTCCTGAATATCCTTTTCCATTTCTTCCTTTGAATAACCAAGTTTTTCTCCCCTGTTAAGCATTTCTTTTTCCCAATTAGGTATATTTTTTTGTTCAGGAGTGAGAGTTTCCATATTCATATGTTGTATTGTTAACTTTTAATATCAAATATTAGCATAAATTGCCCACTATTTACAAGTAGAATGTTTTTTATACTTAGTGTGTAATAATTTATGAGATTTTTTACTAAGAGGTTTACCTAAAAATTCATCATAAAGTTGTTGAATTTGAGGATTATTATGAGCTTGTCTGTATTTTAGAATTCGATCTTGTTTATAAATAGCACCAGCTCTTTTCTTAATTATTTCTTGGGTAGTCGGTTTGGGTTGTCCTCCACCCCCAATGCATCCTCCGGGACAAGCCATAATTTCTATAAAATCATAATCAGCTTTGCCAGATTCAATTTCTTCCATTAATTTTCGGGCATTAGCTAGTCCGTGAACAATTCCTAAATTTAATTTTTTTCCTGCGATTTTTAAAGTTGTCTTTTTCAACCCAGAACTATTACGAACCTTTTGATATTCAATATTTTTAATTTCTTTACCAGTTAAAATATAATGAGCAGTTCGAATAGCTGATTCCATAACTCCTCCACTGGCTCCAAAGATTGCTCCACCACCAGATGCTAGTCCTAGAGGCATATCAAATTTACTGTTTTTTAATTTTTTCAAATCAATTTTGTTTTCTTTTAATAATTTTGCTAAACCCCTGGTGGTTAAAACATAATCAACATCCTTACATCCATCACAAGCCATACCTTCTCTTTGAATTTCATATTTTTTAGCAGTACAAGGCATAATACTAACTACTATTATGTCTTGGGGTTTGATTTTATATTTTTGAGCATAATAAGACTTTACAATGGCACCAAACATTTGATGGGGTGATTTACAACTAGAAAGATGTTTTAAATATTTTGGAAAAAAAATTTCCATAAAATTAACCCAAGCCGGACAGCAGGAAGTGAACATGGGCAGGGGTTTTTTGTTTTTGATCCTATGAAGTAATTCATTAGCTTCTTCCATAATAGTTAAATCAGCTCCAAAATTAGTATCAAAAACCATATCAAAGCCTAATTTTCTTAGACTAGTAACCATTTTACCAGTTACTAAACTACCAACTGGCATACCAAATTCTTCGCCAATAGCTACTCGGACCGAAGGAGCTGTTTGTACTATAATATGTTTGGTTTTATCTTTTAGTACTGCTTTAACTTCATCGATATTTTCATGTTCTTTAATGGCTCCAGTAGGACAAACTAGAGCACATTGTCCACATTGGACGCAAGTGGTTTGACTGAGTTTAAGTCCCATAGCAGTATCTAATTTCATAGCATTAGCTCTCTCGGAAAAAGAAATAGCATTTACACCTTGAATCTCTCGACATTTTTGAATACAACGACCACATAAAATACATTTTTCAAAATCTATAGTTATGGCTGGGCTAGAGATATCTGGTTTTCTAGAGGGTTTTGGTTTAAAGCGTAGTTCTTTAACATCCGGAAGGTGTTCAAGTTTTAACCATTTCCTAAATTCTTCTTCTTCTTCGAAATTACAACCTAGTAGTTGAATATTCATGTTTCTTTGCTTGAGAACTTTAGGAGATTTTGTTTTAACTACCATTCCTTCTTGAACTAAATTATTGCAAGAAGTCATTATTTTACTATTAACCTCAACTACACAAACACCACAGCGACCGCTGGGTTTTAAATCAGGATGATAGCAAAGAGTGGGAATATCTATTTTAGCTTTTTGAGCTGCTTTTAAAATAGTCCAGTCCTTTTTTACTTTTATTTTTTTATTATTTATTGTTATTTGCATAGTTTATAGTTTAACCTCTATCCCTGTCTCCCTTTCTCCTAGGTCCCTCGCTTTGCTCGGGATCTTCGACAGGAGAAAGGGACTATATACTCGTTTAGTTCTCATTTCCCTCTACCTGCCTGCCGGCAGGTAGGCGAAGGACAGGGAGAGGTAGATTAATTATTTTACTTTATCAGTAAATTCCTTAGGAAAATATTTAAGGGCAGTTTTCAAATGTAAGGTAGAAGATTGTCCTAAAGCACATTGAGATCCTTGTTCAACAAAAGGTATTAATTCCTGAATTAAATTAAATTCTTCTTTGGTCCATTTTCTTTTTAAATAAACTTGGAATAATTGTAATAATCTAAAATTACCTTCTCGACAAGGAAGACATTTACCACAATTTTCATCAACAAAAAATTGAATGATTGATCTGCAAATATTAACTATACTCCTCTTTTTACTAACTACAATGATTCCTCCGGCTCCCAACATAGCTCCTTTATTTTTAATATTTTCATGAGTTAGTATCAAGCTGTCATCATATGGCAAACAACCACCAGATGCTCCTAGAAATATTGCTTTAGGATTAAGTGGCTGAGCTTCTTTTAATAAATCTGCTAGTCTAATACCTTGGAGAGCTTCATATATTCCAGGATTTTCTACATCTCCGGACACAGCAAATAACATTAACTGAGGGTCAAAATCATCCTGCCAAATAAGCGGTAATCTAGCGAAAGTTTCTACATTATTTACACAGGTTTTTTCGTTGAATAAGCCCTTTTCGGTTGGATAAGGTGGTTTATGTCGAGATTCAGCTCTGCGACCTTCTAGGCTATTAATTTGGGCCATTTCTTCGCCACAAATGTATGCTCCAGCTCCAATTATTATCTCAATATCATACTTAGAATATTTCTTAATTATTTTATTGAATTTAGGTTTTAAACCCTTATACTCTTCCCGCAGATAGATATAAGTTTTCTGGGCTCCCAGAGCTTTGATGGCAATATTAATTCCTTCAATTAAGAGTTCGGGATTATGTTCTAAAATAAATTTGTCTTTAAAAGTTCCTGGTTCACTTTCGTCGGCATTACAAATTAAATATTTAACTGGATATGATAATTTCCATTTTTTTCCAGTAGAAAAATTAGCACCACCTTTGCCGGCAAGTTCTGATTCAATAACTTTATTTATTATTTTTTGAGAAGAGAGATTTTTTACTTTTTCCCAAGTTTGGAATTTATTTCTAGTAAGAATTTTCATTTACTTAGTTTTTGTTTTTTTAAAATCTTAGTAATTTTTTCTTTGGTTAATTTAGTGTAAAACTTTCCACTGATTTCCATCACCGGAGCTTCATCACATAAACCTAAACACTGAGTTGTTTCCAATCCGACTTTAGAATTTTTTTCTCCTACTTTTATGCCGATTATTTTTTCAATATGTCTGAGTAGGTTTTCACTACCTTTCATATGACAAACCGGACTATCACATATTTTAATTACTTTTTGAGGTTTTTTAGAAAAGCTAAAAAAAGCATAGGAAGATGCTGTTTCATACAACTCAGCTGGAGATTTATTTACTCGGAGAGATAATTTTTTTAATTCTGATTTAGGAATAAATCCATACTTATCTTGAATCTCGTGTAAATATTCTATAATTAATTTTTCTTTTTTAACTTTAACCATTTTTCAATATTTAATTCACTAAACACTACTGCTCCGGCAAGCATAGCTGTAATAAATTGCATATAACCCATAGCCATTAGTAATGGTTTAGGAATTATGTTTAAACTATACATCACAAAAGCTATACCAAACAGAAAAGTAGTTTTTGCTACTGATCCTAGTATCAATGTTTTAAAATAATTTTTTTCAGTTCTAATTTGGAAGATTCTAACTAGAATTGCATTAGCAGCCCAAATTGCTGGAATCATGTAAAATACAAATTTAGTTAATCCACCAAATAAATATCCACCTAAAACTACACCCACTGAAGGGAGTAGAATTAAAGGTAAAGTTTGGTATTTTTTTAATGAAAAAGCTCCTTTAATTAAAAGAGCATTGATAATAATACCAACTAACATTTGAGGATGCTTTAAAAACATAGGAGTTATCAAAGCTATAGTAGATAAAATAGTCATTTCCAGAGTACTAGAAATGGCAGAGTTAATTGTGCCAATATGTACTAAATCTTTAACTCTTAAATAAGTTTTTGTTTTAATATTCATATAATCAAAAATTACTTGCCTGCCGGCAGGCAGGGAAATTAAATTTCTTACATATTTATTATATCATATTATTTTGCCTCACCCCTAACCCCTCTCCATCCCGTCTGTGGGACAGAGAGGGGCACTCATTCGGATATTTATAAGTGTTTTAATATTATTTATTATATTAATAAATATAACGAGTAAGCGCCCTTCTCCGTCAAAGATGGAGAAGGGTTGGGGATGAGGAATGTTTTTTATTTAAAAGTAGTTTTTAATTTAGATTGTTTTTGGAATCTTTGAAGAGCTAGATCTATGAGTTTAGTTATTAATTTAGTTTGGGAGATTCCAGATTTTTCCCAGAGTTTAGGGTACATACTAATGCTAGTGAATCCGGGAATAGTATTTATTTCATTAATGTATAATTTACCAGAAGAGGTTAAAAACATGTCTACCCGAGCCATACCTTCACATTCCAAAGCCTGAAAAGCTTGGATAGCTAAATTTTGAACCTTTTTCATAACAGCTTTAGAGAGTTCAGCTGGAGCTTTTAAAATAGCTTCTTCATTTGTATATTTAGCATCATAGGAATAAAACTTATTTTGAGGAGTAATAATCTCTCCAATCAGAGAAGCTTGGGGTTTTTCATTTCCCAGCACAGCACATTCAATTTCACGACTTTTGATAAATTCTTCAATGATTATTTTATTGTCATATTGAAAAGCATCCTTAATAGCCAGAGCAAATTCTTTTTGAGAGTTCACTTTATTAATTCCTACGGAAGATCCCATATTAGCTGGTTTGATAAATAATGGTAATCCTAGTTCCTTTTTTACTTTATTAAAGTTAATTTTCTCTTTTCCTGAATTAGTAAAAGTTACAAACTTAGCATTAGGAATTCTAGCCTGAGTTAGTAATTTTTTAGCCAGGTCTTTATCCATGCATACTGCTGAACCCAGAAGATCTACTCCGACAAAGGGAATGTTTAATAGTTTTAATAAACCCTGCACAGTCCCGTCTTCGCCAAAAGTTCCATGAAGTACTGGGAAAATGACATCAAGGTGAATAGTTTTTTTATTAGAAATTTGAAGTAGCTGTCCTCTATCTTGGCCAGTAACTAGAGCTAATTGTTTTAATGATTTTTTAAGCTTTATTTTCTTAGGATCATTAGGATTAGTAGTGAAATTTTTATCATGTAAAAACCACTTTCCTTTTTTATCAATGCCAATTAAAATAGCTTTATACTTTTTCTTATCTAGAGAATTATAAACATTCTGGGCAGAAATAAGAGAAATTTCATGTTCAGCCGATTTACCTCCCAAAAGTATTCCAATATTTAATTTTTTCATATGATTATTTTTTAATCCTTTCCCCACTTTATATAGGCTCTAATATTTAATACAATCAATATTATATTTAATAAAATTCCCGGCACAAGATTAATTAGATAATTTACTGAAATCCAAACAACACCGGCTATCATTCCAAAAATAAATCCGTATCGTTTTTTACTGCCAATATAGTATATAGAAAGCAAAGACATTATCATTGCTAACCAATCTAATCCATAGTATTGAGTGAGTAATTCTTGCATATTATTTTTTTATTCTTCTTTTAAAATACCATAAATAAAGATATCTAACCATCTTTTGTTTTGTAATGTGCATTTTTTGCACATTGTTAATTAACTAATTTTAAAATAAATTTCTGTATTTTTTGTATTCCTCTTTAATTATTTTCTTCCATTGAGCTGTTTCATTTTTATTACCTAAATCATTTTTGTTATAGACTAAAAGAACAGAAACTACTTTAGAATCATTATGAATAGCTAGAATACATCTATTTCCAGATCCTTTACGAGATTGTTTGGTTCCAGCAATTCTAAACTCAGTTTTAACTATTTTAATCTTAGTAGATTTAATAATAGTTTCAGCAATGGATGTGTTAAATAAAGGATCAATACGTTTGTATTGTTCAATTAAAGCTTGCCAAGTTACGTCCCATGCCTTCTTGTATTTTTTATTGAATTTTTTGATAAAATGGTTTTCGGCAAACCGTTCAACTATTACTGAATATTTAGTAGACATAACTAGGATCTTCTTGAGTTATTAACTCATAAGGGATTATTTCATCGGGAGTACAAATTTTGTAAGGTAATTGATTATGAGTAAAATCGACTATTTCACTAGTTTTTTTATCTTTCCACTTTTTAGCTATTTTTCCAATTAGTTTTAATTCTGCTGGAGATAGTTTGTCTAATTTCTTTTTTTGAGAACCTCTGTTTTCAGAAATTAAAAACATTTCATCTTTATGATTAATTGTTATTTTTCCTTGTTCTTCTAGTTCATCCATTGCTTTAAAATACATATCTGGCACAGGACCAAATTTAATTCGGCGATATTGCATTCCACTCATGCTCTCTAGTTTTTCATAAAACCAAGCAAAATCTGCTAGATATAACATTTTAGCTAGCTTGGTTTTTAAAATTTGACCATCCTTAGAGGAAGCTTTTCTGATATAAGCCAGAATCATTTCTTTGTATTTTTCATAGTTGGATTGGGTTCCACTTTCCACCTCTTCTAAAGAAATACCAAGAATATCAGATAATTTTACTATCTGAGAAAAATTTAATTCCGTTTTTCCTTGTTCAAAGGAGATATAAGAAGAACGAGAGATGTTTAATCTTTTAGCAATTTCTTCTTGGTTGAAGTTTTTTTGAGTTCTTAATTTTTTAATTAATTTAAAATATTGATTAATCATATTTTTACTTTATTATTTATACCTCTATTATATATATAATATGTCTAAAAGTCAAACTTCTAATGTCTATATTTTAAACTATCCGGAAATTCCGGATAACTGAATTTCGTTTAATTTTATTCTAGTTTATCTGGATAATTCATAAAAATACCATCAACTCCTATTTCTTTCATTCTTTGAACTTCTTTAGGATTTACTGTCCAAACAAAAACTTTCAAATTATTTTGATGGGCAACTTCAACAAACTTTTTATCTGTTCTTTTAACAATCGGGTGAATAGAATAGGCTTTAAGTTTCTGAGAGAATTCTATGTAATCTAAAGGATCTCTATCAATAGCTACTGCCACATCAATATGCTCATCTAGCTCTCGTAGAGTTTCCAACTGAGGACTATCAAAAGAAGAGACTAGAAAGTTATCATAAGTCCATTTCTTTTTTTTGATGTATTTCCTAATTACTCTGAGGGTTGCCTCGGCTGTATTTACTCCTTTAAGTTCAATATTAACTTTGACTTGTCCATCTATTAGATCTAAAGCTTCTTCCAGAGTAGGAATCTTTTCTCCTTTGCCGGTATCAAGTTTTTTAAGTTCTGTTAAAGTTTTCTTAGCAACAAAACCCTGACCATCAGTAGTTCTATTCACTTTTTTATCATGGATAACTACTAATTCTCCGCTTCTGCAATGATGCACATCAAATTCGATCATATCAACCTGAAGATCAATCGCTTTTTGAAAAGAAATTAATGTATTTTCAGGCTCATAGCCCATAGCCCCCCGATGTCCGATTATAATCATATTATTATTTTTTACATTTTAAACAAGTATTTCTATGTACAGAAAGAGTCTCTCCGCATTTTTTACATTTCCATCTTTCTTGTTCATTTTTAACAAATTTTCTAATACCTAGTTTTTTAATATTTTCAAGATTTTCCAGCATACTCATTTTATACTTAGTTTTATATCTTTTATCTAAATTCTTTAATCTTAGGCAGGGATATTTCTCACATTTAGGAGAGCAAAATTTTTCCTTTTTTTTCTTTAATATTTCGCAATTCATAATAATACATTTTCGACAATATTCAGGTTTGTTTTCACTCATCTCTCTACAACCTAAACATTTATTTTTCTCCCGAAGAAAGCCTATACATATTCCACAGTTCATGCCACAGGGTGCGATTAGTTTTGATGTGATATTTTTCATGAAACTTTAAGCTAGAATTAATAAAATTATGCTGAGTGGAAAAAGAAGAAAGTAGGATATAGGTAGATAACTATTTTTACCAATTTTTACCCATGATTTATGCCACCAGATAGAACCCTTTGGTCCTTTTAATAGTTGTTTTAATGAATCAAATCTCCAATTCAATAGAAACCACAAAAAATCTTCAAAGACCAGTATTGCTATAATACAAGCTATTGATAATAATATATTTTTTGTCAGATAGAAATGCTCTACTAAAATGATGATTGGAATAATTAATCCAAAAACAAATAAATGATAGTTGAGAGGTGATTCTACATTAATTATCTTTACAAATAATTTTATAATTTTATTTTTTGGTGCGAATGGTTTGGCGTACCATTTATGTTTTGGCCAAGAACTACCCCATCCTCCACTTGGTTCTATTATAATTTCAAAAATGGCCAGAGGTAAGGCAATTAATAAAATATTTAGAATATATAATAAGTATTTTTCCATATTTTTTTATTTAGATTGGTTTAATTATACAATATAGATGGTTAAAATGGAATAAAAAATACCTACTTAGTAGATATCTTTTATGAGGAGGTTTATTACATTAATCTTTAATTTTACAATCCCAATTAGGATAATTATCACTTTTATTACGATTGTTTTCCCATTGAAGAGGTTGTAAATTATCTATTTCATCTGTGCCTCCAAGTTCAACTGGCTTAATGTGATCAATTTCCCATCCCCACTTTTCTGTTTTTCCGTAGTTAGTACGTTTCATACTGGCACCACATTTGTCTTTTCGAAAATTGGGATATTTTGGTTCGACTTCCCCCTTCTCCCATACTTTTTCAATAGTATCTTCATCAAAAGAAGAGCTATTATTTTTGGTGTTATAATCTCTAGCCATGTTTTTTTTGATTAATTATTAATTATTTAAAGTATCTTAATTATACAATATAGATGGTTAAAATGTTACTATTGAAAGTCTTGTATCTTATAGAATATCGAAATGTAATCTAAACTTTTCTGCAAATTTTTTTACCCTAATAATATCATCTCTACTTGGCGCTTTATTTTTAGGATGGGCAGAATCTTTCCTAACCTCTGTTGCTATTTTAAAATCATTATGTTTACTATAAAAATAATTCTTTATAGTTTTATTTTTTATTTTTGAAAGAATATTATTACGCAAATCGTCAATGCCATCATCTTTAGGTAATTTTATCTCATATTTTTTGTGAAATTTTATTAAATCTCCTGCTAAAATGTCGGACAATACAATTCCAGACGCTTTACGAATTAGATATTTATCATTCAAATTTATTAAAAAATCTACTGTTTCAAAATCAGCTATATCTTTAGAAATAATATTATAATTTTTTTCTATATTTTTAATAAGTTTAATATAATTTTCAATCACTTCACTTATAATATTTTCTATCATCTTTACACCATGATTCTTTATAACATCATTATAAGTAAAATTTTTCATCTTTGATTTTGCAAAATTTGGACTTACTAAAAGAAGATAATAATATACGGCATAACTTTTTTTTATCATAATGCTATTAAATCTACTATAAAATTTTGTTCCTCTTAAATCTAATTTTACTATATCTAATAATTTATAGTGTATTTGATTGAGTGTCTTAATTCTTATTTCCAAACTATTTTTAGAATCATATAATTTAATAAGACTCTCTCTAATATTTGGAAGTTCATTTAGATTATTTTTTACATTAGTTTTTATCATGTTTTTTTAAATTTTTTTTTTGATACTGTGATTTGCTAAGACAATTAAATTGTCAAAACTAGCTATTACATTAATTAATATCTAAAATTCTCTTTGCTCTTGCTAGCACATGGTCGTAAGTCATTATTGTTAGATTATGATAACTAGAGTTTAAAATACGATATGCTTCTTTTTGTTTATTGTTCCAATTATTTGATCTACCGAATATTAAAATACAACGAGGTTTAATAGTTTTTATATTTTTAACCCGTTCTAAAAATTTAACACTATTTGCTTCACGCTCCACTTCGCAAATATATTTTGTTGCTTGTGTTATAGCTTTTATTAGAGAGGATGAGGGAATATAGTTATCATGATCTTGACTGTCTGCCCAAAAATTTAAATTACCATCTGGTCTTTTAATCTCTATAATATCTAAGAAACCATCATATGCTTTCATTAGATAATCACTTATATTTTCAGTATCAATATTTCTTTCATCTAGAATTTTAACAAACTCACTACCTAAGATCCAACTATTTAACTCTAACCACTTTTGCCACTTTTCTTCAATTAGATTCTGTTCCAACATAACTTCAAATTCTTCTACCGCTTTTATTTTATTTTGAGTTTCTAATCCAATCATCAAATCATCTGATAAAATATTGTTATCATTAATAAAACTTAGAATTTCTTTTTTATTAGGGTTATTGAAAATTGCTTTTAAATGTTTTATATTCTTTTGATCAAAATCATCATTAATAGGAAGATACTCTTTTACGCCTTTTTTAAAAGGTTCATAATTGTCTGATAAAAATTCGAGTAATTTTTGAAATTCTTCATTATCTAATGTTAATTCGCTTTTAGGATTTTTATTTTCAAGAATTTCTAATCCAAAATCATCTTTATTGTAACGTCCAATTTTTAAACAAATATCCTCAAGTTTTGTATTCGTATGGGGAATTTTCCAAAAAGCAACACGTGTAATTGTCCGTGATTTTTCTTTTAATAAACCGAATAGATATTCTATTCCATCTTTTGTTTCTTCAATTATTGTCATAAATTAATTTAAATTTAAAAATATTTATATACTTTAATTTTCCCACTTTTATATGAAAAGTCAAACAAAAAACTTTGAAAAACAAAAAACACCTACATAGTAGATGATTTTTAAAGTGGCTATGCCATCCGAAACTTTAGTAAAGGATGGCGGAGAGTGAGGGATTCGAACCCCCGGAACCCGTTAAGGCTCAGTAGTTTTCAAGACTACCCCATTCGACCACTCTGGCAACTCTCCATGGTAATGGTTTATTATTTCAAAGATATGTCCCTTGGCTCATTTCATTCGACCACCCACCGCAAGGCGGGGTCCCGCTTCGCGGGATCTGGCAACTCTCCATGGTTTTAATCTTTCTATAATCCTAGCAATTTTTTAAACTTTATTCCACTCTTATAACCTTTTATCTCTAGTTCTCTTCTATATGCTTCTGCTTTAGTATTGTAGTCTTCTGTGTGTATAGTTTTCCACGGAAGATAAGGTTTTGTAGATTTAACTTGTCCAGAATTATGTCTTTTTAATCTATTATCAATATTATTAGTATGTCCTGTATAATACCTATTGTTTTTTAAACTTTGTAATATATAAACTTTATACATATTTCATTTCGACCACCCACCGCGTAGCGGGGTCCCGCTTTGCGGGATCTGGCAACTCTCCGTGACGATGGTGTGATATCCAGAACTCAAAGAGTAAAGGATGGCTGGGCTGGTAGGATTCGAACCTACGCGTGACGGGATCAAAACCCGCTGCCTTACCACTTGGCTACAGCCCAATATTTTAATATTATAACATTAAATTTCGAGTCAGTCTCACCGTAGCTTTAGCGAAGGTGGACAGCCCAATAATTTTTAAAATAACAGTTTCTATATACTAGTATATTTTTAGAACTTTGGCAAGAGTTAGAGTAATTTTTTGATTGACAAAAAGAGTGAAAAGTATAAGATATTAGAAATGAACCAAAAAAATGATTAAGGGAGGAAAAGTGCAAACTACTCGTAGTTATAAGGCAATGTGGATTGGTTTAGTAATGGTCATTGTAGGTATTATTTATCATGTTATTCATGCAATGATTTATAAAACTAGTTTCAGTACAGTAAATATTCTTTCAATAATAGTAATGGTCATAGGTTTTATACTTTGTTCATTACCTTTAATTTTCGGGATTTATAAAAATCCCAAGGAAGAAGAAAAAAAATCCGCTAATATCATTAAAGTAGATTATAAATCTTCAAAAATGGAATTAGTGTATGAAGAATATGATTTTTCTCTTCCAAAATTGAGTGGATATGTCAATGTGGTTAAAGGGTTATCAAAGAACCTGATACCAGGATTAGGATCAAAACATTTCAATTGTTATGTAAGTCCTAAATTTAAAGAATTAGGATTGAATCGACGGGGAAAAGCAACCGGACCAACAAAATTTGATGTTTATTATGTTTACTGCAATAATGATTTTCTAGAACTTCTTAAAAAATTTACGGAAGATTTGGATGAACGAGTAATGACACAACATCAAGTATCAGATTTTTTCATTACTTATACCAGAAACTATTATAAGTATCCTTTAGAGATTCATCCTACTCGGTACTTAGTGAAGAAAGGAGATAGTTATTTCTTAATTGATATATTCTATACTACTGGCATGTTTTCTCATAGAATACACCTAAAACCTATTCCATTAAAGAATCTAGAAGAAGAAAGACAGCCTTATGAATTTTATTTCATAGTACCGAAAGTACCAAAGAAAAAGTAATTAATACGTAAAACTGCTAGAGATTAATAATCCCTAGCAGTTCTTTTATTTACCCTGTTAAATTATCGTTTTGTGATATCATTTAACGAGGTGAATGTAATGTTTTAAATTTATTGGAAATAAGGTAATGAAGATAATTTGGCATCTGTTGTTATATTCATACTTAATCTCGTTAGTCCAGCTTCATCTCCTTGGGTAGGTAAATGTGTTATATGCATTTCACAAGTTTCTAATTCTTTTAATTTATCCAAAGCCATTTTTGTTTTTGGATTTGTTGTTGAACTAACTGCCAAAGCAATTAAAGTTTCATCTACATTTAAAGAACACGCTTTTTGACTGAATAAACCTTTTTTCATTTTTATTATAACTTTTGTAACTTTATTATCTATTAAATCAACAGAATCAGGAATATTAG
>Ga0307992_1001180_pt1 | contig 15643 bp, 15 predicted proteins | sample EllFjometagen133_FD_203162 | JGI IMG/M metagenome (GOLD analysis project Ga0307992, IMG submission 203162) | Marine microbial communities from Ellis Fjord, Antarctic Ocean - #133 | ecosystem: Environmental > Aquatic > Marine > Unclassified | place: Southern Ocean | collected 2014-10-08
AAGTTTAGCATATCTATTCATCTAGAATTGCGGTTTGGCTTCTAAATCCCTCACCTTGTAAAATTGAAATATTTTGGATGGTTATAAATGCTTTTGTATCTTCTTCTTTTGCTATTCGTCTAACATTTTCAACTTGTCGACGAGAAACTACGCAATAAAGAGTTTTCTTATTGCTGTTTGTATATAATCCAACCGAATCGAATCCTGTAACACCTCTTTTTATTTCTATCATTATTCTTTTTGAAATTATATCCCAATTTTTACTTATAATAAAAATACCCTTTTCGGAAAGGACGCCTTCAATTATTGTATCTGTAACTTTTGAAGTAATTCCCAAAGCAATTAGGCAAAATAGAATTAAATCCACATCTGCAAAGACAATACCACCCAATATAATAATTAATGTATCGACAAACATAAATGACCAACCTAAAGAAATTTTAAAATATTTATTTATTATTCTGGCGATAATATCTGTTCCTCCTGTTGTTCCACGACCACGAAATATTATTCCCAAGCCAACACCTAATAATAGTCCGCCATAAATAGTAGCAAGAAATCTGCTATCAGTTAGTGGAGAAATTTTTAATATTTTATCAATAAAGTCACAAAAAAAAGATACCAAAAGAATTCCCCATATCGTTTTAATTCCAAATTTTTTGCCGAAAATTTTTATTCCGATGATGAAAAGTGGAATATTTAATATTAACATCGTTATCCCAGCAGGAAAGTGGAATAGGTGATAAAGAACGGTAGCGATTCCGGAAACACCACCGGTATTGATCTTATTTGGAATTAGAAAAATCATTAGTGCGATAGAAAGTAGTAATGATCCAATTAATATCAGTACAAAATCAAAGTATTTATCAAATAATTTTTTAAATTTTTTCATATTATCTCCTTATAATATTAAATTAATAATGTAGTGTAAATATAAGCATAAATTTATCTAAGAAAATAAGAAAATATTAGATTATTAAAAAAAATCTACTTATCTTAACAAACCATTATAAAAAAATAGAAATGAATAAAAAAAACAAAATAGTTAAACCAGCAAAATTCGTAAAAGGTCAAATAACACTTCCGGGTGACAAATCAATAAGTCATAGAGCATTATTATTTGCAGCTCTTGCAGAGGGGAAATCAAAGATTAAATTTTTAAATAATGGAGCTGATGTTCTCTCTACTATAGTTTGTTTACAAAAATTGGGTATAAAATTTCAGCTTGGAAAATATTCCGTTGAAGTAGATAGTCCAGGTTTCGAAAAATGGAATAGAGAAATTACCGGATCGATTAATTGTGGAAATTCTGGAACGACAACAAGATTATTAGCTGGTTTGATAGCAGGACAGGGAATAAAAGTAAAGATGATAGGAGATGAATCTTTGAGTGCTCGTCCGATGGAACGAATAATCGATCCATTACAGAAAATGGGTGCGGAAATTGAAAGTGAAAATAAAAATTTACCAATACTTTTTAATGGCGGTAAATTAATGGGAATTCGTTACACATTGCCGGTTGCGAGTGCTCAAGTTAAGTCCTGTTTGCTTTTTGCCGGTTTGTTTGCTGATGGGAAAACATATATTACAGAAAAAACAAGAACACGCGATCATACTGAAAATATGATGAAAATTTTTGGTATTTCGATATTCAAAAAGAAAGATGTAATTTCAATAAATAAGCTAAAGAATCCGGTTATCCCATTTAAATATTCTGTGCCAGGCGATCCATCAGCGGCGGCTTTTTGGGTAGCAGCAGGATTGTTAGTTCCAAACAGTAAATTAAACTTGAAAAGGATTTCTCTTAATCCATCTCGGATAAGTTATATAAAACTATTGCAAAAAAATGGTTGTAAAGTTCGTATCAATTCAATTAATAAAAGTTTGGAGCCATTTGGGGATATTATAATTCAATCTTCTAAAATAAAACCATTTTCAATCAGAAAAAAAATTGCTGCTTCATTAATAGACGAAATCCCAATTTTAGCACTAATTGCCACGCAAGCGAAAGGTAAATCAACATTCAGAGGTGTTAAAGAGTTGAGATTTAAAGAGAGTGATCGAATAAAAAGTATAGTAGAAAGTTTAAAATGTCTCGGTGCTGATATCCAAGAATATCCTGATGGGTTTGATATTTTTGGACCAACTAAACTCAAGGGAAATACGGTTGATTCGTATGGAGATCATCGTATTGCTATGATGTTGGCAATTGCCGGATTGATTTCTAATTCACCAGTAAAAATAAAAAATCACTCTATTGTAAATATTAGTTATCCGGATTTTTATGGGATTTTAGAAAGAATCAGTAGAAAACAATAAGGATAATATACAAAATATATAATTTTATTTTCTAATATTATGAAATCAAATTCAAAAATACAATTAGGCATTTTAGGCGAAAATATTTCCTACACAAAAAGTCCATTATTGCATAATTTAATTAGTGAACAGAAAAATATTAATTTGGACTATAAGATTTTTGATGTCGTAAAAAATAAATTAAAATTTTTTATAAAGGATCAGTTAAGAAAAATTGATGGTTTTAATATTACAATTCCATATAAAGAAAGTGTAATTCCATATTTACATTACATTGAACCGATTGCTGAAAAGATTGGAGCGGTGAATACTATAACTGTTAAGAATAAAAAATTCTATGGTTATAATACGGATATTATTGGGTTTGTTAAAACAATTAAATCCCATATTCAAAATTACAAAAAATATTTCCCTGTTTTAATTGGTTACGGTGGTGTATCGAAAGCAGTTATTTTTGGTTTAGAAGATGTTGGTTTTTCTAAATGTACAATAACTGGTGGATTTGATTATAAAGAAAGAAAAGAAATGATAAAAAATGTTTCGTCATTATTGCAAATGAAAATTGTTGAAAATATTCCAACTGATTTACCAATTCTTTGGATCAATGCGACGCCTATTGGAACTAAAAAGTTATCTGATATTCCTGAAAATTTCATTAAAGTAGGGAAAAATGATTTTTTATTTGATTTGAATTATAGTCCGAATCCAACCCATTTGCAAAAATGGTTTTTGTCAAAGAATAATTTTGTTAACGGTCGTCAAAATGAAGTTAGAAGTATTAATGGGGCTTATATGTTGATATATCAGGGAATTGCTTCCGAAGAAATTTGGTTTCCAAATATAAATTTTGTAAATTTAAAAATAGAAAAAATAATTAATAAAATATTAAAGTAAAAAAATATGAGCAAAATAAATTTCATAACAGCAGGCGAAAGTCATGGACCTTTATTAACGGCAATTATTAGCGGTTTGCCAGCCGGGTTTAAAATTGATGTTGAAAAAATTAACAAACAGTTGCAAAAAAGACAGCTTGGATATGGTCGTGGTGGAAGAATGAAAATAGAAAAAGACAAAGTAAGGGTTTTGTCAGGAGTTCGTAATTCTGTAACACTTGGTTCGCCAATTACTTTACAAATTATGAATCGTGATTTTTTAAATTGGAAAGATACTATGGATCCTATTCTTCTCGATCAAAGAGATGAAAAGGTAGAAATTCCGCGTCCTGGCCATGCCGATTATGCAGGTATAAAAAAATACGGATTTAATGATATTAGAAATGTGCTTGAACGATCTTCTGCAAGAGAAACGGCTATTAGAGTTGCGGTAGGAGGATTGTGTCGTCAATTTTTGGAAAATATAGGTATCAAATTTTTTAGTCATGTTACTCAAATTGGAAAAGTATCGATCAAAGAGAAAATTTATAGTAATGAATTACTTGAGTTGGCAAATAATTCTACGGTTCGTTGTATAGATAAAAATGTATCTGAACAAATGGAAAAAGAAATTGATAATGCTAAATCGCTTGGTGATTCAATTGGTGGGATATTTCAAGTAGTGGTAAAAAATTTGCCAATTGGACTTGGTAGTTATGTTCATTGGGATGAAAGATTATCGTCAAAAATATCGTCACATATTTTAGGGATTCCTGCAATAAAAGGGATTGAGTTTGGGAAAGGATTCAATTCTGCGAAGATATTGGGCAAAGATTATCATGATGAATTCACGGTAAAAAATGGAAAGATATCTCGCGATTCAAATAATGCCGGTGGATTGGAAGGTGGAATGACCAGTGGTGAACCGTTGGTAATAAATGCCGTAATGAAGCCAATTCCAACTTTGACAAATCCATTAAAAAGTTTTAATATCAAGACAAAAGAAAAAGTTGTTGCTCATAAGGAAAGAACCGATTCGTGTGCTGTCCCTGCTGCAAGTATAGTTGCTGAAAATGTTATTGCAATTCCGCTATTAGATGCTTTTTTAAATAGATTCGGTAGAGATTCTTGGAAAATAATTAAAAAAAGATTTAAAGATGAAAATGGCATTAATTAGTTTTATATTTAATTAATATTTTTTATATTTAATATAAGTTTAAAGGGGAATAATGAAAAAGGAAAAAATTCAATCGGTAAAGGAAACAATTGTAAAAGAATTTAATAGTTTGTCTCCTGCAGAAGAGCATTCAATATTAGAGTCAAATGATTTTGAATTTATTAAAAGACAAATAAAAAATCTGCAGAAAGATAAAAATAGATTTGTTGTTTCTGGTACTATTATTGTGGTTTTTGCTTTAATTCTTTTGATATTTTTCTTTAAAGATAAGCAGATTGGTGAGTGGCTTTATTTGGTATATTTAGGAATTGCGGTTGTCTTTTCGATAAAGGCATCTCTAAGTTATGAAAAGATACGAAGGAAAATTTCACTTTTCAAGATATTGAAATCCTATTACGATAATAAAAATAATATTTAATTGTAATTTAATTAAGTATAAAATGAATTATTTTCTTATTGGAATGATGGGATCTGGAAAAACATCCCTTGGGAAATCGTTGGCCAATGATATTGATTATAATTTTATTGATCTTGATGGTGAAATAGAAAAAGCTGCCGGAATAAAAATTAATAATATTTTTGATAAATACGGTGAAAAATATTTTAGGAAATTAGAAATGGAAACCTCACGAAAAGTTATTAAAAATTCGGAAAATAATGTTATTGCAACAGGTGGAGGTTTCCCTATTAATGAGAATAATTTTAAATGGATGAAAAATATTGGAATTATTATTTGGTTAAAAGCATCTGCGGAAACGATTTTCAAAAGAATAAGATCAAGTAAAGATCGTCCATTACTAACTAATCCATCTATTCAGTCAATTGAAGGAATATTATCTGAGCGAATGAAATATTATCAAAGGGCAAAGTATCATATTGATACAAATGGTAAATCACTTAATATGACAGTAAATACATTAATTAAGGAAATTAAAAGTAATAATTTGTAAGATATAAATAAATGAATATTATTTTTTAGGAAAATTATGCAAAAAATTCAAATTGATCTACATGAAAGAAGTTATTGTGTTTTAACAGGTAACAATATTTTACAAGAAGTAGGAAAAATAATTAGCAAATATAAAGTTAGCAAAAATGTTGCTTTAATATCAAGTGAACATGTTACAAAATTATATAAAAACATAGTTCAAAAATCACTAACAGAAAATGGTTATAAAGTTCATTTTATAAAGATGCCAAGTGGTGAGAAAAATAAAAACTTTGAAACTGTTAGATATTTATATGATAAAATACTGGATTTAAATTTTGATAGAAGTTCAATTATTATTGCTTTAGGTGGTGGTGTGCTTGGCGATACTGTCGGATTTGTCGCTGCTACCATATTTCGTGGAATAGAACTCATCCAAATTCCTACTACTTTATTATCACAAGTAGATTCTTCTATTGGTGGTAAGGTAGGAATAAATCATGAGCGCGGGAAGAATTTAATAGGGGCCTTTTATCAGCCAAAAGTTGTTATTGTAGACCCAAATGTTTTAAGGACATTAGAACTCAGAGAAAGAATTTCAGGATTTGGTGAGGTAATAAAATACGGTATTATTAGGGATAAAATATTTACAAATTTTCTCTTGGAGAATTATAAAGATATTTTGTTATTGAAAAATATGGATTACATGAATTATGCTATTTTTCGTTCAATAGAAATTAAATCTGCAATTGTTTCTGCTGATGAAAAGGAAAATTCTTTAAGAATGGTTTTAAATTTTGGTCATACAATTGGTCATGCTATTGAAGTTGCAGAAGGATATGGAAAATTTACACATGGTGAGGCGGTGATTATTGGAATGTGTGCTGCAATCAAATTGAGTGCTGATGTTGGAAATTTTGATTCTAATGAAGCTGATAAATTAATAAATAATTTGCAAAAAATTCCAATAGTTCCATCTGTAAATCACTTAGATGAAGATAAAATGTTGGAAGCGATGTATCATGATAAAAAAGTTAAAAACGGAAAAATAAGATTTGTTCTTCTAAAGAAAATTGGAGAAACCGAAATAAAAGATGATGTCTCTGATAAACAAATAATTGAAGTAATTAATTGGATAAAGGAGCTAAAGTTTGTCACATCAATCTAATGACATTTTGAAAATTCTGATTCTGCACGGACCAAATTTGGATATGCTGGGAAGTAGAGATCCAAAATTTTACGGTAGATTAACACTGGATAAATTGAATAAAAAAATTCGTGAGAAAGCGAAAAAGTTAAATGTTTCCGTGAAAATTCATCAGTTTAATTCTGAAGAAAAAATAATAAAAACATTACATCGACAGCGTAAAATATGTGATGGAGTGGTGATAAATCCAGCCGCTTTTACACATTATAGTTATGCTATTCGTGATGCAATTGAGTTGATAAAAATTCCGGTTGTCGAAGTGCATTTGTCAAATATTTATGAGCGAGAAGATTTTAGAGAAATTTCTGTAACAAAAGATGTCTGTATTCATCAAATTTATGGTAAAAAAGAAAATAGTTATTTAGAAGGTATGGAGTATTTAGTTAATTATTTATTAAAAGAAAATAAAAATAATTGAGTTCATTTGAAAAATTTAATAGAAAAAAAAATAAAAAGTGAAAATATTTTTGATGGCATACTCTTAAATGTAAAAAAAGATACGGTTGAATTACCAAATGGTAAGGAAACTGTGCGTGAATATATTGTTCATCCGGGAGCAGTTGTTCTTGTTGCATTTTTACCGAATGGAAATATTATTTTAGAGAAGCAATTTCGTTATCCGGTTGGGAAAATTTTTAATGAATTGCCTGCTGGGAAAATTGATGCCGGTGAAAATTTAGAAGATACGGCAAGACGTGAGATGGCAGAAGAGACCGGATACCATCCTAACAGTTTAGAATATGTTGGAAAATTATATCCGGGAATTGGTTATTCCGATGAAGTAATTTACATTTATATAGCAGATGATTTAGAAAAAAGGAATATCAGTTGTGATGATGATGAATTTATCGAGATATTTGATGTTCCTTTACAAACTGCTTATCAGATGGTAATGGATGGTGAAATTGTTGATGCAAAGTCGATGATTGGTATAATGATGGTAAGAGAAAAATTTGTGAGAAATAAAACCACTAAGAACACTGGGAAAACACAAAGAATGTAGATGTAAAAATTAGAAATTAGTATTCCTATCCGCTTCATCCGTGTTTTAATATTTATAAACTAACAAACCATTTATGAAATTTTCACTTTCAAAATTACAACAATTACAAAAAAAAAATAACATCGATTTGATTGGTGTAGCAAAATCATCTCATTTAAAAGAAGATGAAAATGTTTTTAGAAATTGGTTGAATAGTAATTATAATGGTGATATGAATTGGATGGAAAACCGTATTGAGAAACGAACGAATCCGCAATTACTATTCTCGAACACGAAATCAGTCATTGTTATTGGAATGAATTATTTCAGTAATATTCAGCAAGAAAAATCAGATAATTTGCTGGTATCAAAATATGTAACTGAAATAGATTACCATAAATTTCTTAAACAAAAATTATTTTTATTGTTAAGGGAAATGCAAAATATTGACAATTCAATTAAAGGAAAAGTGTGTGTTGACACATCGCCAATCTTTGAAAAAGCATGGGGAATTAAAGCCGGATTGGGTTGGCGTGGGAAGAATTCTTTATTAATTTCTCCCGAATATGGCTCGTGGATCTTTTTAGGTATTTTACTTGTTAATGTAGAATTTGATAAGTATTCTAAAGAAAAAAGAGATGGATGTGAAGATTGTAATTTATGTGTTGAAAGTTGTCCAACCGGAGCAATTTTAAAAGATAATAAAATTGATGCTAATAAATGTATTTCCTATTTGACTGTAGAAAATAATGATAAAAAGCTGCCCACAGAATTGCAATTGAATAATTGGATATATGGATGTGATATTTGTCAAGATATTTGTCCCTATAATGAAAAAAATAAGAAATTATCTGTTCATTTAGAATTTCAACCGAAAATTAAATTGCATAATAAATCGAAAAAATATTGGGAAAATATATCAGAATCTGAATATAGACAACTTAAGAAAAAAACAGCTATGAAAAGAAGAAAATTTTTGTTTATTTTAAGAAATATTAATCATAACTTATGATGAAAAAAAAGGAAATAATAATTTATAAATTGGAGCGAATTAAATGAATAAAGAAAAGGTAGAAGCCTTACATAAAATATCTAATGGTGAATATTATGATCCTCATTCAGTATTGGGAATTCACGAGAAATCTTCTCTTGAAAAGGTAATAAGAATATTTCAACAAAATGCCAAAAGTGTTTATATTGAGACATTGGATTCCTATAAAAGACAATATAAATTACATAAGACCGAAGTAAATAATGTGTGGGAAATATCAGTTAAGAGGAAAAGATTTTTTGCATATAAAGTATTGGTTATATATAAAAATGGACAAAAGCATAATTACATAGATCCATATCAATTTGCTCCAACGCTAACTGAAGAAGATATATATTTATTTGGTAAAGGCGATAATCATTTTGTTTACGAAAAATTAGGTGCTAATGCGAAGACAATTGATGGAATAAAAGGAGTAAGTTTTGCCGTTTGGGCGCCATCTGCTCGTCGTGTAAGTGTAGTTGGAAATTTTAATTTATGGAATGGATTGCTTCATCCGATGAGAAGTTTAGGCAGCTCAGGTGTTTGGGAAATTTTTATTCCCGAATTGAAAGCAGGTGAATTATATAAATTTGAAATATTAACTCAATCAGATGGATTAAAGATAAAATCCGATCCTTATGGAAAATATTTTCAAGTACGACCAAATAATTCTTCTATTGTTTATGAATCAAAGTATAAATGGAAAGATAAAAAATATTTAAATAATAAACCCGATAATTTGAATGATAAACCAATGAATGTGTACGAAGTTCATTTGGGTTCTTGGAAACGGAATGAAAATTGGGAATGGTATTCTTATAGAGAGATCGCTCCGATTTTAATTGAGCATGTTAAAAAATTGGGATTTACTCATATCGAATTTATGCCATTATCCGAATATCCTTTTGACGGATCTTGGGGTTATCAAGTTACGGGATATTATGCTTTAACGAGCAGATTTGGAACTCCGGATGATTTCAAATATTTAGTTGATTTATGTCATCAAAATGGAATTGGAATAATAATGGATTGGGTCCCTGCTCATTTTCCAAAAGATGATTTTGCATTACGAAGATTTGACGGAACGGCACTTTATGAACATGAAGATCCGAGACAGGGTGAACATCCTGATTGGGGAACGCTTATTTTTAATTACGGACGCGACGAAGTCAAAAATTTTCTGCTCTCCAATGCAATTTATCTATTAAAAGAATTCCACATCGATGGATTGAGAATTGATGCAGTCGCAAGTATGATCTATTTGGATTATAGCAGGGAAGAAGGAGAATGGATTCCAAATAAATATGGTGGTAATGAAAATTTAGAAGCAATTGGTTTTATGAAACATTTGACAACAGTTGTTGGAAAATATTTTCCAAATGCTTTAATTATTGCCGAAGAATCAACAGCTTGGGGAGGTGTTAGTAATCCTGTTCACGCTGGTGGATTAGGGTTTGATTATAAGTGGAATATGGGTTGGATGAATGATTTTCTTGAGTATATGAAAAAAGATTCAATTTACAGAAAATATCATCATAACGAATTAACTTTTTCGATGCTTTATGCTTATACGGAAAAATTCATTTTGGTCTTAAGTCATGATGAAATTGTTCACGGGAAGGGTTCATTGCTGAGCAAAATGCCCGGTGACGATTGGCAAAAATTTGCTAATTTCAAATTGATGCTTGCATTTATGTATTCACATCCAGGGAAAAAATTATTATTTATGGGTACCGAATTTGCTCCTTGGAATGAATGGAATGAAATGCAGGGTGTTCAATGGGAATTGTCACAATGGTCGCCACATAAAAATGCAGAAATATTTTTATCACAATTAAATCATTTATATTTACAAGAACCGGCACTATGGGAAAAAGATAATGAACCATCCGGATTTGAATGGATCGATAGTAATAATGCAAAACAGTCAATCGTTAGTTTTATTCGACATGGTAAAAAGAAAAAAGATGATTTGATAATAGTTTGTAATTTTACTCCCGAAACATATTTTGAATTTCGGCTTGGCGTTAATGAAAAGGGGAAATATAAAGAAATATTCGATACGGATCATAAAGATATCAATGGAAGTGGCGTTATTCAAAATGGAATTCATAAAACTGAAAATATTAATTGGAATGGTAAAAACCAATCCATTATTTTTGGGTTGCCACCTTTGGGAGCAGTAATTTTTAAGAAGATAAATTAATGGTGAATATCTTGATTTTAATATTTGTTTTATTATTGATTGGATATAGTATTTCGTTGATTTATTTTACTTATAAAATTGACAGATATGATCCTGTAAGAAAAAAGGATCTGCCTTTTTTATCAATAATAGTAAGCTTACATAACGAAGAGGAAAATGTTAAAACTTTGATGAAATCATTGTTACAACAAGAATATCCTGAAGAAAAATTAGAATATATATTTGTGAATGACAGATCTACAGATAGAACCGGTGAATTGTTGGATAAATATTCAGTGGAAAATAAAAACATAAAAGTTATTCATATTAATGATATTCAAAATGGCATTGCTCCCAAAAAAAGAGCAATTGATAGTGCAATAAAAAAATCAATCGGAGAAGTGATTTTATTAACAGATGCCGATGCTCAACATCCGAAAAAATGGGCAAAAACAATGGGCTCATATTTTACAGAAAAAGTCGGAATGGTATTGGGAAATGTTCAATATAAAAAATTGAGTGGAAGCAATAACTTACTATTCGAGTTGTTAAAATTGGATTTTTTCACGATATCGGCTATTGCTGCCTCAACAGTATCAATGAAATATCCTGCTACTTGTATAGGTACAAATATGGCTTTCCGTAAGCATGTTTATGAGCAATTAAGTGGTTATGGTAAATATAAAAATATTCAATCAGGTGATGATGATCTGTTTCTACAAAGAGTACGAGATGAAAGTGATTGGAAAATAGAATATGCAATTGATGAAAATACAAAAGTTTTTACCTTTCCACCCTCCTCTTGGAGGCAATTCTATAATCAGCGTCTCCGTTTCGCTTCTAAGGGCTTTAAATATCCATTCAGGGTAACTTTATCATTGTTATTACTTTATCTGGTTAATTTGAGTTTTATTTTGTTATTATTATTTTCATTTTGGAGCCATAATTTATTTGTTTTATTGGTGTTTGGAATTGTTATTAAAGTCATTGGTGAACACATTTTCTTATCAAAAGTAAAATCAAAACTCAGTTCAGATGTTAATTTTGGAATTATTCCAATCGCATCGATCTTACATATATTTTATGTTGTATATTTTGGAGCTGCAACTCAATTCCAAAGTTATGAATGGGGTAGTAATTAGTTTTAAATTTAGTGAAATTTTATTATGCGAAAATATTTTAAAATAATAATTATATTTGTATTATTGAGCAGTACATTATTTGCTTCTCAATTACATGTTCCTATTAATGATCCGATCTATTTATATTTGGATAGAATGGCAACGATGGGAATTGTTCGTAATATTTTTAATGATGCATTGCCATTGAATAGAGATGAAGTGGCAAAGGCATTAGTAAAAATTTTTAAACATAGAGAACAGCTTTCAAAAGTTGACAGACAGATTCTAGAAGAATATATTTCAGATTATCGTTATGAATTTAGAGACAAAAAACATTGGAAAATTAAAAATAATTCCAATACATATTTTCGATTCAGCAAATTTAATAATTTTAAAAACGACTTTAAAGATATTTTTACTTATCGTAATAATTCGGAAGATCTACATCTTTTCGTTCATGAAAATAATAATGAATTGTTATGGTTAGATTTTGATTTCATGGGCAGAGTTGAGGCACAAAATAAATCGGTAAGAAATGTTGGCGCAATGGGTTTTATAATTTCTTCACAAATTGGAAAACATTTTTCTTTATACGTGGATGCCTATCAATATGGTCAGACAATACAGGAGGGATTTGATTATTTTTCACCTGAAATGAATAAGCCATTTAGATCAACTGAAGGAAATATGTACTATACTGACAAGTCGGATGCATACATTCAATATACTTCAAAATTAGGTAGTTTCGAATTAGGAAAAGAACCACTTCATTGGGGGAATTCAAATAATTCAATGATATTATCTAAGTCGGATTCTAACGCATCATTTGCTTTTATAAAATGGGAGAGGAAGTTCTATAAATCAAAATTTACATTTTTACATGCTTCTTTATTACCAAATGATCCTTATATCGATTCAATAAGTGAACGGCGTGCATATAGTAAAAAATATTTAGTTGGACATCGTTGGGAATTCATGCCATTTACTAAATTTCATTTTGGATTTACCGAGATGATAGTTTATGGTGAACGAAATCCAGACTTGACATATCTAATTCCAATGATTTTTTTATGGCCGTCACAACATAATTTAATGGATAGAGATAATACAATTATGGCAGTTGAATTTGAATATTTTCCTCTGAATAAAATGAAATTATACGGAAGTTGGTATTTAGATGAATTAAGTTATGGAAAATTATTCAGTAAATGGTGGGGAAACAAATTTGGTTATCAAATGGGAATGCATTTTACCCCTAAGTTGTCAAACTTATCTACCGATTTTACTTTTGAATTTACCGCTGTTAGACCTTGGACATATACACACAAATATTCTATAAATTCATTTACACATGCAGGTGAAAATTTAGGATTTGAATACGGACCGAATACTCAATTATTTTATACTCAAAACAGATGGTGGATTACAAAAAGACAAATCTTAACTTTTGAATATGAATTTTTAAAAAGAGGAATAAAATCAATTGATGATACAACGAGTTACGACATAGGCAACAACGCAAATCAAAATTATGATAATAGAAATCCCGAATATGATATGTCAACCGATTGGTTAATGGGAGAAGTAATAGATATTCATTCTTTTTCTGTGAATTGGTATTATCAATTAAGTAATGACCTTTATCTTAATGCTAATTATAAAATCAGAAAAATTCAAGAAGAAATTGATAATTTTATTTCTTTAGAATTACGGTTTAAATTTTAATTATTCTAAAAATAAAATTTATGAAAAAAATTATAATATATTTCGCCCAATTATTAATTTCCATTTTGCTAATTATATGGGCGTTTGGAGGAGTTGATTATTCGTCTGTTAAAGAATTTATTTTTGATCTGCCAAAATATAAAATTCTTTTGATCCTACTTCTTGCCTCAATTAATTGGACTACTAATTTCTACTATTATATGTTTACATTAAAAGAAAGTAAAATAACATTTTCAAAAAAAGAGGCGTTAATATCTTTTTTAGTCGGATATGTTTTGCGTTTGACAATTCCCGGCGGTTATGGTGAAGTAGGAAAATTAGCATTAATTCGGGGAAAAATTAAAAATAAACTTACCGGCTATATGTTAAAATTAATTGCAGAGTTTTTGTTACTTGTATTTATGCTTGGTTTTGCAATTGTAATTCTTTATCCCGAAAATAAATATTTATTACTTATTTCTATTTTACCGATTTTATTTGTTTTACTTATTCCAATTTTACGAAAGATTAAATATATTAATTTGTTAACAATCCCAAATGTAAAATATCAAAAGTTTATAATTATTAATTCCTTATTTGCATTAGCACTTTATATTACTTTTATATTACAATATCAGGTGATTTTATGGGAATATGACATTGCTTTTATAAAAATTATTGCAATTTGCATTGTCGTTCTTTCCGCAGTTGGAATTCCAATTAGTGTTGCCGGTATTGGTGTGAGGGAAAATGTTTCATTGTTTTTTTTAGCAATGTATGGGATTCCCGAAAATATAGCAATTAGTATCCCAATGATCGTTTTTGCGTTTAACGGTTTAATTCCAGCTTTTGTTGGAGCTTTAATTCTATTATTTGGAAAAAATAAAATAAATTTTATTAATCATCGCAAAGATAATAAAAATATAAATTCTGAAGAATGAGATGTTAGCTATAATTATTATTTTCATTATTTCAATTTATATATTAATTTCAATTCTAATGTTTATCGGATTGCATTGTGGTTCGAAAAAGAAAAATAGAAAGTTACACAATTTTTCAATTGTTGTTGCGGTAAAAAATGAAGCTACTGTAATAGAAAATTTGCTAAAAAGTTTAATTAAAATTGATTATCCTAAAGAAATGTTGGAAATAATAATTGTTGATAATGGGTCTAATGATGGTACAGAAAATAAAATCTTGAAGTTTTGTAATAAATACGAACACATTAAATTGTTGGAAATGGGAAATAAGAAAAACAAAAATTTCAAAGGGAAACTTTATGCTTTACAACAAGGTATTTTAAAAAGTAATGGAGAAATAATTCTTGTAACCGATGGTGATTGTAAAGTTCCGCCTTCTTGGGTAAGATCCTACAACTCAAAATTCGGTAAAAAGATCGGTTTGATAGCCGGTAATCTTTCTTTAATAGAAAAAAATAGAGAAGCATCACTATTTGTAAAAATTCAAGCTTTGGATTGGATATTTTTACAATCAATTGCAGCGGGAACTACGGGAATAAATTTGTCAGTTTCAATGCTTGGCGGAAATTTTGCGATAAGAAGAGAGACATATAATGATATTGGTGGATTTGAGAAATTGGGTTTCTCTATTATAGAAGATATGCAATTAATTCAAGCAGTATCTAAAAATAAAAAGTGGAAAGTTTTATACTCTTCTGATAACGATCTTTTGGTTGATACTTTGCCCCCTGTAAAATTTAGTGAGTTTATTAAACAGCGGAAACGATGGGTGATGGGAAGCACAGATGTTTCGGTTTGGGGAATATTTTTGCAAATAACAGCCGTAATAAATCACTTGCTAATTATTCTTGGATTTTTATTGCCAGTCAGTAAATTGTTGTTGTTAGGTGGAATTCTTAGTATTTTTTCAGTTGATTTTATTTTACTCTTCAGACAACTTGCAAGATTCAAAATGAAAAGATTACTGTTATACTTTTTTCATTTTGAATTATTTTATATCTTTTACACCTTTATATTTTTACCTGTTGTTCTTTTTTCCAAGAAAGTAGAATGGAAAGGGGAAGAGTATAAAGTTTGAATAATTCAGAATAAACTTTTACCGCAGAGGCAGAGAGTCATGGAGGAATATAGGTTA
>Ga0307992_1001181_pt1 | contig 15641 bp, 16 predicted proteins | sample EllFjometagen133_FD_203162 | JGI IMG/M metagenome (GOLD analysis project Ga0307992, IMG submission 203162) | Marine microbial communities from Ellis Fjord, Antarctic Ocean - #133 | ecosystem: Environmental > Aquatic > Marine > Unclassified | place: Southern Ocean | collected 2014-10-08
TCCTCTCGGGGATACCAATAACTATAGGATTTGAATGCCGCAGGTGCGACTGAGCACCGAGGCGGGGTAGACGGCGAAATCATCAGATTTCGACCGGTAACCAAATCCTCTCGGGGATACCAATAACATAAATGCATAAAGTACATAAACTAAAAAGCGGAATTCGCGTAATACTGATACCGAAAAAAGATACTGAAGTAGTAACTGTTGCTTGTGGTTTTGGAGTTGGGTCCAGACATGAGCAGGAGCATGAACATGGCATCTCGCATTTTTTAGAGCATATGATCTACAAGGGGGCAAAAAGGAGAAAAACCACAAAAGAGGTATCCGAATACATCGACTCTATCGGTGCCAGTCACAACGCTTTTACCGGCAAGGAGTATACCGGTTTTTATCTTAAGGTTAGTGCTAAGAATTTAGAAAAAGCTGTAGATATATTGTCAGACAATATTACTTTTGCCACGCTTGAGAAAGAGGAGATTGACAAGGAAAGAGGACCGATTATCGAAGAGATCGATATGCACGAAGACATTCCTTTTGATAAGGTAACCGACACTATTGAGTCTGCCCTGTATAGCAAGAGTCCACTTGCAAAAGATATTTCTGGAACAAAGAAAATAGTTCGTTCAATATCGAGGCAAGAGCTTCAAGACTATAAAAAAAGACACTACTGCAAAGACAATATGGTTTTGGTAGTAGCCGGTAAATATGATGAATGTAGTGATAAGGAATTGCTAGAAATAATAGATAAATATTTTGAAGAATTGCCCGAAAAATCGGAGAAGAAAGATGGTTTTTGCCAAAAACATCAGAGAGTTATGCTTTTTCCTAAAAATATAGAGCAGACAAACTTCATTTATGCTAAAAAAGGTCCATCTGAAGAGAGTGAGGATAAATATTTTGTCAGAATCTTAACCAAGATTCTTGCTGGATCGATGAGTTCAAGACTTTATAAAACAATAAGAGAAGAGCTTGGGCTGGTATATGCAATCGAGGGATTCACTAGCTCCTACAGTGATGAAGGATCAATCCAAATTTATGCCGGCTTGGATAAAAAAAATATTAGTTTAGCTTTGAGCGAGTTGAATAAAGAAATCGATAAAATGGTCGAAAAAGGGGTTACTGCACAGGAGCTGAATAAGGCAAAAGAGATAATTATTACCAAAATGTTGATAAATCAAGAAGACAGCGCAAGCCAGGCTTTTGATTATTTGACCTCTCTTTTGGTCGGCAGTAAGATTGAAACACCAGAGGAGAAAATCAAAAAATATAAAGCTGTGAAGCTGGAAGATGTAAACAAGGTTGCTAAGAAATACTTGGTTGGAGACACTTATCTCTCAGCTGTTGGGCCTGGTCTTGATAAAGAAAAAATAACTAAAATAACCACAAAATAATTTTATAAAAGGAGAAAGATGTCAGTCAAACCGGCTATACAGCGAACAGTTGTGCTTGTAAAACCAGACGGGGTGCAACGCGGTCTAATAGGCGAGGTCATTTCGAGATTGGAAAAGAGAGGTTTAAAGATTGTTGCTTTGAAGATGATAAAGCCCACGCTTGAACACGTTGATAATCATTATCCAAAAGATGCGGCTTGGATAGAGAGACTCGGAGAGAAAGGTTTTAAGGTTTTTGATGAGTATGGATTGGATCCGAAAGAGAAAATGGGTACAGACAACAAAAAAGAGATAGGGACAAAAGTCCGAAAATGGTTGGTGGATTATATGATTGAAGCTCCAGTTGTTGGCATGATTATAGAGGGAGTTCATGCTATTGATATGGTGAGAAAACTGGCTGGAAATACCTTGCCCAGCAAGGCAGATATAGGGACCATAAGGGGAGATTATTCAGTTGACTCTCCAGCAGCCGCGAATCTCGAGGGAAGAGCAATAAAAAATATAATGCATGCTTCAGAAACCGTAGAAGAAGCTGAGCATGAGATAGACCACTGGTTTTCACAGGAAGATGTATTTACTTACAAGCGTTCGGACCATACAGTGATGTACAACGAATAAATTTTCACTCGATGTTTTATTTTTTGATATTTGCGACAACTCTGATCCTCTCTTTTTTTCTAACTGGGTATTTTACTCGATTGGGCAAGAGAAAAAAGATTGTCACTAAGCCCAGGAAAAGAGATATTCATAAAAAGCCGATTCCGCGAATTGGTGGCTTGGCGATTTCGTTATCATTCCTGATTGTATCGCTGGCTATATTTCTGATAGTTAAGCCAGGCCTCAGGCTTTCTGATGGCCTGTGGCTTGGCGTAGACAAACAACTGTTAGCTATCTGGGTGGGAGCGATAATTATCTCCGCTTCTATGTTGATAGACGACATAAAAGGATTGAAGTCGTGGCAGAAGTTTCTTTTTCAAATCGCAGCAGCCCTAGTAGTAATTGCTTCAGGAATCGGCATAGATACATTGGCAAATCCTTTCGGCGAGCGATTCGATCTAAACGCAATCTACATTCCGATAGTTACAATCAACGGTATTTCTTATCACTTCTCTCTCATCTCTGATTTGTTTACAATAATTTGGCTGGTGGGAATGATGAATGTTATCAACTTTGTTGACGGAGTAGATGGTTTGGCTTCCGGCATATCGACAATAGCAGCTAGTACTATATTTTTACTCTCCCTTCATTTTTCAGTAAATCAGCCTGAAGTGGCGTTGATATCTCTTATATTAGCTGCTGGATCGTTAGGTTTTCTGGTTTGGAATTTTCCTCCGGCAAAGACTTTCATGGGTGATAATGGAAGTATGTTCCTGGGACTTATTTTGGGCGTCCTACCCCTGCTTTCTGGCGGGAAATTGGCCACCGCTTTTTTGGTTTTGGGCTATCCAATAGTGGATGGATTAATTGTAGCCGGAGGTAGAATTATCAAAGGCAAGAATCCTTTCAATACTCCAGATAAAACCCACCTACACCATAGGTTTATCGATGCTGGCTACTCCTCTCGTCAAGCAATTTTAGTTATGTACGCTGTCTCTGCAGCTTTTGCTTGGGTTGCACTTCGCTCTTCTACGATTGAAAAGCTGATAGCTTTTGTCGCGCTCCTAATCGTAATATTTATTTTGATAATGTTTTTACGCTACAAGCGAGAACAAAAAAACGCATAATGTATTTCGAATAAGGTATTGGGTATAATAAATACGTAATTCATAATTAGTTATCCATTATTAGAACATCATGTCAAAAGAGTTCACTTTTAACGGTCAAAGACCAGATGAAGCGGTAGAAGAGATGATAAAAAATCACCCCTTTGTTTTGTTTATGCCGGGATTGAAAGCGGTTCTGTTGCTTGTTGTACCAGCTGCTGCTCTGATTTTCTTTGGGGCGTCTCTTGGCTTCACTATAACCACATTGATTTGTGTCCCCCTAGCCCTCGGGGTCTTTTCTAGAGCCTATTACGTCTACTCTGTGAGTGTCTTACTGATTACCAACCAAAGAATCCTCTATCTCGATCAGAGGAACTTTTTCAAGAAAAAGATAATTGAAACAAATTTGGACAAAGTCCAAGATGTTAGTTCAGACATGGATGGTCCGATTAAAACTGCTCTCGGTTTTGGAAACCTGATAATCCGAACAGCTGGCGCCTCGGAGGGGACTGAAATAGTAATAGAAAACATCCCCAATCCGTATCAAGCACAACAGGAGATAACCAAGAGGATAGAATGATTTAGATTATTAGAATGTTTTCCTTACCGACAAGCGCGGTAAGTTTTTTATTTAGTACTGGGTTTATATCAACTTTAGATTTCAAGGTTTTTTCTTTATAACCGTGACCGTTGTTAGGAATATTTATTATTACCGAAGATTTACCTTTATTTGATTCAAAGACTTCTTTCAAATCAGTCAAAATCGATTTATCACAGCCTTTTGGCACAGTAATCTTTAGTGATTTGGGTGAGAAATCGTAGGCAGTAGCATCTTTTTTGGGAGGTGGCGGAGCGTTATTCTGATATCCGCCTCCATTATTTCCCCCGTTTTGATAATTATTATTCCCTCCTGATTTATAGCCACCTTTGCCTCGCTTTGCTTTCTTTTTGAACTCTAAAAGTTCTTTCTGCTCACCGATCTCCTGGACTTGGTCAGCAAGTATTTTTGGTGTTCCATCTTTGAAGTTTATATACCCATCTACAGCCACAATCTTATCTGGCGTCCACATCTCTTCAGCGCCAGCCAGCAGCTTTGGAAAAACCAAGATTTCAACGTTGGCATTTAAGTCTTCAAGCCTAGCAAAGAGCATTTTTTGATTGGTTCGGGTTGTTATCTTTTGAATCGAAGTGATTATGCCCGAGACACGGACAAATTCATCTTCGACCTTTTGATTTATCTCTGATAATTTTATAGTTCTGTGGGGCTCGATTAGGTGCGAGACTCCCGTGAGAGGGTGTTCTGATACGTACATCCCTAGAAGTTCCCTCTCCCAAGCCAGACGTTGTTTCTTGTCGGCTGGGGGAACTGATTCAAACTCTATTTTGACTACCCGGGCCACATCTTCCTCTCCAAAAAGTGAGTTTTGCCCAGAAACTTTCTCTTTTTGCAGCGAAGAAGCAAAAGCCAAAATCTTTTCCATATTGTAAACCAACTCGGCTCTCTCTCCTAGGTCGTCGAGCGCGCCAGCCATGACTAGTGATTCCATCGATTTTTTGTTGATTACTTTTGGTCCAAGTCTAGTTATGAAATCTTCGATATCCTTATAAATTCCACCCTCTTTCCTCTCTTCGGTTATCTCTTCAGCAACTTGCTCACCGACGTTTTTTATGGCTGACAATCCGAAGCGAATATTTCCGCTCTCCTTGACTACACCAAAATCAACAAACGATTCGTTGATTGATGGGGGTAGAACCTTGATATCCATCTCTTCACACTCTTGGATGAATATTGCCAATTTATCCAAGTCGTCCTGACCGGAGGTCATGAGTGCCGCCATGAATTCAGATGGGTAGTGGGCTTTCAAATAAGCTGTTTGATAGGCGATAAGGCCGTAACAGGCAGCATGAGATTTGTTAAAACAGTATTGTGCGAAGTCCTGCATAGCGTCGTAGAGTTCGTCAGCGATTGATTTGTCGATTCCGTTTTTAACGCAACCCTCGACAAATTCCTTGCCCATCTTTACCATCAGTTTTTTTATCTTTTTACCGATTGCTTTTCGAAGTGAGTCGGCTTGCCCGCCGGTGAACCCTGCCATGTCTTTGGAAAGCTGCATTACCTGTTCCTGGTAAACCATAATTCCGTAGGTGTTTTTTAAAGCATTTTCAGCTTTTGGATGAGCGTATTTAATATCTTCTTTCCCATGTTTTCTGTCGATAAATGATTGAATCCATTGCATCGGTCCCGGTCTATAAAGTGCTACCATAGCGATAATATCCTCAAAAGCATTTGGCTTTAGCTCTCGCAGATATCTTTTCATGCCATCTGACTCTAGTTGAAATATGCCGGTGGTTCTTGCATCGGCTAGAAGCTCGTATGTCTCTTTATCGTCTATTGGAATTTCTAAGATATTTATTTCTTCCTCTTTGGTTTTTCGGATAATTCTAACTGCGTTTTGGATAATAGATAGGTTTGCAAGGCCTAGAAAGTCAAATTTTAAAAGACCGAGGTGTTCTACCGGGTTCATCGAGTATTGGGTTACAGTCGATATATCGCCTTTTTGTGCTTCCTGGAGTGGCACATATTCTGTCAACGGGTCCTTGGAGATAACTACTCCTGCGGCGTGCATAGAGGCGTGACGCACAACTCCTTCAAGCCGAGCGGCAATGTCGATACATTTTTTAACCTTAGCGTCTCCGTTGTAAATTTCTTTTAGTTCGGGAACATCTTTCAGCGCTTCTTCAAGTGTTGAGCCTTGTGGAATCAGTTTAGCTATAATATCAACTTCAGAATAGCTCATTGAAAGAACTCGGCCAACGTCGCGTACTGCCATTCTGGCGGCCATGGTCCCGAAGGTAATAATCTGAGCTACGTGATCTCTGCCGTATTTTTTAGAAACGTATTCTATGACCTCGTGTCTCCGATCGTCGGCGAAGTCCATATCTATATCTGGCATGCTAATACGATCAGGATTTAGAAATCGCTCGAAGAGTAGATCATATCTCAACGGTTCCAAGTCGGTGATATCCATGGCGTAGAGGATTATAGAGCCGGCACCAGATCCACGACCAGGGCCAACTGCGATTCCATTGTTTTTTGACCAAACCGTGAAGTCGGAAACGATCAAAAGATAGCCTTCATAGCCCATTTTTTTAATTACGCCCGCTTCGTATTTAAAACGCTCCCAAACTTTTTCCGAGATGTCTAACTGCTCAGGAGTTGGCTCAACTCCAGTCGTTAAATCCTCTTTTTTAATTGGCTTCTTTCCGTATCTTTTATTTAATCCGAGATAGCAGGATTCCAAAAAATATGAGTGGAGATCGTGCCCCTCGGGCACTGGGAAGTCGGGGATTATTATTCCGCCCAGCTCAAGTTTCAAGTTGCACATATCTGCTACTTTAACTGTATTCTCCAAAACCTCTGGGTGGTCGGGAAATTCTTTTGCAATCTCTTCTGGTGATTTCATCGAGTAATCGTCATTGGCCATCGTCATCCGTCCCTCATCGGTCATTACTCTCGAAGTTTGCAAGCAGATAAGAGCGTCTTGAGCCTCTGCATCCTCTTTTTCTACATAGTGGATATCGTTGGTGGCTATTGTTTTTAAACCGAACTCATCGGCCAGTTTGAACATCAGCTCGTTTGATTTATCCTGTTGCTCCACCGAGGGATGTTTCTGCACTTCCAGACAGAAGTTTTCTTTGCCGAATATTTCAATATATTCCTTAACTGTTTCACGTCCTTTTTCTATGCTTTCTAGCGCTTTTCTCGGTATCTCTCCCTGTACACAAGCGGAGGAGGCGACCAAACCTTTGGAGTATTTTCGCAGTAGATTTTTATCAACTCTCGGTTTATAGTAATATCCTTCAAGATGAGCTTGAGTGGTGAGCTGAATTAAATTCTTATAGCCATCCATATCTTTTGCAAGCAGTATTAGGTGATAGGGGCTGGCGTCTACCCGAGGAACCTTGTCTTTCAGTGTGCGAGGTGCAACATAAACCTCGCAACCGATAATCGGTTTTATTCCAGCCTCTTCACACTCTTCGTAGAATTCAACGGCTCCGTGCATCACGCCGTGATCAGTAAGCGCTAAGGCCTTTGCCCCCTGTTCTTTGGCCTTTTTGACCAAATCAGGAAGCTTGCCCATGCCGTCTAACATCGAATAATGACTATGGGTATGGAGATGTACGAAGTCAGGTTGTGTTTTTTGCTCAGTCATAGGTATTGATAAATTGTTGCGAAACTGCTAGACTGCTGTATTGTGTAAATTACAAATATGACAATACAGGAATATGAAAATTTATATGTCTTTGTTCTCGGCCGTGAAACAAAAATAGCGCTTTTAGAGCTAGAATCAGTTTTGCGCCGTTTTGGTTTTGGTTTTTCTATTATTACTGTAACGGGAAATCTGGCTTACATCAATATTGAAAGCGAAAAAAGCTTTGACCATGAGAAGATTATCAGCTCTCTTGGCGGAACAATTAAGATTTTTAAGATTTTAAGTACAACTAACACGGATGAAGTTGTGAGAACTATCGCCAAACATATTTTGGAGGAGAAGCTAGGCCAGGGTGGAAAGATAAAATTCAGTTTATCAAATTATTCGAAAGATATTTCACGAAAAGATATTCAAGATATGGGGATAAAGCTGAAGATGGGTCTGAAGAGTGAGCTAAGCATTCGCTATATAGAAAACAGAGAGGGCGGAGACTTGCAACCGATCGTTTCAGCAAAAAATAAGCTGGACAGCAAAGGTATTGAGTTCGGCTTCTTTGAATTAGAGGGCAGTCTATTGCTCGGCAAACTTATCGCAGTTTACGATCCGGTGAGCTGGTCCAAGCGCGATTATGGCAAGCCAAAATCTGATAAATTCTCCGGCATGATGCCACCAAAGCTTGCTCGGATGCTGGTAAATATCACTCTTGATGAAATGGAGTATCAGAATTCACTTGTTTTTGACCCTTTTTGTGGTTCTGGAAACATCTTGATTGAGGCTTTCTCTATGGGTTGCGACGTAGTCGGCTCGGACATATCTGAAAAAGCAGTAAATGATAGTACGGCAAACCTCGATTGGCTGATAGAAAGCACTGAATCAGATTTAGATAAGCCTCAGGCACATCAAATATTTATGGCCGATGCCACAAAAGAAGACTTTTCACAAACACTAAAGGGTATCAGTCAAAAAAATATGGTTTTGATCGCTGAGCCGTATCTTGGAACTCCTAAAAAGACAAAGAGTGGTATTGGTGACTTGAAGACGGAGGCGATTGAGCTGAAAAAAACGTATTTGGCTTTTCTAAAAAATATTTCCTTAATTCCTAATTCTTCATTCTTAATTCAGAGCATGGCTCTTGTTTTTCCGCTCTTCGAGCTTGAAAATGGGGACAAATACTCTCTTTTTTCTGAGGCTGTTGACGAAATCAAAGAATTGGGCTATACTCCTATTCGTACCCTGAGATATGGGAGAGACTATCAGGTTGTGAAACGTGAGGTAGTTTTTCTTTCATTGAAAAAATAGTAGTTAAGAAATATTATGGCACATAAGAAAGCTGGAGGAAGTACAAGACTGGGAAGAGACTCGAAATCAAAGCGCTTAGGCGTCAAGATTTTTGGTGATCAGTATGCAACGGCAGGTGCTATCATAGTTCGACAAAGAGGATGCAAGTTTCATGCAGGTGAAAATGTAGGTAAAGGTAACGACGATACTCTGTTCGCGCTCAAAGAGGGTTTGGTTAAATTCCAGGAGAAAAAGGTTGAGGCTTTCAACTCGAACAAGACAAAACGAACATATGTTTCAGTAGCGGAGAAGAAGTAAGCCAATTTATCGCTTTCGATAAGAAGTAGTCCTGAGGGAAGATTTCTATCGGTAGCTATTCGCCCCTTAGTAAGGGGAATGGATGGCAAAATATGCGGAGGAGAGGACGTGAGAATTACGGCTAGCAGTGCTGTGTGGATTTGCCCTTATTGCGGGCGCGGTTATTCAGACAATGCGTCTCCGTGCCATGTCTGTGGTAGGGGTCTAGAGGAAGTGCGAGCTGTCTACCATTCGGTGCCACCGATTGGTGGGCGCAATGCACAATAGTGCTCCGAGGGGGGCGCTAGCTGTGAGGGATGAGTGAGGTTTACACCACAACATTGCAGACGTTGAATTCGGAGGACCCGACGATGCAAACGCAAGAAGTTCTCTTCGCCGGGACAGCCGGACGAGGAGAGTGAGACGTAATGTCGAGTGAAGCAGACGGACAGTCTGTCATCGGTAGCCCTGGGTTCGTATGGTACAAGGGCAGGTCGGTGGCTGAGCACGTTTACCGGGAAGTGGCCGTCGACAATGGCATCCTGGTCGACGGTGGGGCCATGCACGTGGCCCTCGCCACAGGTACTTCTGACAGCTGAGGCCAGAGGGATTCTGCAGAGCCTCTGTTCCTAGCATGAGTAGTTGAGGTGGCGGTGGGGGTTCCATCGCAGAGGGAGGGGCCCTTGTCGGGCCCCTCCGGTGGGGTTTCCCCGCCGAGAGCCGCATGCTGTACAACTCGTACAGCTGCTTTCTCTGAGCTTAAAAGAAATTTTAAGACTAGAGCAGAGTAAAAAATAGAAAAAAAGAAAATGCAAAACACACTACAAAAATTCATGAAGAAAAATGTCCCAGAGATTCGAACTGGAGACACGCTTAAAGTGTCCGTCTTGGTTAAAGAGGGCGAAAAAGAGCGCGTCCAGATTTTTGAAGGTCTAGTTATCGCTACAAAACATGGAAAAGGGTTGGATGGAACATTTACTGTTCGAAAAGATTCCTATGGTGTTGGTGTTGAACGAGTATTTCCTCTACATTCACCACGAATAGTTAAGATTGAGCGAGTAAAACAATCAAAAGTTCGCAGAAGCAAGATTTACTACATGCGTGATCTGAAGGGTAAAAATGCTAGACTAAAAGAGCTAAATAGAGACAATAAAGTTTGGGAAGAGAGCGATGCAGAAGAAGAGCTAGAAAAAATCGCCAAGGAAAAGGCAGCAATAGCCAAAGTTGAAAAGGAAAAAAGAGCTAAAGAAGAGGCAAAGATAGAAGCCAAAGTCCAAGCCGCCGCAGGAGATAGGGTAGTGGATGAGAAAAAAGAGGAAAAGAAATAATTAAAAACTGATTCAAATATAAAAAACACCAAAGTTTATTCTGAGGTGTTTTTTTGTGTTTAATAAACGAAACGCCCGCCGGTATGTTACCGGCGGGCGCGGTTTGCATTGGTCCCGAGTTATCAACCACTCAAGACTAAGTTGTCGAGGTCGTTGCCAGTCACGCGTTTGGCGTGTCCGTCGAGGAATACGGCATTTGCGCCTTCGTTGTGGCGAGGGTCCACTTCAATGTACGATGTCATGCCCATGATGCTACCCGCTGCATCCGCTACAAGCGGCATGGCTACGGGGTTGTCGATATTGGCGAGTGAAGCGGAGTTTACCCACCACAATGGCATGCCGTGGACGAATGTTTTGTTGACTACCACCCACTTGGTGTTTGGGCCGTAGCTGTAGGCTGTACTGATGCCTATGGCGGAGAGGTTCACCGACCCCTTGGGGTCGGAAGGGCAGATGAATATTTGCTCGTTTCGGGCGTAGGGTAACAGCAGGTCGAAGTACGACACCATCTGTTGTCCGTCCCAGTTCATGGCAAACAGCAGAACTTCGTCGTAGTCATGCACGTACATTAGCTCCGCTAGTCCTATTTGCTTCAGGTTGGAGAGACAGCTAGTTTCTCGAGCCTTCTCTCGTGCCCTTGCGAACGCCGGGAAAAGGATGGCCGCCAAGGTGGCGATAATGGCTATCACCACCAGCAGCTCGATGAGCGTGAATCCTCGCCTTGTCATTTGGTCTGGGCCTCCTTGGACACGATGTTCTTTCTTTCTGTTTGGATTGCGGTTGATAGGCTAGTTCTTCGTCCCAGAAATCCAGCTCCGACTCACCTGTGAGTTGCCCCCTCTATCGGAACAGGGGGTGGGTTTCTGGTATCGCCCGCGAAAACAGACTGTAGAGAAAGCAGGCGAACATCAGTGCAAACCAAACGGCGATAAGCCCAGAACCATAGTAGAGACCAGCTACGTGCAATCGCTCTAATGGTTTTGGTTTTTGAGACATAGCTCTTGTATGGATTCGTTTTATGTCCACCAGGTGGAGGTATAACGTGAAAACGACTCCCAAGGTGCTTACAATGCCGATGAATACAAGCCGAAACCCGCTGGGTATGCTAAACATTGTTCCCACTCTCCCTTGCAATTGCTTTTTGTTTTTGTTTACGACTTACATCAAAGTAGAGTAGTTGATCTCAATAGTCAATACAAAAGACAGTACAGCCTAATAATGGTTAATATATCCCAAATACCATATAGTTATGTTCAAACCATCGGTTTTGTGATACTGTCTATATATATGACAACAGATTGGAAATTGGTTAGAAAATTAAAGCTTCTGGGATTTGAAGCAAACGAGGCCCGGATTTATTTAGCTGCACTAGAGCTCGGACCTTCTTCGATGTGGCAAATTCATCAGAAATGCGGCGTTAAGCGCACTACCTGTTACCAAATATTTGAAAAATTTATCGAGAGTGGCGTTGGATCCAAGACATTTGAGTCAAAACATACAATTTATTCAGTTGTTCCGCCTGAAAATCTTGCTGTCTCAATCGAACACAAAAAAGATGAGTTCCTTCAGTCGTTGCCACAATTTTCCGCGTTACTCAGCCATTTGCCATCGAAACCAGAAATTACGCTTTACAAAGGGATAGAGGGGGTGCGACAGGTATATTATCAAGGGCTTTCAGGGCCGAAGGGCGGAGAACAACTAATATTGGCAACGCCTCAGTTTTGGTTTGCAAATGCTGAAGATAACGAAGCTTATATCGCGGAGCGTTTAAAGAAAAAAATAAGCCTTCGCATGATCTTGCCTGACACAAAGGAGAATCACTCAATGCTGAAAAATGACAAAAAAGAGCTTCGTCGAACCAGGTTTATATCTAAAAAAGATTTTGATCCACCGGTTGAAACACAAATATTTCCTAATAGAATCACTTATATTGCTCATTCAGAACGTGAACCATTTGCAACGGTGATAGAAAATACTGCTATTGCAGAAGCAGAAAGACAAAAATTTGAACTCTTGTGGGAGATAGCTAAGAAAATATAACAAAACCCCCGCTGGTTAGGCGGGGGCGCGGTTCACGTCTCGTTTGGCTATCGTGAGTAGATCAGGAGCGTGACCATTATTGCCACGGGAATGTCCCCATAGATCATAAGGGTTCCCAACGCTCCGATCACCATTTTCCATATCCGGTGTCTGCAGCGGGAGGCGTAGACAAGCAATCGACCGCCAGTAACACCCCACACAACCATGGTCACCAGAAACACAACAGCCTTCATTTTACCCCTCTCCTTGGAGCGCCTCGATTGCGAACGCGGTCGAAAGACTGGGGCTACCGAAGTAGCCCGTCAGATGGCCGAAATGCCAGAGGGACTGAATGGCCCATGAGCCATCAGAGCTCTGCATTTCGGCTAGCTTTCGTTGTGCAAGCCGCCAGTTGTTGGCCGGCAAGCCGAGCAACCTGGCTACCGTGATGTGCTGGGCGAGGTCGGCCGGATTATTCGTCTCGCGGAGCCCAGTGTCCACTGCCGCCGTTAGCTTGAAAAGCTGTTCTGGGGTGAGGAAGCTGGCCTCACGCTCCAGCTTGGCGAGGAAGTAGAGGAACATTCCTCTCGTGTGGTAGTAGCGTGTACCATTCCGCCACGCGCCGGTATCTACGATGTTCGCTAGGTACCGCAGAGTGGGAGTGATTTCTACTGTCGCTTCCAGTATAACGCCGAGGCGTGCTACATTGGCGCTAACAACGGCGTCCACACTTTGGACATGGTCCGGGTGTTCATCGAGCCAGACTTGGAACACGCCACGCTCGTCGACATTCGCGAAAATCCTTTTCGCAACCTCGCTAAGCCCGGGGTAGGGAAAGTTCACTTCACCCAAGGCCATTGCTGCGACTACTGTGTCGTCGGCGTCAGCCGGGTATGGCGGTCGGAAGTAGCTTACCAAACCCCGGTTATCAATCCAGCCCCGTATGCAGTCTATCACTTCCTTGGTGAGAGGGTTGCTTGGGCAATGCTTTAGGACGCACTGTAGGGCAACGAAGCTGGAGGCGACCTCCGGCGGAGATAACATGCACTTCTCCATCGACGTATTCTTGCTGATGAAGCACGGAAACGACCCGTTGACCGACTGCGATTCCAGGTAAGCCAACCCTTTGCCAACAGCATCCTTGCACATTTCAGTATTCCTTTCGAAGCAAGAGGGCGGCCAGTGAAGCCGCCCATTGTGTGTTGTGGTGAGTCTTAAAAAATCCAGGGTCGTGTTTCCCGGAAGGAGCGCTCAAGTTCTGCATGTTTCTCAACCTTGGCCGCCACTCTGTTTTCATAGGCCCTTGAGTGGTAGTGCTCTTTCAAGAGTCTCCGGGAGAGTTCGTCCGGATTCGGTACGGTAGTCCGAAATTGGAGAGTCTCTCTGTTTGGCATTTCGCCGTGCCAGCCGCGCAGAGATAACTCAGTGCCCCGAAACGCTAGGACCTCGCTGCAAGACAATTCGTCGAATCCAAGAGCTGCTATCTCTTGGATGCCCCTTCGCATTTCGTCCTTGGTTTTGCACCATGGGCCGGTTAGGACGAATCCCATGGTGATGACTCCGGCTATTTTGCACCACTGGGAGAACTGACGAAGTTGGTCGTCAGAAGCAGAACTGTTCCTTTTCAGCTCTTTTCTGACTTTTTCGGTCCATTCTACTCCCGCCCCAAGCTGTGAAACCCCCGCAGCTTTCATGAGCTGTAGGTCTTCGAGTGTCAGCTCTCCTGCTCTGACGCCGGCAATGATACTAGCCCTGTCGCCAAAATCGACGTCGATTAGTGCCCTGCAAAAAGCATGGAGCCATATTCTGTTGCTGCTTACATCCTCATCCGTCATGTAGATAAGGATGGCACCCAGATCAACGAGATCAAGCGCTTCCCGGGCCACTTTCCAGGGGTCCCTCCTTTCGACGTGGCAGCCGTTCATCAGGGCGTTCAGACAGAACGTGCAAGCGCCAGGGCATCCAATTGACCCAGTTAGTGAAGCCACTCCGGTGATTTGGCTCGGGGCCGGAAAACTCAAGCGCCCCTTGAAGTCGGACCCTGTAATCAGTTCTCGAACGCGGATGGGCGGTGGCATAGTGCGGATACTCGGTTCATTCGGTGATCCATACACGATTGCCGGCCAAGGTTCTGGTTTGCCCAGAAGTTTGAGGAATGCGCCAAACGCGGGACCGATGAACCAGGTCTCCCCGTTTTTTGGGTTTTCTCCTTCTGCATGTCGCCCGGTGACGTCATATCCACCAATTGCCACCTTGATCGAAGGATGAATCCTCAGGATTCGTTCAGCCAAGGCCTTGTGCCCTGAATTCCAAAAGCTGGTCATGGCTACGACGCTTGGTCGTAGCTCCCCAATTTGAAGGAGAACTTCTTCAGTTGTCCCCCAAACAAAGTCAGCCCTTATGTCGTTAGCCAACAGATATGCCGTGAGAAGTTGCATGCTGGGCAGCTCCCGGAAGTTGTTTCCTGGTGCCTTAGACTCTCCGACTGGTCCTATAACAACAACTGATGCGCTCATTTTGGGCCTCCTTGCTCAGAATAGAGAGACATAATAAATTATCAATATTGAATACATATATCTATACCTCTAGACAAAAAAGACAAAAGTATGTAAGATAGAGTCAATAAGCAGTGACTAATCGGTTAGACAAATGTCAAAAACAAACCAGCTCGAACAGTTAGGCTTAAACAAAAACGAAGCCAAAACCTATTTGGTGCTTTTGAAATTGGGACAATCCAACATATCCCGCTTGAGTCATGAGCTCTCTGTTCCGCGTACAACTCTTTATTATTCGATAGCTGGATTAAAGGAAAAAGGATACATTTTCGAGAGATTAATCTCTAAAAAACGCTTATTTTCTGCTCGTTCTCCCGAATTTTTATCTAAAAAAGCTGCCAAGAGACTGGAGGAGGCGAAAAATATCAATGACAGAGTGGAGTATCTGATTCCCTCTCTAAAAAAAATGGCGACTGATCCAAAATCGCATTCTCAGGTAACTCACTATGAAGGCAAGGAGAGCGTTTGGGGTGTTTTTGAAATTATTTTACGCTCAAATAAAGATTCTTATTGGTTCGGTTTTGGGGAATCAATCTTAAAAAACTATGATTTTGATTATTTCGTTACCAACTTTTCCAAAAGACGTAGGCAACATAGCAGAACAAAATCGTACAATATCATTTCTCCCTTCGAAGGAGCAGAAAAAATTTCAAAACGGGGTGAAACAGATTTTCAGGAGTTCAGATTTTTTAAGAAGAATCAGAATTTTGATGCTGGTATCTGTATTTTTGGTGACAAGATTGCAATATTTTCATATGACGAAGGTCTTTCGGCTACTGTATTGCAAGGTGCTGCTATCGCCGAAATCACAAAAACTATGTTTATAATGATTTGGGATAGTATTAGCTGATAT
>Ga0307992_1001186_pt1 | contig 15582 bp, 20 predicted proteins | sample EllFjometagen133_FD_203162 | JGI IMG/M metagenome (GOLD analysis project Ga0307992, IMG submission 203162) | Marine microbial communities from Ellis Fjord, Antarctic Ocean - #133 | ecosystem: Environmental > Aquatic > Marine > Unclassified | place: Southern Ocean | collected 2014-10-08
AATTATTTGAAACAGACACTTCAAATTACAAAAGCAAATATAGATAGTATTTTTGGGAAGGAGTTGGAGAAGCAAGAAACTCTGGAGAATTTCTTCCATTCATCCTCGAATTGAATTAAGTTTTCGAGAATGAAAGCAAGAGAAGTTAGGGAGTGGTTTTGAAAAATGGAAGAAAAGATTTATGAATGGAAAAAGAAAGAAGGAGAAAGTTGGTATGTGTTAAGTATTAATAGTTTAAACAGACTAACTCTTGACCAATCTTTAAAAGTTCAAGAGATGAAGGATAATAAAACCCATCATCACTTACAAGAAAAATCCAATTTCTTACAAGAGAAATTTAATAGATTAATTGTGGTTTTAACTACATTTATTGTAATCGGAGTTTTTGCAGAATTTATATTTAAATGTTATGAACAATCTGGAGTGCCTATTAGTTCTTTTTTTGTTGGGGGTTTTTTAATTTCTTTTTTAATTGTTTCTATAGTTTTTGTAATTGTCTCTTTCTCTAAACCTTAAAACAAATAAAAAATAATAGTTGGAATTATTAAACAACCCATCATGTTTGTTCTGCGGACACCTGTTTGAATGCAGTATATTCCTGTTAGTGTTGAAATTCCCAAGACAACTAAACCAAAAAACCCAGAAGTTATTTTTTCTCCTATTAAAAGCCCAGAAGATAGGAAGACAACAAACCCCAGAACTATTAAAGTTGTGATTGAAATTTTTGTGTAATTTATTTTTGTGATTTTTTGAGAGAAAAGTTTTGCTAAATTTTTAGTTAAGAAAAAAGAAATTAATCCAGAGATTAAAGTTATGGTTAAGATTAAAATTAAAATGTTCATTGAAGGTATGCCGATGATTTCTTTTATTGCAACTGCTGCGCCTGTTCTGGTTTTTGAAATTAAGTAAAGAGAAATAAAAGAAAAGCCCATAACTAGAGTATTTGTTGCGCCAATTAAAACAAGAAAACCTTTTTTGTCTGAACGGGAAATTGTGTTTCCGATTATTGCTGCTTGTCCAGAGCCAACACCTGGAAGAAAACTACAAATTGGGGAAGCAATTAGAGAACCTAAAAATGCGCCTGCAATTGGACGTGGATTTATTATTGAAGGATTTGTGATTTCTTGTTTTGGAATTTTGATTTTGTTTTTAATACTTAAAACCAACATTGAACCTCCGAATAAACCAGTTAAAAGAGGAAGCAAGGGTTGATTTATTTCCATATTCAAAACACTCCAACCAAGAAAACCTGTTAAGAGAAAAACGCCAAGAGCAGTGAATTTTTTTCTTTCAAGAGAAATTAATATTATTGAAATAAGAATTAAGAAGAATGGAATTAAACCTTTAATAAAATTGTAAATTTGTGAAAGTATTAAAATTGAAGGGAATGCAATTAAAATTAAAGTGAAGATTGCGAGAATGCTTCCGTAGCAAGTTAAAAGAACTGCTTGGTATCCCTCGCCTTTTTTTAATAATTCGTGCCCAGGTAAAACAGAAAGTTCTGTGTCTGTATCTGGACAACCTAAAAACACAGATGGAATAAAATCAACAAAAGTGTGGGTGATTGCCATAGCAACAACAAACACAACAAAATAAATTGGAGGGATTGAACTTAATAAGGTTGCAGAAAGTGAAATCAAAAAAATTCCAATTAGATTGATGTGTATGCCTGGGATTAAGCCTGTGAGAGTTCCAGCGAGTATTCCTAACAAAAGAAAAGAGATTATTTGGATTAGCATTTATTGGAAACATTTAATAATTAATAATTATTTATGTGATAATGGATATTGATGAAAAGATAAAATTGCTGAAAGAAGTTGGAGAAGAGATTATAGATGAAAAAGAGTTGAAAAATTTAATTTCTAAGGAAAATAATTTGGTTGCTTATGATGGATTTGAACCTTCTGGAAAGATTCACCTAGCACAAGGTTTGTTAAGGGCAATTAATATTAACAAAGTCACTAAGGCAGGAATTAAATTTAAGATGCTTGTTGCTGATTGGCATGCTTGGGCGAATAATAAAATGGGGGGAGATTTAGAGAAAATACAAATAGTTGGGAAATATTTTATTGAAGTGTGGAAGGCTTCTGGTATGGATTTAAAAAATGTTGAATTTGTTTGGGCATCTGATTTATTAAATAATCGGGAGTATTGGAAGACTGTAATGCAAATTGCGAGGAACACAACGTTGAAAAGAATTTTAAGAACAACCCAAATTATGGGGAGAAATGAGAAAGAGAATTTACAAGCATCACATATTCTTTATCCTTGTATGCAGACAGCAGATATTTTTCATCTCGGTGCAAAAGTAACTCAACTTGGAATGGATCAGAGGAAAGTTAATGTTTTGGCTAGAGAGATTGGAGAAAAAATTGGATATTGGAAACCTGTTATTATTAGTCATCATATGTTAATGGGGCTTACTCCTCCAAAATCAAATGAAAAAGGTGTTGAGAAATCTATTGAACAAAAAATGTCAAAGTCAAATCCTGCCTCTTCTATTTTTATGACTGATACTGAAAAGAGTGTTGATGAAAAATTTAGAAAAGCTTATTGTCCGGAAGGACAGGTTAAAGAGAATCCTGTTTTAGAATATTGCAAATATATTATCTTTGAAAAGGTTGAAGATTTTGTAATAGATAGAAGTGAGAAATTTGGAGGAGATGTTTCTTTTAAGAATTATGAGGAATTGGAATTTGCTTTTAAGAAAAAAGAAATTCATCCACTTGATTTGAAAAAAGCTACGGCTAAATATATTAATGATTTATTAGAGCCTGTAAGAATTCATTTTAAGAAAAACAAAAAAGCAAGAGAACTTTTGAAAAAAGTTGAGAGTTTTCAGATTACCAAGTAATTATCCTGTTTTAAATTTAACAACATCTAAATCTTTTAATTTATGTTTTAATCCGACTTTTTGTCCAGGGAATTTTGAAGAAGGTCCCCATATTTTAGTTTCCTTGACTTTTTCAGAAAATCCTTTTAGAATTTTTTCAGCAACATCTTTTAGTGTTGAATCTGGTTTCATAATTATTGGTTTTGGTGATTTTTCTTTTCCTGGTTCTTTTGTGTAAACTCTTATTTTATCAAAACTTTGGAAGAGTTTATTTTTTAATTCATCAAGATTTTCTTTTGTTTTTGTAGAAATTAAAACAAAATTATATTTTTTAGATTGAAGAGTTGCAGATAATTTTCTTTGTTCTTGTTTGTCGAGTAAGTCTATTTTGTTGAAGACTATTATTTTTTTTCCAGTAGAGCTTTTTATTTTTTCTAGAATTTCTTTAATTTGTTCAATTTTATTAACGACTATTAAAATTGTGTCAGCAGTATTCATAACTCCTTTATCATAATATTCTGATTCAATTGCAGGAATTTCAATTAATTGAATACCTATTTTTTCAAAAGTCATCATCCCTATATTTGGTTTGGTTGTTGTGAATTTATTTTCTGAAATTTTTGGTTTAGCATTAGTTAAAATTGAAATTAATGAAGATTTTCCAGAATTTGTTTTTCCAATAATAACTGCTTGCAGGTCGTGTTTTTTAATTCCTTTTTGAGTTGAACCTGCTTTTTTTGATTCTTTCTCGTTAGCATATTTTAATTTTTTTAATCTTGTTTTTAATTGTTTTAATAAATTTTCACTTCCTTTATGTTTTGGAGCAAGAGTCAGCATTTTTTTTAAGGTTCTTATTTTAGCTTCTGTTCCTACTGCAGCTTCGTGTTCTGATTGCGCACGTTCAAAGTGTGGTGATGCATTTATTGGCATTGAAGGACACCGATGGTTTCCTCTCGCACACCTTCCTTTTTTGTTCAGGTGGGCGACTTCTTTATATCACTCGACGGAAGTCGCATGGAGAAATGTTTAGTTAAAATTTTTAAAGCTAGCAAGTTTTAAATAATTAATGGATAAAAATGAATTAATTGAAAAAATAACTTTGAAAAAAGAATTTTCTAAACTTCCTAAAAAAGATGTTGAATTGGCTTTTGAAAAGTTTGATAAAAAGAATTTAAATGATTATCAAAAATTAAAATTGACAAGGCAGTTTTTGAGGAAAATTTATTCTTCATTTACTTCACGAAAACTTTTGAATATTAAAGATAGAGATGTTGAGTGGATTTTGAATAAGCACAAATCTACTAAAGAAAGACAGCATTATTATGAAGAAGTTTATTGGAGAATTTTTAAAAAGATGAAAGAAAAACAAATTTCGGTGATTGATTTAGGTGCAGGAGTTAATGGTTTTAGTTATGAGTTTTTTAAAAATAAAAAAATAAATTATGTTGGTGTCGAGGCTGTTGGGCAGTTGGTTGAGTTAATGAATTATTTTTTTAAGAAGATGAAAATAAAAGGCAAGGCTTTTCATTTGAGTTTGTTTGAACTTGATGAAGTAAAAAAATTAATTAAAAAACAGAAAAAACCGAGAGTTGTTTTTTTGTTTAAGGTAATTGATTCTCTTGAGATTATTGAGAGAAATTATTCTAAAAAACTTTTAGAAGAAATTGTTCCTTTAGTTGATAAGGTTGTTTTAAGTTTTGCTACTAGGAGTTTGGGTAAGAGGAGCAAGTTTAGTGCTCAAAGGTCGTGGATAAAAAAATTTATTGCTGAAAATTTTGAAATGTTAGAAAATTTTGAAATTGGTGGTGAAAAATATTTGATTTTTGAAAAAGATAAAACTTTATAATATCTATTTTCTAATTTATAATAATTAAAGAGGTGAATTATGGCACAACAAATACAACCCAAAGTGAGTCAAACACAACAGTCAACAGCACTTGTTCAGCAACCTGTTAAGCAACCTGCTGTGGCCCAACCTGTACAGATACAACCAGAAGGACAAACTTCTATTTGGAAAAAATGGTGGTTTTGGTTAATTATTGTTCTTGTATTAACTGGAATTGGCTTTGGAACTTATTTTTTATTGAGGTAATTCAATAATCTTTATATACTTCTGAAAAGGTTTCTTTTTATGAAATTTGATTTTAAAAGAAAAATTTTGAAAAATGGAATGACTGTTCTTTTTGAAAAAAGAGATATTCCTGTGGTAAGTGTTGCATTTGCTGTTAAAAATGGAGGGATTAATGAAACTATTGAAGAAAAAGGAATCTCTCATTTTATTGAGCACATGCTTTATAAGGGAACACCAACAAGAAACTCCAAAAAAATTGCTGAAGAGATTGAAAAAAATGGGGGAGAATTAAATGGATTTACTTCAGAAGAAATTACTACTTATTACTGTAAAATGCCGAGTAAGCATTTGGGTGTTGCTTTAAATGTTTTAAGCGATATGATTAAAAATCCCTTGTTTGATGAAAAAGAGTTAGAAAAAGAAAGGAAAGTTATTTTTGAGGAAATTAAAATGAATCATGATACACCAATGAGACATGTTTTTCATAAGATTGGGCAATTTCTTTATGAACCTAGTTTAGCAATTGATGTTCTTGGAACTTATGAAACAATGAATTCTATTAATAAGAAAAAAATTCTTAAGAAATTTGGAGAAATCTATCATCCCAATAATATGGTTTTGTGTGTTGTTGGAGATGCTGATTTTGATAAAATTGTTGATTTTGTTGAGAACAATTTTGGAGAGGAAAAAGGAAAAGTGCCCGAGCAAAAATTTAATTTGAAAAATGAATCAAAGATAGAAAAAAGAAAGGGAATTGACCAAGCTAATCTAGTTTTTGCATATCATGTTCCGTTAGCGCAAGATAAAAAAAGTTATGCTGCAAAAGTTCTTAGTTGTTTAATGGCAGGCGGTATGTCCTCAAGACTTTTTAGTGAGATTAGAGAGAAGAGAAATTTAGCTTATACTGTTAAGGGAGATTCAGATATAAATAAAGACTTTGCATATAATCTTATATATGTTGGAACAACTAAAGAAAATGTTGAAATTGTTAAGAAACTTATTTTAGAAGAGTTTGAAAAAGTTAGCAAAAATCTTGATGAAAAAGAACTTAAACAAGTTAAAGGGCAATTGATGGGAAATTACCAGATTTCAATGGAAGATTCTCAAACACAAATGATTAATCTCCTCTTTTCTGAAATTAATGGAAATGCAGAAGATTTTTATAAGTTTGAAAAAAATATGTCTGATGTTAAGTTGGAAGATGTTAAAAATTTAGCGAGAATAAAAAATTATAGCTTTTTTGTTCTTGAACCTGAGGATTAACCTTAAAAACTCTTTCTTAATGTCATTTTTATGTTTATTGTAAAAGTTCCTGGTATAAATGGGCTGGGTAAGACAAATGGTTGTGAGAAAGCTGGAAATGAAATTTTAAAAGAGTTGAAAAATATTCATTTAAATGAACAAGAAAAAATTTTTGATGTTCAAAAATTAGAATTAGAAGAAATTCATTTAGATAATTCTAATCTTGAGTTAAGTAATAAATTAGTTTATGAAAATTCTTTTGAAATTTTTCAGGAAAAGCCACGGACTATTTTTTTAGGAGGAGACCATTCTATAAGTTATTCAACTACGCGGGCGTTTTTTGATTATTGTGATAACTCTGGAACAAAACCTTGCTTGATTGTGTTTGATGCGCATGCTGATTGCATGACGCCTATGAAAGAGCCAACACACGAGGAATGGTTGAGAAAATTAATTGAAGATGGTTTTCCAACAGCGAATGTTCTTTTAGTTGGAGTAAGAAATATTTGGAATGATGAAATGAAATTTTTGAAAGAAAAAAATATTAGGATGATTTCTATGAATCAATTACAGGATAATTTGCAAGATACTTGTGATATAATTATGGAGTTTGCAAAAGATAAAGAACTTTATGTTTCAATTGATATTGATGTTATTGATCCTGCTTTTGCTCCTGCAACAGGGTATCCTGAACCCGGAGGTTTAACGAGCAGACAGTTTGTTTATTTAATTCAAAGAATTAATAAAGTGAAAAATTTAAGAGCAGTTGATTTGGTTGAAATTAATCCTGAAAAAGATAAGGATAATTTGACTGTTAAATTAGGTGCGAAAATTCTTGGCGAGTTATTATGAGAACCTTTATTTCAATTGACATGCCTGAAGAAGTAAAAAGAGAAATCCAAAAAATTCAGAATAGTTTACCTAAGTTTTATGGAAAATTTATTGAACCTGAAAACTTGCATTTAACTTTAAAATTTTTAGGGGAGATTGATGAAAGAAAAGTTGGAGAGATTAAAAAGAAATTAAAAAAGATTAAGTTAAATAAATTTGAAACAGAAATTGATTCTGTTGGTGTTTTTTCTGAGAAATTTATAAGAATAATCTGGTTGTATTTAGCTAACTGTGAAGGATTACAGAAAAAAATTGATGAGTCTCTGATAAGTTTATTTGAATCTGAGAAAAGATTTATGAGCCACCTGACTATTGCTAGAGTAAAGAAGATTAATAATAAGTATGAATTTTTTAAAAATTTAAAAGAGATAAAAATCCCAAAAATAAAATTTAGAGTTGAAAATTTTAAATTGAAAAAATCTATTTTGACAGAACATAAACCTATATATGAAACTTTTGAGAAGTATAATCTAAATTAAAAAAGATATAAAAGAGCAAATTAAATATTTTCACTTACTTGTATATAAGAAAATATACAATTGAAAGAATGCTTAGTTTTATATAATTTTTGTATTGGAATAATTATTTTGGAGTATATATCTTTTTAAAAAGATACTCTCTTTTTTTAGATTTTAATGACGAAAAATATTAATATTTCATTAGAAAGTTTTATTAGATTATATGTCTTTGACGCATTTAGGTTAGCAGAAAAAAATTTATCTGTTGATGATTTTTATAATTCTTTGTTTGAATCAGTTTCACTAAAAGTGGGAGTGTCTAAGGAGGTTCTTCTTTTTCTTCATCATCCATTTCATTGGAAATTTTTTGGTGGAGAAAATAATTCCCCTTTAGAGTATGTGCCGAATACAAAACCTGGAGAAGAAAATTATATAATGTTAAAACGAAATTATATACAAGGAGATATAGATAAGTTATCTAATAAAATTTTAAAAGATTATGGTAATTTATTAGAAGAAAAAATTAAAAAATTAAATTTATTCTAATTATTTCTAATATTTATCGTTGATAATTTTTATCATAATTTCTGCTTTTTTTCCAAGAATTTTTTTTAATTTATCTTGAGGTGCTAAAAAAATATTTTGAAGGGTAGAAAGTTTTTCTAGAAGTTTTTTTGCTGCTTTTGGACCTATTCCTGGAAACCCTTCTAAAATAAATTGCATTTGTTCTTTTTTATTTAGTGATTTTTTGTTTGCACGAATTGACATCTCTTGATTTTTTTTCATGGCAATTCTGTGAATGAATTGAGCAGTGTCTTTGTAATTTTGGGTGAAGAGTATTGGAATTTTATGCTTTAATAAAATTGAAAGCAGAAATCCTCTAATTGAGTTTTGTGAAACTCCCTTGTTTTCTGGGTAAATTTCTTGTTCGTCAATACCCTCAATAATTAGTAATTTATTTTTGTATTGTTTAAGTTCTTCTATCTGATTTAATAATCTTTTATTTATCATCGAAGAAATAAAATCCGAAACTGTTTTTCTTTCAATTGCAACGTCTTTTACAATATAGTCTGCAACTTTTAATTCCCTTAGTTCAATTTCAAAACCAAGTTTTACAAGTTCTGATATTACTAAAGATTGTTTTTCACGATAATCAATTATTATTCTTTGTTTTGGAAGTTCTTTTTTTATTATTTCTTTTTTTGTTGAGAAAATATTATGAAATGCCTTCATTTTAGTTTTTTTTGAAAATCTATTTTATTTCCATTTTTTAATTTTTCTTTAATTTCTCCAATTATCTTGTGCATTTTCTTTTCTCTGCTTCGTGAAACATAATAAAAAGTTTCATCGCGTGTGTCTTTTGTTATAAGGATTATAAGTTTTCCTTCCATTAATCTTGCTGTTCTCCCTGCCCTTTGAATTGCTCTTATTGCTGAGGGTATTGGTTCATAAAATATAACTGTATTTACTTCTGGAATATCCAATCCTTCTTCGCCAATTGAAGTGCTAACAAGGCAATTTATTTTTCCTTCTGAAAATTCTTCAATTATTTTTTTCTGTTGTTTTTGGTTTAAACCAGTATTTTCTTTTTTTGCTTGCCCAACAAAAATTTTGGCATTTATGTTTAAAAGTTTATTAAGTTTTTCTGAAATTGTTGTAGCAGTATTTCTAAATTGAGTGAAAATAATTATTTTTATTTTTTTATTTTTTGAGTTCTCTTTTTTTACTATTTCTATTAATTTTTCTAATTTTGGATGTTCAATATTTTTTGATAAAAGTTCATTTGAAGACATATAAATAAAATTGAATTCGGGTTTTGATACTAATTTTACAACACCCTTGCTTTGTTTTTTTGCCGACTGCTCAAATAAATTTTTTAAATATTTATTAAAACTTGATAATGTTTGTGTTTCAAGAAGTTCTAAGGCATGCTGGAGTTTTATTGCCTGAGCACATGCGCTTGCTCCAAGCATATAATTAAAATTTTTGTTCCCTCTTGATAAAGTCCCAATAATTTTTTTTTGGAGAGCAATTAGAATTGTTTTGGAGCATGGTCCAAAAAGAACTTTCCTGTATCTTAATTCTTCAACATACCTGTTGAATAATTCTTTTAAAACATGCCTTATTTCTTCAAGTTCAGGAGGGAAATCTACAAGAACTTTTTCAAATTTTAATTCCTGAAGATATTTTTCAACATCTTTACTTTCCCGGGTTCTTAATTCAACTTCTTCTATAGAAAGGTTCCAGCATATTTCTTTAATTTTTGAAGATTCACTTCCTGGCGAAGCTGTTAACCCCATTATTCTTGGATGTTCTGATTGTTTTTTGTATATTTGAGCAACATAATTATAATCATAATTTTTTACACATCTGTGTGCTTCGTCTTCTATAAGCAGACAGACATTTTGTAAATCGTATAATTTATTTTTTAAATCATTTGCAATACATTGTGGGGTTGAGAAGATTATGTCTGCTGTTTGCCAGATTTTTTTTCTTTGATTTGCCACAACTGCTCCTGTAAATAATTGCATATCTCCAAATAATTCTGGAAGATGTTTTTTAAAAGAAATTAAATGCTGTTCTGCTAAAGGCTTTGTTGGTGCGAGGAAAACTACTTTTTCTCTAGGAAATTTTTCCATTCTTTTTATAGTTAGCATTAATGCAATAAGTGTTTTTCCTAATCCTGTTGGGAGGACGACCAAACAATTTTTTTCTATACAAGTTTTTAGGATATCCTTTTGATAACTTCTTGGAGTAATCCCCTGAAGAAATTTTTCTGGCATTTGTAAGAAAAAGAGGATGAATATAAATAGTTTTAGATAAAGGAGGATTTTAATTAAATTAGATAAAAATACTCTTATTTTAATGAGAAGAATTATTTAATTTTTTAAATCTTGTTTCATATAAATAATCTGCATAACCTTGATCTAAAATAGGTAATTTTTTTCTATCTTTTAATAAAAAATTTCCAAGTAATAAATGTTTTTTAGCTTGAGTTTTCCATCTAAATTTTTTTGCATAATTTTTTGCTTCTTTTTCAACCCACTTTTGGTAATCTGGTCTTGATAAAATGTGTTTAAGACTAGCTAGAAGACCGGCATAACTATTTACTAATGGGCAGCCAGAAATTCTTAATGTTTCTCCAAGCCCTTCAAGATTTTTCCCAACAATACAAGCACCTGCACCTTGTAAATTAGCTATCCTTCCACTTTGAGTGGCTTTTTTTGGCCAGAAAATATATGCATCAAATGCTTTTAATAATCCAGGTAATATTTCTTCTGGCACATATAAATTAATAAAAAAATTCTTTTTGCCATCATGGAATTTTTTTAATGATTTAGAACATTCAGTTTGTTTGATGTCATTGGGATTTCTTATACATCCAATAAATAATGAAATTATTCGTTTTTTTGGCAGAGATTTTTCAAGTTCATTATGTAACAGGTAAATTGTTTCATAACCTTTTTCAGAATGAATAAAACCAAAGTTTCCAATAATTTTGACATTTTTTTCATAGATTATTTTACTTAGTGATTCTATCTGTTTTTTTAAGTCTTTGGAGATTTGTTGAGAGCTCAGTAGAAATCCCATTAAAGAATATTTTGCAAAATTTTTTGTTATTCCTGGATAAATTTTGCAACCGTGCCTTATTTCAATTATTTTATTTTTATGCTGAGGAAATGCTCCTGTAACAGCATAATAAACTCCATCACTAAAGATAGTTATTCCATTAACTAATGGCAAAATTTGTTCAAGAAATTTATATTCTCTTTCTTCTAATCCGTATGGGGTTTCATCTGATTGGAAATGTATGGTATGGAGTGTTATAACTTTTTTTGATTTAATTTTTTTAACTAATTCAATAAATTCACCTTGTTTATGCCATATACCAAATTCGTGTTGAATCCATACTACTGAATCTTTAGCAATTTTGTTAATCTCATTAATCGCTTTTAATGGTGAATTGTAAGGGATTATGTATTTTGTGTTGGGTAATTCTTCTTCATTTGTATACTTTAATGCCTTTGATTTTTTGAATGTTAATACTTGGTAATCTTCTGGCTTGAGAGAAGCAGTAATGTCTCTTAAATAATTTCCAATACCACACATCATGGGGGGATATGTTGAAATAAAAGTTATTTTTGGCATAATGAAATTGAATTTAGGATTGTATTTAAAGCTAACTAATTAGAAAATTTCATCTCTTCTTCAATGAATAAACACCAAGGATAATTGAGCATAAAATAAGTAATAATCCTATTAATGGTATTAGATTAAAAGAAAGGGTTTCCTCTAAAATAATTTTTCCTGTAATGTTTTTATTTAAGAAAAAAATTCCTCCTGCTAAAGCAACTAATGCAAAAAACACGGTTGTTTTTTTTCTTGTTAAAAAATTTGTTTCTTTTTTCATAGTATTTAATAGGGGTTAAATTTAAATATTTTTCTATATTACAAGTATTGAGTAGAGCAATCCTATTAGGACTATTGAGGCAAGGAAACTCCAGAGTGTTAAGTTCCCGAAGAAGATTTTGTTCCCATCAAGATTAGATATAGGTAGCATATTGAAAAATGTAAACCATATGCTTAATGTCACAAAATTCATTTGTTCAGGAAGCCCAATAAAATATCCAATTATTGCGAAAATTAAATTTGCAACTATTCCTGCTGCTGCAATTAGTCCAATGTGGAATTCGCTTATTTCTGAGAAAGTGTAAAGTCCGTGCCTTTTTGCGGTTTTATAAATTTTTGATTTCACATCAAAAACAAAACAAGCCATCCAATTCAAATATCCTATTGAAAGAACTTTCATAATTATTGGCAAGAACGCTCCAATTGGAAAAGGGCGCTTTAATTTATGTGAAGGGTGAGGGGTAGTAACCGGGATTAAACCAATAAAATAAAAAAGCCCAACCCTTTTAATTTCCCATAGTTTGATTTCTATTTCTGTATCAAAATAAAAACTTACTATTTTTTTTGTAGTTATATTTATCATAAAAATTAAAAATACTGAAAGCAAAATGTAAAGAAAAAGTTCTAATGTTTTTATTAGGCTAATAATAAATGAGAGAATAATTGTAAGTATTATGATGATTGTTAGCTCTTTTTGATTAAGCATAAGAAATTCACGGAAATATTTTTTATAAAGTTTGTTATAGTACAAATCATAGAAATATTTATAAAGAAGTTTAGTTTGAAAAGAATATGAGGATTAAAAAGATAACAGAGGTTGTTGGAGCAAAAGTTTATACTGATAGTGGAGATTATTTTGGGGAAATAGAGGAAGCTAATTTAACTGAAAATAAGGTTGATGGTTGGAGAATAAGGGTTGGAGGAAGTGTATTATCTCTTATTGGTGGTGCAAAGGGAGTTATAATTCCGCATCAATTTGTTAAGGCAATTAATGATATTTTTATCATAAATAAATCTGCTTTGCCAAACCCTGATTCAGACCTTGAAGAGATAAAAGAGGATTTAATCTAATATGGTTTTGGAAACAATTTTTCAACACGAACTTTTGACTAAATTTGCTTACCCTTTTTTGTTAATATTTTTTATTGTTTTTGCAATTCTTGAGAAAACTAAATTATTAGGGGATGATAAAAAACAACTTAATGCTGTTTTGGCGTTTGTTATTGGTTTGATTTTTTTAAGTGTTGTACAACCGAGGTTAATTGTTGAGAATATGATTCTGTTTTTGACTGTTGCAATTGTAATTATGTTTGTTGTTTTATTGCTTTGGGGATTTGTATCTGGAAAAGCGCTTGATACAGATATTTTATCTAATAAAGGGGTTAAATGGACTGTAGGAATTGCAGTTGTTGTTGCAGTTGTTGTTGCTGTTTTTTGGGCAGCAGGAATTAGCACAAATGCCTTTGGTTTTTTATTTAAGCAAAGTTGGAGCAATACTTTTTGGACAAATTTTATATTTGTTGCTGTTGTTGCTGCTGCCTTGGCAGTTGTTTTAAAGAAAGGTTCTAGCTCCAATTAATTCGAAACATATTTAAAGATATTTCTCTAAATTGAATTATGATAAAAGGTTTGGTGTTGGCTTCATATACTTATTTTGATGGAACTGCTATTGGGGATATGCTTACTCAATGGGACCAAGCAGGATTTTTTCAATATCTTCTTCCGTTTCTTTTGATATTTGCTTTAGTTTATGGAATCTTAACCCAGGTTAAATTGTTTAAAGAAAATAAATCTATTAATGGAATTATTGCACTTGTTGTAGGATTATTAGCTTTGCAATTTCCAATGGTTCCTCAATTTTTTGCTGAAATTTTTCCAAGATTAGGAATTGGATTAGCAGTTATATTAGTTATTATGATTATTTTAGGGTTGTTTTTAAATACAAAAGATGAAGGTGATTTTATGAAATGGGTTTTATTAGGGGTTGCAGGAATTATTTTATTAATTGTTTTAGTTAAAACTGCTGGTGCTTTAGGATGGTCTTCTGGTTGGTGGTGGTCTGATAATTGGCCAATGGTAGTAGGAGTTGTTTTTATTTTAGCAGTTATAGGAATAATTGTTGCTGGTTCAAGTAGTAAACCTTCTCCTAAATTTATTCCTCCTTATATGAGAGATTAAAATTATTTTTTAGAATGCTTTTTTGTTGTTTTGTGTGTTTTATGTTTTGGAATTTTTTTAAAAGAATCTTGAACCATAGCCATTTCTTTTTTTAAATTGTTTAGATTTTTTCCATAAGAACCAACTCGGTCAAGAATTGAAATTTGTAAGTTGTCTATAATTGTTTCTATTCGTTTGAGTCTTTCTGCAGTAGAATCTATTTTTACTTGAGAAAGGGTTTGGAACTCGTTTAATTTTTCTAATTGTTTTTGTATTTTTTGCATTTTTTCAGAAAAAACTTGTTCAGCAATTTCAATCATCGTATCAGTGTCGGTTCCTGTTGAAGAAGGATATTCATCATAACTTGGTTGAGGGGTGTATTCTTCTTGTTGATCTTCTGGTTGAGGGGTATAAGTGTCTTGTTCATATTCTCTGGTTTGAGGGGTATAAGTATCTCCTCTCTCTCTTGTGGGTTTTGGAGCGTTCATAATTGATGGTTGCATGCCTTCTGTATCTGAAACAGCATTTTTTATTTTTGATTGGTCCATCGCGTCGTTAATTTCTTTTGGTGAAATTTTTTGTTCTTGTAATTTAGTTGCAATTTCATCATCTGGAAGTCCTTGATTTTTCATTTTTGTTACTTGGTCTAAAGTTCCCATTTAGGAAACCTCTTTTTTATTTTAATATTAGTTAATTTCATTTTTTAATTTTTATGGTTGAAACATTTTTACTTGTTTTGATAGAATTTCTAAATCTTCTTTTTTTGCAAACTTTGAAAATTCGCTTGAAGCTGTTTCTAAAAAATTTATCATCCTTTCCATTTCTTGTTTAATTTTTTCAATATCTTTTTTTATATTAAGGATATCTTGATTTGTTTTTTCTTTAGTTTCTAAAAGATTTTGTCCTATTAAAAGAAGTCTGTCTTTGATGATTCTTTGGTTTTCTTCTAAATTTCTTAATTTAAGATTGGTTTCTCCAAAAGCTTGTCCTGCATAATTCATCTCTTCTTCCATACAAATATTATGTTAAATGGGTTTAAATTTGTTTTTGTTTATTATAATAAAATCTATAAATGTCTTTGTTTTGTAATGATTAAATAAATTAAGATTTTCATTTGTTTAAATTATGAATGAATTAAATTTACAAGATGCAATTTAATAAAGAAACTAAATTATATTCTTATGAGATTCAGAGAAAAGGAGGGGAAGATATTATTTATATTAATTATATTGGGGCTCCTTATGTGCCGAGCATTTCTGAGCACGCAGAAGTTATGGAGAGAACTATAGATGTTTTAATGGATAACCCAAATGTTTCGCGAGTAGTTTTTGTTCAACAGAAAAATTATAATTATGATTTTAAAGAGACGGCCCTGCTTTTGGAGATTGCTCAGTTTTATGTTTATCTTGTTAGGCAAGAAAAAATTTTATCTCAAGAGAAACTTGTTACTAATCATGAAGAATTTTTTACTCGTAGGTATAATGATGTTTTTTCTTTTTTGCTTTTGATGAAACAAGATC